>JQIA01001169.1_pt1 | contig 14099 bp, 9 predicted proteins | sample 811431 | NCBI WGS metagenome assembly JQIA01 (sample SAMN02998118, study PRJNA258478) | marine sediment metagenome | biome: marine; feature: seafloor; material: sediment; isolation source: oil-polluted sediment collected from 3 locations (0.5 km, 0.7 km and 0.9 km)... | place: USA: Gulf of Mexico ... | reverse complement strand
AACTATTCCAAGAACACCTTAACCGTAGACCGATCTATCAATTGGAATAATGGTGATGCTGTCAGCCTTCCTTATGCTGGTAGCGCACCGGATATAGGGGCGTTTGAGTATGGGCTTGATGCCGTAAAGTCTAGCCCAAAGCCCCCTATTGATATCCAGCTTAAACAAATTTGATCTGGCTAACAAGAGAAGAGCTAGTGTTCATCCAGAAACACTGTCATTGTGCTTTTTTGTCATCCTCGCGAAGGCGGGGGTCCAGTGTTTTAGCGCCGTTCCAATTCATGGATTCCCGCCTTCGCGGGAATGACAGTTGTTTCTGGGTAGACACTAATTATGAGTAATTATATTTACCTAAAATAATGGCTAGAACATCTAAATAGACTAAACTATTTTAGTAGAATTAATAATAAAAATATTATAAATAGCCTCGGCACAAATCATAGATTTTGGTGATTTAGTAGGCGAACTTTTAATGAAAAAGCTTTCGGTTTTAATTCTTTCCAAAGACCTCCAGGGTGACGGCGGTGTTGTTAATTTTATATCAACGCTACTTCACCATGTCTCCCCCCATGTCAAAGCAAAGAGTTTTCAGTTAGGTGGTTATCAAGAGCAAGGAATCATCTCTGCTGGAATTCAGTTTTTTAAAGATATTTTAAGGTTATCCAAAACTGTAAATGAATTAGATATTGACTGTATTCATATTAATCCATCATTTAATGTTAGGTCTTTAATTAGAGACCTAATTCTGATTAGGATATTAGCGATTGTTGCCCCTGGTGTAGGCATTCTCGCTATTATTCATGGTTGGGATGAAACGGTTGCACAAAAAGGTAAACGTAGTGCAATTTTATCCTTCTTAGTCGCGTCATCCTTTAACCGTTGTAGCACGGTTCTTGTTTTAGCGTCTTCTTTTAAAAAGGACCTTATAAGCATGGGGGTAAATCCAAATAAAATTCATGTCATTAGTACCATGTTTCATGCTGACTTATTAAGAAACCAATACGAAGAAGAACCTAAGCCAATACAATCTTTGCTTTTTTTATCTCGTTTTGTCAAAGAGAAAGGGATTTATGAAGTGCTTGAGGCTTTTGAAAAATTAAATAAGTCTTTTCCAAACTTGAAATTGACAATGGCAGGTGAAGGGCCAGAAAAAAAACGTATTGAAGACTGGATTAAGCTTCATCACCTTTCTTTTAAAATTGATCTTTGTGGTTATGTAAGAGGCGATCGTAAAGCTGAGATTTTAAATAATGCAGACCTTTTTGTATTTCCTACCTATTACGGCGAAGGTTGTCCGGTCTCATTGTTAGAAGCTTTAGCAGCAGGATTACCTGTTGTAACAACAACGGTCGGTGGAATCAGTGACATTATAAGGGATGGAAAAAATGGAATTTTACTTGAGCAGGTCTCCACTGAAAGCGTTGAAAAAGCAATCTCAACATTCCTTCATATGACACCTGAACAAATTAAGAGTATTGGTGACCATAATCGGAAAGAAGCTTGGCAGAAATATGAAGCTAACGTTGTAACCAGGAATCTTGAACATGTCTATTATAAAGTTGCATACGAAACAGCCTGATAACTCACCTATTTTTATCATTGGCCCACCGCGATCAGGTACAACGCTTACTGCCAAAATAATAGGGAAACATTCTCGTATATTTATGCCTGGAGAAACTCATTTCTTTACAGACATATATGCACGAAGAGAAGAGATTGGTCATCTTGATAATATTGATGCTAAAGATAAGGTGCTGAATCGCCTTTTATCATTATATAAACGTTACAACGAACCCCCTGACCAAGCTAGGGTTGATACATTATTATTATCATTAAACGCTAAAAAAGAATTACAAAAAAAGTGGAATGGTTACGAAAGTGTATTTACGTCTTTCATGGAGCTTCAAACACACAGTGAAAAAAAAACTCGCTGGGGGAATAATGCACCTAGAGATTTGTTTTTTTTAGACGAGATATTTACTTTTTATCCGAATGCAAAGTGCATTCTTTGTGTAAGGGATGCAAGAGACTTTTTAGTTTCGTATAAAAGCCGGTTTCGCGTAACAGCACAAGAACAAAAAAATCGAATCAGTAAGCTATATCATCCTGTAATAAGTTCTTTTTTATGGAAGTCGTCTGTATCTCGTATTACTTCAGCTTTAATGACAAAAAGTAATAAAAATGTCTTCTTATTGAAATATGAAGATTTGGTTACCAGTCCTGAAACAACGGTACCTGAGGTATGTTCTTTCATAGGTGAATCTTTTGAAGATTCAATGTTAGAAGTGAGTACTCATAACAGTTCTGGTGATGCGCCAAAGAGTGGGATATTTAGCTCATCCATAGGTCGTTGGAAAAATGAACTCAGCGCTGATGAGGTTTATATTTTACATAAAATTGCAGGTAAAGAAATGGTGAAACTGGGTTATACCTTGGAAACGGTTAACCCGGATTTGTTTAAGGTGGCTGGTGATTTCCTTTTATCCCCTTTTATATTATTTCGCGCATTAAAAGCGAATAAAGACGTATCGGGTCCCATTTATCCATATCTAAAACGTCGATTAACAACATTGTTGAAGTCTTAATAAAACAGAGGCATTAATATGCTATTTCCTCAAACCAGCAGAATGTTTTGGTATTGGAATCGCTTACGTTGTATGTCCTTTCCTGAGGTTGCTTATCGTATACAGAGTCACTTGTTAGCCCGATCGCAAAAACATGGTTGTTTTCTAGCCTCACAAGCCCCTATAGCTGACCTTTCCAGGTCATCTAATCAATGGATTGCAAAAAAACACATACGCTATAGTAGTGATTACTGCAAAGAAGCGGATAGAATCATTGATGGATACCATGATGTATTTGCGTATAAAAATCTTAAGTTAGGGCATCCCGTTAACTGGAACAAAAACCCAAATACAGGTGAACAAGCACCCTTGTTTTTTGGTAAAACACTTAATTATCGTGACGAAAAAATAGTAGGTGATATTAAATATTTGTGGGAACCCAGCCGACATTTACATTTGTCCACGTTAGCCCAGGCATACTCTGTTAGTAATAACAAAAAATACCTGGATGCGATTCAAGTTCAATTATCTTCATGGTTTGACCAATGCCCTTACATGAAAGGGGCGCATTGGACCAGCTCCCTTGAATTAGCAATCCGGCTCATTAACTGGAGTATTGTATGGCAACTTATAGGAGGGGATGCATCAACGTTATTTACTTCAAAAGAGGGGAAAAAATTTAAAGATCGCTGGCTAAATTCAATCTATCAACATACACATTTCATTAAAGGGCACCTATCCAGGTATTCATCTGCTAATAATCATTTAATTGGAGAGGCGACAGGCCTTTATGTTGCGACTATAACGTGGCCATTTTGGAAACAATTCGATTCATGGAGAGAGCAGGGTAAAGCGGTGTTGGAAAATGAAGCGATACTTCAAAATGATGAAGATGGTGTTAATCGCGAACAGGCGATGTCATATCAACAATTTGTTTTAGATTTTCTAATTCTTTCTGGCTTAGCGGCAGATGCTAACGGCGATGGTTTTTCTAAGAGATATTGGTCTCGAATTGAATGCATGTTGGAATATTTAAAATCAGTGACCGATGTTTCAGGTAACGTGCCAATGATAGGCGATGCCGATGATGGTCTTGTCGTACGTTTAAGCTTTGAAGAAGATTGGAATCCGTATCAATCTTTACTAACAATAGGTGCTGAATTATTTGATCGTAAAGATTTCAGCGTCAATACACTAAAAAAAGATGATAAATACTATTGGGTTATTGCAAATAATTGTGTGAAACATGGCTCCGATAAAAATAAATATAAAAACAAGCAGACTATAAAGCGAGCATTTAAAGAGGGCGGCTATTATATTTTAGGTAATGATTTAAATAAGGAAGATGAAATACGCTTGTTAGTAGATGCCGGGCCAATTGGGTATAGGGAGATTGCAGCCCATGGGCATGCAGATGCACTTTCCATTGTTCTTAATTATGGAGGTAGAGAATTTTTAATTGACCCAGGTACCTATTCGTACCATACCAATAAGAAGTGGCGTGAGTATTTTCGAGGCACATCAGCCCATAATACTGTTCGCCTGGATGGCTTTAACCAATCGACCAGTGGGGGGAATTTTATGTGGTCCCATAAAGCAAATGCCTACTGTGAAAAGTTTACCTCCTCACCCGAAGAAGACATATTTATTGGCTCTCATGATGGGTATAAATGGCTAGAAGATCCTGTTATTCATAAAAGGAAAATCAGATATAACAAGCAAAATAAGTCGTTACAGGTTACGGATATATTCGAATGTAAAGGAAAGCATGATATTGAACAGTTTTGGCACTTTTCTGAGTTTTGCGAGATAGAAAAGTATTCATCTGATTTCGTTGTTATTAATCATGAGCGAGCCGTCCGTATATCTCTGCCAAAAGAAGTACAAGAGTCTAAAGTTATTTATGGTGACAAAGGCATACCACTAGGTTGGGTATCCAGGCAATATGATGTGAAAGAGCCTACCAATACTTTGTTATGTACTGGCAGAATTAATGGCAACTGTTCTTTTACAACCACCTTTATGTTTGATTAATTTATATAGCCTCATAAGCGGCGAGTAATTTTGGTACCTCATGCCTCCATTCTAGATCTTCTAATACTCGTTTTTTCCCATATAGGCCCATTTCTGATCGTAGCTCCGGATTATCTACTAACTGAATGATCTTATTGGCTAAGTCTACGTAGTCATTATTTTTTGCATATAAAGACGCTTTTTGTGCAGAGACACGACCCTCAGTTAAATCAAACTGAACAATAGGCTTTCCTAACGCCATATATTCCATGATTTTATTCATTGTGGATTTATCATTCATTTCGTTGGCAACATCTGGGTTAACGCAAACATCTGCTGTATTAAGCATATCAAGTAACTCTTGATCAGGCACTCTTCCAGTAAAGCTAACATAATCAGTTACTTTTAAGTCGCTTGCCATCTTTTTCAAATTCTCAATTTCTGTTCCTCCTCCAACAAGTCCAAAATGAATATCATGTCGGCCAATTGTATAAACTATATGTTGAATAGATTGAAGCAGATAATCTATTCCTTCTTGTTTCCCCATGACGCCAACATAACCAACTAAGAACTTTTTACCACATTTAAGGCGTTCGACGGGAGGGGTCTGTTTTAAACGTTCCAGGCTTGGGCCACTGCGAACAACGAATACTTTATCTGAGTCCATTCCACCACGTTGAATCGCAATTTTTTTATAGGATTCATTTGTCGCAATTGACACATCAGCAGAACGATAGGTTAGTCTTTCAAACAGCAGCATTAATCGATAGAAAAAATCCTTTTTTTTGAATTTAGCTTCGTATAATTCAGGGTTGATATCATGATGGTCAAATACAAATTTTTTGCCAAAAAGCTTAAAAAATATAGCTACAATAAAAATAAGGTCTGGTGGATTGCATGCATGAATAACATCAAAGCCCCGGGTAAGCAGCACCCTCCACGTTAGAATAAACTCCCAGAATAACGCGGTGGAGTATTCCAGTAAGTACCCCAAAGCGCCCTCAGCTTCAAAAGGAAGGGGGTGGCGATATATATGTATGCCGTCAATTTCTTCGTACCTTGCCTCATAGCCCTTGCCCACAGGGCAAATAATCGATACTTCATAACCTGATTTTTTTAGTGTAGAGGCTTCCTGCCAAACTCTTCGGTCAAAAGGAACAGGAAGGTTCTCAACAATTATAAGTATACGATTTTTTTTACCAGCAAATGCCATCATACCGTCCCTCTTGGCTAGTCATTTCTGAGATACGAACAAAATCTACAACCACTTGGTCAGGACGAGTTTTTTCCATTATTTGATTAAACTCACTACCTTTGTTACCTACTACTATGGTGTCTGCGTGGTCTAGTACTTCTTCCATACTATTAACCATTAATCGTGATATATGAGGTATTTTATTAAGTATATAATCTTTATTAGCACCATTAATGGTTGCTAGGTTAACGTTATAGTCATAGAGCTTTAAGTCATAGCCTTTCCCTAATAAACGTTCAACTACCTCTACCACTGGACTTTCCCTAAGGTCATCAGTGCCAGCTTTAAAACTAATTCCCAAAATACCTACACGCTTATGGCCTTTAGATGTGATCATCTTAATTCCACGCTCAACCTGACGCTCATTGTCATGTAAAATTGAATTGATAATAGGTAAGGTAAGATCAAGTGATTTACATTTATAGGTTAATGCTCTGATATCTTTTGGTAGACAAGACCCTCCAAAAGCAAAGCCTGGTTTAAGGTAACAGGGTGAAAGATTCAACTTTTGATCACTGCAAAATATTTCCATTACTTTGTGACCATCAATACCAACCGATTTGCTAATGAGTCCCATCTCATTTGCAAACCCAATTTTTAATGCATGCCATACATTGTCTGTATACTTGACCATCTCTGCAGTAGCCATATTAGTTTTTATAAGCGGGGCATCTAAGTCCTTATAAAGTTCAGAAACTAACTTTGCACAAACTTCATCATCAGTTCCAATGACTGTTTTAGGCGGGTGATAAAAATCATAAATAGCAGTACCTTCTCTTAGGAATTCAGGATTTATGCATACCCCAAAATCTATTCCTGATTGCTTTCCAGATACTTCTTCCAAGGTAGGAATGACGACTTCTTGCATTGAACCCGGTAACATTGTGCTTCTTATCACAATGGTATGGTGTTTTTTTTTATCACGTAATGCTAAGCCAATTTCTTCACATACTCTTCTAACATAGGTTAGATCGAGGTTGCCATTCAGCATACTTGGCGTGCCCACGCAGATGATAGATAGTTCTGTTTCTATAACTGCATTTACAGCATTTGTAGTGGCAGAAATTAAACTCGCGTTAACACTTGCTCGAATGATTTCGCCAACATCCTTTTCTATAATGGGTGTTAGGCCTGCATTAATCAGGTCAACTTTTGTTTTGTTAGGGTCCACACCTATAATTTGATGACCGTTTCGGCTTAAACATGCCGCAGTAACGGATCCTACGTAACCCAGGCCCATAATACTTATTTTCATTATTTTCGCCTCATACAAGAAGTACTACTTTTGGTAGTGTTTAAAATGTATTTGGCCGAGTTTTAATATGAACTTATTATTATTTTACAGTAATTTGTTGCGTATTCGAAAAGTTACTTTCAGCTCCACTATCATCTATAACCGTAACTGAAAAGTAATATGACCCACTATTATCAACGGTTAAAGTGGTGCTCCTACTACTTGGATCTTCAATTTTTATTGTGTTGTTCAGGTTATTTAAGGCTGAACCATAGTAAACGTTGTAGCCTGCAATCTGATCTGATGATAATGCAGTTCCATCCTCTCTTGTTGTTGGAGCAACCCAGCTAACTTCAATATTATAAGTGGGTGGAATAATTACAGGAAATACGAGTGGGTTTGTAGGGTCTGACCCTGCTAGGTATTCATCAAGATTAGTGTGCCCGTCTCCATCCGCATCTAGCAGAGCATCTGCACCATTAGTGGGGTTTAACCCATACGAAACTTCATACCCATCAGGCATTCCGTCACCGTCACTGTCTGGGTCTATAGGACTTGTGCCTGTTAAAAATTCTTCTTTGGCGGTCAGCATATCCTGATCTGGATCCGCAATACCATCTTGCTCATTACTCGGGTCTAGCCCATACGCGACCTCCCAGCCGTCTGGAAGACCATCCGAATCGGTATCAATACTTAAGAAACCATCTCTATAACCATAATCATATACTGGCTTCACTATAGGGTCGTATGCTAACCCTTGGTAAACAAAACTTGGGGGTTCTGAGCTAGCTGAGGCATAAGTAACACTTAATGTCGCTGCATCGTTACTACTCTGATCAAAGGATTTGGCGACACGAGTCCCAGGGCCTTTGATATAGAAGGTAATATGGTTTTCTGGGCTCCAGCCTGGACGAGTAACTATCTCTTCAATAATGGGTATAAGTGACGGTGTTCTTTGTGCAACTCCCGATTCACCTGCACTATTCCATGCTGCAGGTGACCAGTCAACGGAGGCCGTAGTTAACTCTCTTACTCTAATACTTTTTGATATCACTTCAAATGTTGAAGCATTATCTGAAGCTTCACCGAATAACACTAATTGAGACTGAGCGTTATCAGCGCTATCAGCCGTGAACTGAATATATGCATCCGTCATAACTACATCTTTTGGTAGATCCAGTTTAAAACGAAGGGCAACTATTTGTTCTGCTCCTTTAAATGTCGTAAGTTCCAAGGTTGAGTTAGAGGTTGCCACATAGCCTCCGGACCTTTCTTCTGCATCATCTGTGGAAGACGCAATCTGAGATGATATTGTTGTAGACCCGCCTGCCGCAGTAGGAGGCAAAGAATCAACATCAAATTCATCTGGTGAATCAAATATTGCACAGCCAGTCATTAAAATATAATTTAAGCCTAAAATGATAGTTATTAATTTTTTCATATCCACACCCATCACAACAGTTGGTGCCGAGAATTGTCCCGTCCTATCGATTGATTACATTTTGTTCCTTTCTGTAAAGATAGTTAACTTTTTGTATAAATCCACAATAAATTGATCATATTTTGTTCAAAAAATTAGGATTTTAAAAAACTCATCGGCTGTTTAAAAATATGTCTATATCAAATAGGGATTATTGTCGAAATAACTTACACAAAAAACAGCCTATATATAGATTAACGATAACGTGATATGCGTCACGTTATTATATAATTTTACATTTATTAACAAGTTATAACCGTTTTTAGCATTTCTAAGTACTCCTGACTCACTGACAGCTAATTTTACCCTTATCTATTTTGTTTCTTCATAAAACTACTAATAAAATGCTTTAATTGATCATTATATGTACAGTTTTACTGTTTTGGTATGAATATGGCCTATAGAACGTAATGATAATCAAGAGCACATTTAAATGGATTTTAAAAAACAGGAGAAACAATGTAAGGATGCATAAGCGTAGGGAGTTTATTCAAAAACAGAATAACAAGATAAAAGGGACGGGATATGTATTACGATCAGACCTTATCTATTTCTGATGCTAGGCCAAAGCGTTTACTGCAAGACCATATTTCACTTTTTGTTTGGTTTCAAGTTCTACTCGATAATGCGATTGCCATCATTGTTCTTTATGGTTTAGTGAGCGCTTATGGTGAAGAATTTTCGACAGAATATAGTCTTTTTGCTGTTATAACTTTGCTATTAATGTGGATGATATACCGTAAAAATGGGGTGTATCGGTGCTATGTAGGCTATCTAAAAAGCCTTTTCACTTTGGCTAGAGCATGGTCTTTGGTACTTTGTTTATTGGTTGTTGTTGGCTTTATAACTCAAAGTATAGATTTATTCTCAGAAGAGATTTTTTTTCTTTGGGCTACCACAGCATTCACTGCTCAAGTCGCGTCTTATTTGATATCTAACGCTATTATAAGAGCTTATCAAAAGTACGCTATTTCTGTGGAAGGTGACCTTCATGTACTTGTGATTGGAACCAGCCATTTAGCAAACCACTTGACGAATAAAATCAATAATAATGTCTGGCTTAGAGACCATGTTGTAGGTGTGATAGAAGAGAATCAGCATAATTCTAGTGATCAATGGTTAGATAAAAATGTACCTGTGTTAGGTAAATTGTCAGACTTGTCATGGGTGATTAATCGTTACAAAATTAAGAAAGTATATATCGCGCTACCCATGAACCATGTAAATGATCTTAATGCGATTAATATGAAGTTACTAAATAAAAATATTGATGTAATTTGGGCGCCGGACATTTTTGGTTTAACGCTTATGAATTTAAATGTTAAAGAGATTGCAGGCGTCCCTTTAATATCACTTTCAGAATCTCCATTAGGCGGAATTCAAGCTTTAATTAAAGGCGCTATAGACCGCTCAATAGCGTTAATAGCTCTAATTATATTGTTACCATTTTTGTTGGTCGTCGCAGCACTCATTAAAATAAGCTCTCCAGGGCCTGTTCTTTTTAATCAAAAACGTCATGGCTGGGAGGGAAAAGTTATTACGGTCTGGAAGTTCAGGAGTATGTACACTCATGATAATGATGGCTGTAAGCAGGCTATAAGAGATGACCCCAGAGTTACTCCTATAGGGCGATTTATACGAAAAACAAGTATTGATGAGCTACCGCAGTTGTTCAATGTCCTTAACGGTAGCATGGCATTAGTTGGACCAAGACCTCACTCTGTTGAACACAACATGTTTTTCCATAAAAAAATTGAAGCATACCTTGCGAGACATCGTATTAAACCAGGTATAACGGGTTTAGCTCAAACAAACGGTTGCAGGGGAGAAACCCGTACAGTTGCGCAAATGCAGAAAAGAGTTAATTACGATTTCGCTTATATAAATAATTGGTCTATATGGTTGGATATTAAAATATTAATAAAAACCGTATTTATATTATTTACTGATGATGCATATTAGATTTATTTCGCTTGCCTTAAAAAGGAAAGAACTTAGGAACAATAGTAATAACCGTAAGGCTATAAACTATCGATATAGGGAAGCCGACCTTAAGGTAGTCTAGCAATCTATAATTTCCTGCACTGTATACAATAAGATTTGTCTGATAACCATAAGGCGAAAGAAAACTCGCACTAGCACCATAGAGAACAGCCATAATAAAGGTTAACACTGAAACGTCAAATGCGCTGGCTACGCCGATAGTAATTGGGAACATAACAGCAGCGGCTGCGTTATTAGTCACTACTTCAGTGAGTATAAGTGTTAAAAAATAGATAAATATGAAAGCACCCCATACTGTGATGCCGGGGTTATTAAATAATAGAAATTCTACTGCGGTTTTAATTACACCGGTATCAATTGCTACTTGCGCCATAGCTAATGCAGAGCCTACAACTAAAATTATTTGAAATGGGAATCGACGCCTTATATTTCCAGGTTTTAATACTTTAGCTATTAACAATACGATAGTGAACACAAGCAGGCTTTCAGGCAAAGATATGCTTAGGTATGCACCTGCAAGAATAGTAATTGGAAAACCCAAGCCAAGAAGCCATGACTGCCAACCACTTTTCACACCCGTGCCGTTTGTTGACAATATATAAAAATTTTGTGAGATGTTTTTTCTTTCGTTAAAGTCATGGCCTGTTGCTAATAAAAGTGAATCACCTGGTTCAATACGATGTAGGCCCATCTTTCCTGATAACTGTTTATCGCCTCGTCTTATGGCAACTACCGCCGCATCAAACGTCGCCCTGAAATCACACTCTTTAATTGTTTTCCCCAATATTCTTGCTGTTGGGCTGATGACTACTTCAACTAAGTTACGTTGTAATACTTCAATGGGTTCGTCAAATAAGGTGAGTCCTGGTAGCTGAAAAATATCATCAAGCTCCTGTATCTCACCTGTAAAAATTAAAATATCAGAGGCTTCAATAACTTCATTAGGTGAAACCGGAGAAATTAGCTGGTCTCTGCGTATTATTTCAACCAAAAACAAATGCTCAAGGTTTCTCATTCCATTTTCTAAAACAGTTTTGCCTATGAGGGGGGAGCTTGTATTAACTTTTGCTTCTACAAAGTATTGTCTTTCTGTGGTTTGCTGGTCTTTATCCGGCTTTAGAAACAGATAAGAAAATATTACAACAAGAGGAGTGCAAATACCAAGGAGAATAAGGCTAGGCATAATAAAGGAAAATAGAGTAAACGAGGGTAAGCCCTGGTCTACTACTAAACCATTTATAATTAAATTCGTTGATGTGCCTACAAGGGTTAAGGTTCCCCCAATGATAGCCGCGTATGATATGGGGAGTAGTAAGCGATGAGCAGACAGTTTTTTGTTGTTTTTTATACCACTAATTAAAACACTAACAACTGCTGTATTATTTAAAAATGCAGATAAAAAAGAGGTTGCTAGTAAGGTTTTAAATAAGCCAAAAACACCCCCACCTTTCACGCAAACCTTAATAATAGCGCTAACCATTTTGGTACGCTCAAATACGGTAGAAATAACAATGAGCAATATTAATGTGACAAGAGCAGGGTGGGTATAACTGTTTAAAAGAGGTCTAAGTTCGATGAGACCTGTAAGTAAGTAAGCTAAGGCACCAGAACTAAAAAGAACAGCAGGGTTTACTCGGGTAAAAATTAACCCGAGTACTAAAAAAGAGCTAACAAGAGCAACGATTATCTGGTCGGCAGGCATCGCATTTTAAAAAATATAATTATTCTCTGTTAAAAACGTTACCAACTGTTTAACGCATTCATCAATGGAATGTGTTGCTGTGTTCAATGTTATTTCCGGGTTACATGGGGGCTCATAATCAGAATCAATTCCCGTAAAGTTTGGAATATCTCCTGCTCTGGCTTTTTTATACAACCCTTTGGGGTCTCTTTGCTCACATACATCTAAAGGTGCGTTCATATGGACTTCGATAAATTCATTACCTTCCACAAGGGCGCGAGCAATTTCTCTATCGCTTTTAAAGGGAGAAATAAAAGCCGTCATAACTATAAGGCCTGAATCTACAAATAACTTCGCAGATTCGCCAATTCTACGTATGTTCTCTACGCGGTCTTTATCCGAAAACCCTAAGTCATTACTTAAGCCATGTCTTATATTGTCGCCGTCAAGAAGGTAGGTATGATGGTTTCCAATAAATAGCTCTCTTTCAAGGGCGTTGGCAACCGTTGACTTACCGGAACCACTCAGTCCGGTGAACCAGATTAGACAAGGTTTTTGCTTTTTTTGACCGGCTCGGTCTGCTTTAGATATATGGTGATCATGCCATACAATGTTTTTAAGTGTTGTATTTGTCAATACAGTATCTTCCAAGACAATATTCTTCATGGGAACATCCACTTAATAATAAAATGAGAATAGAAAAGTCAATTAAGTGATCAAAAAGTAGCGAGATATTAAACAATATAAAAATAGCATATAGATATATTTTTATATTGTTTAATATAAAAAATAGTTTACATATTAATGCTTGTAAAGGTTTCTCTGATAGAATCACCTTGTTCTAATCGTTATTTACGGAAGATTAAATGACCAATCAATTAAATGATCCATTAATAGATTTTGATCGACAGCATATATGGCACCCCTATAGTGCAATTGGTGCAACTCAACCTTTATGGCGTGTTGAGTCTGCAGAAGGTGTAAGGCTTCGATTGGCTGATGGGACAGAATTAATTGACGGAATGTCTTCTTGGTGGAGTGCGATTCATGGTTATAACCACCCCTGTTTGAATAATGCGCTTCAAGAGCAAATAGGTAAAATGTCTCATGTTATGTTTGGTGGTTTAACACATGAGCCAGCAATAAAACTGGCTAAGTTACTAGTCGATATAACACCTCCTGCTATCCAGACTGTTTTTTTCTCAGACTCCGGCTCAGTAGCTGTAGAAGTATCAATGAAAATGGCTATTCAATATTGGCATGACAAAGGTAAAAGTAAGAAACAGCGATTTTTAAGCCTCAAAAATGGCTATCATGGAGATACCTTTGGTGCGATGTCTGTTTGTGACCCTGTTACAGGGATGCACTCTCTCTTTTCGGATACGCTGACTGAACAATTTTTTGTAGATGCGCCCACCTGTAAGTTTGATGCACCTTGCAGCGATGAGGATATAACCCCCCTTAGAAATCAGCTAATTAACCATCACGATACGATTGCCGCCGTCATTATGGAGCCTATAGTACAAGGCGCAGGCGGTATGCGTTTTTACTCTCCTGAATACCTTAAGCGGGCAAGAGCGCTTTGTGACGAATATGGCGTGCTTTTAATTCTCGATGAAATTGCTACGGGCTTTGGTCGTACAGGTCAATTGTTTGCTTGTGAGCATGCAGACATTGAACCCGATATAATGTGCGTAGGTAAAGCGTTGACTGGAGGGTATTTAACGCTGGCGGCAACAATGACCACAAAGGAGGTTGGCGAGACTATCAGTAATGGTAACCCTGGCTTGTTTATGCACGGCCCTACGTTTATGGCTAATCCTCTTGCATGCTCTGCTGGCGTTGCTAGCTTGGAGTTATTACTTAAC
>JQIA01001168.1_pt1 | contig 14103 bp, 15 predicted proteins | sample 811431 | NCBI WGS metagenome assembly JQIA01 (sample SAMN02998118, study PRJNA258478) | marine sediment metagenome | biome: marine; feature: seafloor; material: sediment; isolation source: oil-polluted sediment collected from 3 locations (0.5 km, 0.7 km and 0.9 km)... | place: USA: Gulf of Mexico ... | reverse complement strand
ATTCTTCTTTGTGAGAAAAAAGTCAGCAACATGAAAGATCTTCTACCAATTCTTGAGCAGGTTGCTAAAACAGGCAAGCCCCTTATGATTATTGCTGAAGATGTTGATGGTGAAGCACTTGCAACACTTGTTGTGAACAAACTTCGTGGTACAATCAATGTAGCAGCTGTTAAAGCGCCTGGTTTTGGTGACAGGCGAAAAGCAATGCTTGAAGATATCGCTGTTCTTACCGGTGGTGAAGTTGTTTCTGAGGATCTTGGGGTTAAACTTGAAAATATTACTCTTGAAGGTCTTGGCCGTGCTAAAGGTATCGTTATTGATAAAGATAACACCACCATCGTTGATGGCGCTGGTGCAAGAGAAGCCCTTGAAGGTCGCGTGAAAATGCTTCGTGCTCAGGCTGATGAAACAACATCAGACTATGACAGAGAAAAACTTCAGGAACGTCTTGCTAAGCTTATCGGCGGTGTTGCTGTCATCAGTGTTGGTGCAGCGACTGAAACTGAAATGAAAGAAAAGAAAGCACGTGTTGAAGATGCACTTAATGCAACAAGAGCAGCTGTTGAAGAAGGTATTGTACCTGGTGGCGGTGTTGCACTTGTTCGTTGTATCGACGCTTTAAGCAAGATTAAGATCAAGGCTGAAGAAAAAATTGGTGTTAAAGTTGTCATGAATGCAATCGAAGCACCACTAAGAATGATTGCAAACAATGCCGGCGTTGAAGGTTCTGTTGTTCTTAATGCAGTTCTTCAGGCAGAAGGTTCTTTCGGTTATAATGCAGCTTCAGATACTTATGAAGACCTAATCGCTGCGGGCGTTATCGATCCTACAAAAGTGGTTCGTTTTGCACTTCAGAATGCAGCTAGTGTTGCTTCAATAATGATTACAACAGAAGCAATGATTTCAGATATTCCTGAAGAGAATGACGGTGGCGGAATGCCTGGTGGTGGAATGCCTGGTGGTATGGGCGGCATGGGTGGTATGGGCGGTATGATGTAAGCTCTGCTTCACACGTTAAGTTGATAGATATTAAGCCCCTGCAGATATGCAGGGGCTTTTTTATTGGTATTTTTATATAATCCGGTATGTTGAACCAGCTGTTCTGATTGTCCCTCAGATGCAAATCCCAATTACCTTGACACGGAAAACCAGCTTGTATACATTGCATTATCAAGTGTTTCTTTATCGTTAAATTCATAGTCGGAGTTCTTTCATGGGACAGGAATTAAGTGTATTTCAGATGATAAGTGGTGCCGGGCTTGTAGTGAAACTGGTGCTTTTAAGCCTTCTTGCGTTTTCTGTAACCTCGTGGGTTATAATTGTTTTGAAGTTTTTGCTGATAAGCAGGTCTCAGAAAGAGACCGTTGAGTTCGTCGATGCCTTCTGGCAGAGCCGAAATCTGGGGGATGCCTATTCACGGGCAAAACAGCTCAAAGAGAGCACAGTTGCTAACGTGTTTCGAATCGCCTACAAGGAGTTGAAACGGATAACTAATACTGCGGCCTCGGATGGCGCTGGTTCTCTGGACTCACGATCTGGTGTTGATAATATCAGGCGGATTTTACGACGTGCGACCAGTGAAGAGACTCACCGAATGGCACAGATGGTTCCGTTTCTGGCTACAGCCGGTAGTACAGCGCCTTTTATAGGTCTTTTCGGTACTGTCTGGGGTATAATGAATTCTTTTCAGGGGATTGCTCAGAAGGGGTCAGCTAATCTTGCTGTTGTGGCCCCGGGTATTGCCGAAGCACTTATTGCAACAGCCGTTGGTCTTGCCGTGGCTATTCCGTCTGTTATTGCATACAATTTTTTTTCACAGAAAATAAGAGTCATTGATGCAGAACTTCAAAATTTTGCAGCTGATTTTTTGAATATTGTTGAACGGGATATTCTCAAGGCAAAAGGAGAGAATCGATGATTGCCGGTGGTAATGACAATCAGTTAATGGCTGAAATAAATGTGACACCATTCGTGGATGTAATGCTTGTCCTTTTGATTATCTTTATGGTTGCAGCACCCATGATGACCCAGGGTGTTGAAGTTGCACTTCCGGAGGTCGATGCGGCTTCGATCACACAGGAGGAGGATGTTCCTTTCGTGGTTAGTGTTAATAAAGATGGCCATATTTATATTAATGATTTCAGAGTCCCTGCTGAAAAATTCAGTGATAAACTAAAAGCTATTTTTAAAGAAAAGCCACAACAAAGAGTGTTTCTAAGGGCAGACAAACGAGTCCCCTATGGTTCTGTTGTCGAGGTTATGGCACAGATCAGAGGTGCCGGTGTGCAGAAGCTTGGGATGATTACTGAACCTGACTCTTCCGGAAACCGTGGGAAATAAGTGTAAAGGTCCCCTATGATAAGTCCTGTCGACACCTTCCTAAAGATGGCTCATTCCTCCCGAGATCGAATTATTGCCGTTGCAGCGTCAGTGCTCTTCCATTTTTTTATCGTGGTTGTTGTTGTCGCTTTTTCCGGCTATGCGCCGGATGTGAAACGGATGCCGTCTGTTATTGATGTCGATCTGATGTATGTTAAAGCGCAACCTGAGAAGAAGACCGCCAAGGTAAAAACCAGTACAAAGAAGAAGCGAAAGAAGATCAGAAAAAAGACGGTAAAGAAAAAAAAGAATGCGGTGTCGCTGAAAAAGAAAAAAAACACGAAGAAGAAGAAAAAGGTTGTTAAGTCGAAAGATATCATTAATGATGCAATCAGCCGACTAAAAAAAGATCTGGCAGCAGACATACCTGAAAATACTGTTAAGGATCGACTGGCATCGTTAAAAGAAGAAATAAAAGACGATGAAATTGAGATAAATGACAGTCGGGGTGAACGTAAACTGAATAGCATTACTGACAGAGAGGCCCTGCTGCTTGGTCAGTATAAGAGTTACGTCGGTGTGGTTATCGAAGAAAACTGGGCTTTTTCAAAAAATCTGGCAGGCGGTAACAATGCATTGTTAACGAAAATAATGATAAAAATTATGCCTGACGGAGAGATAAAAGGAACAACAATTATAAAAAAGTCAGGCAACAGCTATCTTGACAGTGCTGCTTCAATGGCCGTTAAACGTACAAGTCCGCTAAAACCATTTCCGGCCGGAATTGCAAGAGCAAGCATTTCTCTAATTTTGAATTTTGAACCAAATGAATGATTTATGACTATAAAAGTTTTAAAATACTATATATTTTTTACAGTTTCTGTTATATTTTTTAGCTGTCAAGCCTATACGGATCAGGTTTATACTGTAGATATTAATAATCCGTATTACAAAAAAGCGCCCATAGCAATTCCTGAACTTATGCCAGTCTCCGGCAGTGCGGCGGAGGAAAAACTCGCAATAAAGATTGTAGAAGAACTCTCAACAATATTGAAATTTACCGGGTACTTTAAGATGGTCAACCCGGATGCTTTTCTTGAAGAGCCAAAAGTGACAGGGATTAATAAGTCACAGCTGAATTTTCGAAACTGGACTGTTACAGGGGCCGAGCTTTTGGTAACAGGTAACGTGATTGAAGACGGGGGGCGTATTGTTGTAGAGCTGCAGTTATTTGATACGTTTCGGGAAGAGCGGCTTGTTGGGAAAGAATACAGGGGAACAACGAAGTCGATTAAAGAGATAGTCCGTCGGTTCGGTACTGAGATAATGAAGAAGTTTACCGGTAATAAGGGGTTGTTTAAAAGCAAGATTGCATTTATTTCCACAGGTACAAAGAATAAAGAAGTTTATATCTGTGATTTTGACGGAACGACCCCGAGGCGGCTAACAAATACACAGAGTATTACACTGTCACCTGCCTGGTCTTCAAACGGGAAGTACGTCGCTTATACCTCATATGAGGCCGGGAAGCCGGATCTTTATGTGATGGAGCGTGCAAACGGAAAAATAAATGTCTTATCGTCAAGAAAGGGCACGAATATTACACCCGCATGGATACCGGGAAAGGATTTAATCACTGCCTCACTCTCTTTTGAAGGCGACCAGGGAATTTATTTATTGACCCGGAATGGCAAAATTCGTAAAAGATTAACAGGAAAGTGGAGTAAATGGGGGATTGATGTTTCGCCTTCATTTTCTCCGGATGGCAAAAAAATGGTGTTTGTTTCAAAGCGATCCGGAACTCCGCAGCTCTATATTCAGGATTTAAAAAATGGAAGAGTCCGAAGGCTGACGTATGAGGGTAAGTATAATACATCACCGTCATGGTCTCCTTTAGGGGATAAAATAGCCTATTCAAGTTCTGTTGACGGTAGCTTCGAGATATTTATCGTGGGACTTGACGGCCGTGAGCCGATTCAGCTTACTGCTGATGCCGGGGATAATGAGTCCCCGTCCTGGGCTCCTGATGGGAGTCTAATTGCATTCTCTTCAACCAGGGAAGGTTTTTCAAGGATTTATATTATGAATGCCTTCGGAAAGGAGCAGAGACGCTTACTGTTTATTTCAGGCCAGCAAACCAACCCAAAATGGTCTGCTAATATAATTAAATAACAAAAAAAGAAGAACAACTTAGGAGGCACTATGGAAAAGAAATGGACTATAAAGTCATCAGTAATCTGTGTTTTGGTAATTGTATCACTTGTTATGTTTGCATCCTGTAAGAAGAAAGTTGAAACGGATCCTGAAGCCGGTCAGGATGTGCAACAGACCGCTGTAGAAGAGAATACTAAGGCAGATGATACTGATGCGGTCGCTGAAGATGATGCAACTACAGCTGCAGACGTAGATACTCAGGAGAATAACGACGCTGAAACTGCAGTACTAAGAGACGCATTTACAACTGTAACAGTAAAATTCTCTTATGACAGTTCAGCAATCGTGGATACTGAGATTCAGACCCTCGAAGAAAAAGCTGAATGGTTGAGAAATAATGCTGATGCAACAGTGACTATAGAAGGTCATTGTGACGAAAGAGGTACGACTGAATATAACCTTGCATTAGGTGACAGGCGTGCTGCAAGAGTGAAAAATTTTCTTGTGAATCTTGGTATAGATGCAGAAAGAGTTACGACAGTCAGTTATGGTGAAGAGAAACCTGCAGTAACTGGAAATGACGACAGTGCATGGGCTCAGAACAGACGGGCACAATGTATTATCGACTAAGGATTTGATGAATTTCATTTGTCCTTGTTCCAAAAATTAGTAAATAAATACCGTCACGTTGGTATAATAAATATGCGGGCAGCCGGAACGGTTGCTCGCTGTTTGTTTTTTAGCTCCTCTGAATATGGGGGACGGCTCCTTGGTGGCTAATATAAAATATTTCCGTTTCAAAACCTATTGAAGGCATATTGAGATGATAAAAAAAATACTTTTTATCCTGTTGCCGATTCTGGCTTTTAACAGTGGCTGTGCACTGCAGAGTGATGTTATATATATCGATGATCGTGTCGATGCTATTGAGAAAAAATTATCAAAACAGAATATGGCAACCGGCGACGCTGAGAAAGGTTTTCTTGCCCGGTATGCAAGGCTGAATAATCAGATAGAAAAACTTGATGAGATGATACGACGGATTGAAGGTCGTTTTGAAGAGGTCGATTTTTCACTTAAATCACATAAAGACCTTATTGCAGATTTAAAGGCGCAAAGTGAGAGTATTGGGCCTGTTGTTTCTGCCCTTGAAGTTAAGATAAATAACCTGGAATCATATACAGGTTTTTCCCCTTCAGATACCCAAAAAATCGAAACAACACAGAATGCTGATGGGAAGCCACCGGCAGATACTCCGGATGAAAATATCGATGCAGTAAAGTCGGATGATATTCTTCTATATGACAAGGGGAAAGCCGCCTTTGTCGTGGGTAAATTTAAAACAGCCCGATCGATTTTTCTTGATCTTATAAAAGAATTTCCCGGGTCTGATAATGCAGATAATGCCCAGTTCTGGATTGGTGAGATTTACTATAAGAATAAGAAATATAAAACGGCAATACTTGAGTATCAGAAGGTTGTTGACAATTATCCTAAAGGGAATAAAGTTGCAGGGGCCTATCTTAAGCAGGCTTTGGCATTTGCAGAACTGAAAGAGCCAGATACTGCAGAACTTTTACTTAACGATCTTTTAAAACTTTATCCTGAGTCGAGAGAGGCTGTTATTGCCAGGAAAAAAATAGCAGCAATGAAAAAATAACCAGTTTTATAATATATCAGCGGGTAATTATCTCCGGTTTAATTATATGAAGACAATTATTGGTATAGATCCGGGACTTGCGGGGACCGGCATCGGGATAGTTAGCGGGGAACGGATGAATATCACCGGATATTCGTTTGGTGCAATTGAGACAACAAAATCAGACTCAGTCGCAATAAGACTGGAGATTATATATACAAGGCTGGTCAAGCTACTTAAGGATAAGGCTTTTGACCTTATGGTTGTAGAGGATATATTCTCACTTGAAAAATACCCGAAGTCTGGTATTTTACTTGGGAAAGTTGCAGGAGTTGTTATGCTTGCGGGTGCTCAGGCCGGGATCCCGGTAATTGAAGTTCCGGTGAGAGAATCCAAAAAAGTTTTGTCAGGAAACGGCAATGCAGATAAGAAGCAACTGGAACAAGCAGTGCGGCGGCACTTGAAACATCCGGAACCTATCAGGCCTTTTCATGCGTCAGATGCTCTGGCTCTTGCACTTATAGGCCTGTTCAGATATTGATGAACAGGCTTTTTGGTTTAATTCTTCAAAAATGTATGGGGTTACCCTGTGATTGGTTATCTTGAAGGCCGAATAATAAAAAAAGAAGAAGACCGTATTCTTCTGTTGGTGAATCATATTGGTTATGAAATTCTTTTGCCAGCGAATGTAATGGAGACAATCGGCCCGGCAGGAACTGAAGACCTTATTTCACTCTATATTTATTATTATCAGACTGAACGTCAGCCAAAACCGACCTTAATCGGCTTTAACCTTGAAGCTGAAAAAGAATTTTTCCAATACTTTATTTCTGTTGAAGCCATTGGTCCGATGAAAGCGGTAAAGGCGATGACAATACCGGCAAGAGAAATTGCCCGTGCAATTGAAGAAGACGACGTCAACAGGCTTACAAAGCTGAATGGTATCGGAAAGAGGACTGCTCAGAAAATTATTGCTACACTTGAGGGCAAAATGGGGAAATTTGCGCTTATTAACAGTGGTGATAAATCAATTCAAACGGTTGTACGGGATGAAGATTATTCAGAACTGGTCTTTGACGTACTGATCACCCAACTTGGGTATAAACCCGCTGATGCAAAGAAAATGATTGCTGAGGCGCTTGAAAGAAACACCGATATCGGCAGTCCGGAAGCGTTATTTGATGAAGTTTACCGGGGCCAGATGGGGCAGGATTAATGTCACATTCAGGAGTTAATATAAATTGCCTGACGATCAGGGATATACGATGAGTGACGATATTTTAACATTTTCATCTGCCAGGCAGGGGCTTGTTTCAAAAACGGATATTCCGGTTGATCAGGAGCTCGATCATTTATCTTTACGCCCTGAGAACTTTGATGATTATGTAGGGCAGCCGGAGACAGTAGAAACATTAAAGATCGCGATTGACGCGGCAAAGCTCCGGGGTGAACCAATTGAACATGTCCTTTTCCATGGGCCTCCGGGGCTAGGTAAGACAACTCTTGCCCATATTATAGCCAATGAGATGGGTGGAGATCTGACGATTACATCTGGTCCGGCCCTTGAAAAGGGTGGTGATCTTATTGGGATTCTTACGAATCTTGAGCAGGGTGATATTCTTTTTATTGATGAAATTCATAGAACCCCCAAGGCAGTAGAAGAATTCCTCTATCCGGCCATGGAGGATTATGCCATCGATATTGTTTTTGACAAAGGAATGCATGCAAGGAGTCACCGCTTAAAGCTGAAAAGATTTATTCTAATTGGCGCGACTACTCGCGTTGGTTTGCTATCAGCACCATTAAGAGACAGGTTTGGTATTTTCCGAAGTCTCGATTTTTATTCAATAGAGAATCTTGTAAAAATAACAAAAAGAACGGCGCATCTTCTTGAGGCAGCGATTGATGATGCCGGGGCTCTTGAACTGGCCCGACGATCAAGGGGAACGCCCAGAATCGTTAACAGGCTGATTAAAAGGGTTCGTGATTATGCTCAGGTTCGATCCGATGGTAGAATAAATAAGGCGACTGTTGAGGCGGCCCTGACACTTGAAGGTGTTGACAGTGAAGGGCTTACAAACCTTGACCGGCAGTTTTTAAAAACGATTATTGAATATTACAAAGGGGGGCCTGTTGGGATTGAGGCTATTGCAGCGACCCTGCAGGAAGAAGTTGATACACTTGTTGATGTGATTGAGCCCTACTTATTGAAAAGCGGTTATCTGATCAGGACTTCTTCCGGTCGTAAAGCGTCGGAAGCAGCTTATGAACATCTTGGTTTCAGTTTTCAGAGAAAACTGTTTTAATTTATAGCCAGTCGCTGTTTAGAATCGAGCATTTTTTATAGAAACTTAATTATGATTTAATGTTGATGTGTATATGAATTTTTCAAAAAATATTATATTTTTTATCAGTTGTCTGGTGTTGGTTGCCAGTTCGTCTACAGAGGCCGCAGTCAAGGTGCCGTCGGAAATTATTTCCATGGGGGGCCGTAACAAGGTTGCCATTGTCGTTGAAAAATCAAGTCAGAAGATGTTTGTATATCGTTACGATGGGGAATATCATGAAGATATGGCTGTGCGATGTTCCACCGGAAAACTTGCCGGAAGAAAAGAGCTTTCAGGTGACCAAAAGACACCAGAGGGTGTCTATTTCTTTACAGGAAAGTATTTTCAAAAAGATCTTTCTCCAGTGTATGGGGCGCTTGCTTTTCCGGTAGATTACCCAAACCAGATAGACAAAGAGGTCGGTAGAACAGGGTACGCCATATGGCTTCACGGAACTGACCGTGAACTCATGCCAAGGGACTCAAATGGATGCGTTGCCCTTGAAAACAGCAATTTAAAAACCGTTGAAAAGCTAATTGAACTCGATTATACACCGATTATTTTTGTTGATGAGATAGAGTACAGAGCCCCTGATACACAACCGGAAATAAAAAAACAGGTACATTCTCTGTTGAAAAGCTGGGCAAAATCGTTGCAGGCAGGGAGCTATCATGACTATCTTTCATGGTATTCTCCGGAATACGCTCCGGATATCAGATGGTGGAATACCTGGCAGAGACTTCGGAATATAGTCGGCGACAGTTTATCGGTAATCTTAAAGAGCCTTTCAATATATAAAGATGGCGACTTGTATGTGATAATCTTTGAAGAAAACCTGCGTTATGATGGGGCCGATAAAAGGGTAGGGGTAAAAAAAATGTATCTTTCGACCGAAGACGGTGGGTTGAAGATTCGGGGTGAAAAATATAAATTTATCCATTATGCTGAGAATAAAAAAAGCGCTGAGCCCAAAGAACCACCGGTCCTTTCGGCAATAAATGCCGTGATTGAACGCAGGAAACTGAAAAAACAGGTGGCATTGAAAAAACACATAAAGTCTCGTATTCTTAAGTGGGCCAGCCTTTGGTCGGAGGGTAATATTAAAGCCTATGCAGGCTATTATTCCAATGCGTTTGCGTCGTCCGGCATGGACAAGGCGGCCTGGGTTAACAGAAAAAAATATCTGGGTAGTACTTATAAATATATTAACGTCAATATTTCTGATTTGAATGTTGCCCCCGGGGAGAGCCGGGTTATAGTGAGTTTTAATCAGGATTATAAATCAAGTGGTTATTCTGCTACAGGTCATAAAACGATAGTAATGGTAAATGAGGACGAAGAATGGAAGATTATCCAAGAGATCTGGAAAAAGAGCTGACAAAATACTCTGTACCTAATCCGTTTAATCAGGCAAGGAGCTGGCAGCTCCTGTTTGTGAGTGATGATGGGAAGACTGTCGCTGTGAAAAGATATAAGGGACTCGTTCTCGGGACGCTGGCGCTTCTTATCTTTTTTCTGGTGGTTGCGTGTGTTTTTTCTTACCTGTATATAATGGCAGATAGTCAAAATGAAAAGTTAACCGCCGAGTTGAAAAATTCTTCTATTGCCCTCAAAAAGATTACTGCAGAAAATGACCTTTTAGAGACAAAGCTATGGTTCATCGATGAAGGGAATAAAAAGAAAAAAATTGAAGTGGCTGAAGTCAAAGAGGTTCATCAGCCCCGAAATAAAAAAAAGAAGTCTGAAGCCCCTAAAGTTGAAAAAATCCGTGCAAAGGCAGAAGAACTTAGTTTTACAAAGATCGAGGGTAGTCCGACAACAAAAATCAGATTTCTAATCCGGAATCAGAGCAAGTTGAAAAGAATTTCAGGGTATGTTCATGTTATTATGAAGCCGGATCTTGAGAGCCAGCAGGGATGGCTGACCTTACCTCCCGTGGTGTTAAAGGGCGGTATCCCTGCAGTAGCGTCAAAGGGACGGTATTTTTCGATAAATAATTTTAAAAGCATGCATTTTAAATACAATGACAAGAACCTGGTACAAGTATACAATAATGTAACAATTTTCATTTATAGTAAAGCAGGAGATAAAGTCTTTGACTCTACCTATCCTGTAGAAATTAAAATTGTGAAGAAGAAAGAGGGAAAGGTCAAAAAGATTGTAAAAAAACAGCCGGTTGCAGGGAAAAAAGCAACGGGGGGGAAAAAAAATAAGATAGCGACTAAAGATGTTGCTCTACCCGTTGCGGCAAAAAAGCAAGGTGGCACAGGCAGTCTCGCCAGAAAAGGGACCACTAAAACTGCTGGCGCCGGTTCTGGGGAAAAGCCCAAAGATAAGATAGCGCAGGAACCTCAGGCCTCTGGCAGCGGGATTGCCAAGACACCTGATACAGTACAACCACCGGAAGTTAAGACGGAGCCATAATCCATGAAACTGTTTGTCACCATAGCGTTATTAATTATCTTTTCAGGCACAGCTGAAGCCAAGAAGGTTCATAGTGTTTTTTTTGAAGGGACTGATTATGAATTAAATGTGTACAAAGTCTATGGTGAAGAGCCAGGCAAAACCATACTCCTTATAGGGGGTATTCAGGGCGATGAACCGGGTGGCTTTCTTTCTGCAGATTTGTATGCAGATTTGGCTTTGTCAAAAGGGAATCTGATTGTTGTTCCCCGGGCGAATTTTCATTCGATACTTTTGAATCAGCGGCAGGTTAATGAAGATATGAACAGAAAGTTTGCTGAAGATAGCAAGCTTAATTATGAGGCCAGGGTTGTAGGCATTCTAAAGGCGCTGATAGCTGAGAGTGATTGCCTACTGAATCTGCACGACGGTTCCGGGTTCTATTCTGAGACCTGGGTCAGTGATCAACGAAATCCGAAACGCTACGGACAGTCGATTATTGCTGATTGTGAAAGTTTCCAAAAACAGGATAAATCATCAGTTATCAAGCTGGGTGAAATCGGCCGGGAAGTTACAAAACGAATTAATACAAAGATAAATAAGAAAGATTATTATTTCCATTTTAATAATCATAATACGGCGTCTGAAAAATCAATACATAAGGTTCAGCGTAAATCCGCAACGTATTATGCACTTACCAAATGTGGTATTCCAGCATTTGGTGTTGAAACGAGTAAGTCGCTTCCACTCGAATTAAAAATAAGACATCATGTTTTTGCAATAAATGCGTTTATGGAACAGTTTGAAATTATACCAGAACATCCTTACGTTAATCTGGAAAAACCGGCGCTTAAGTATCTGGTCGTTTCAGTGAATGGTTCACTGCCAGTTGTGGTGAATAATGGACAAACGTTATCTGTCCGCCCTGCTGATAAGATTAAAATTGTCCACATTGAAGCTAATTTTGAACGTGGGCTTAGTGCAGATATTCTGGGTCTTGGCTCAGTTAATGACGCGGGAAAATCAATACCAATTAACAAACCGACACGTATTGTTGTTAAGAAGGACTCCTATCCCTGTGGCAGTGTTTTTCTGAGTCTGAATGGTGGGGCAGCCACGTCTAAAGACTCCTATGCTGTTATTAATAACAAAGGCGGGGGGTATTTGCTATATAAACTAAAGGTTAACGGTGGCTTCAGGATTATTGAAAATTTTGGTACAGTTAGTATTGTAAAAGGTGACACCCTGGTAATAGAAGATGTGATTACTTCGGCATGGGACCCTTCCGGGCTGGTTGTTAATTTTAAAGGGTACGTTGGCAACGCTTCTGTCAATACGGGTGAAGACAGAGGGTATACTATCAATACGGCAACGGATCTTTGGCCAAATTATTCTCTTTCAAAAAATGAAGAAAAATACCAGATCATCACAACGAATAATGGGGCAAAAATTGGTAAGTTTTATGTTAATATAAAAAAGCCGGCTATCGACTATCTCGTTATTAAAAACGGGGATGGCCTTCTTAAATGTTACAAAGACGGCCAGAATATAGACTTTGGAAGTAGCTTACAGGCAGTGGCATTAACAGTTTTTGATGTTATATCAAATGTTCATAAGCGGTCCGAGCTTGATGTGAGAATGTCGGGCGCAGACGGTCATAAACTTGATATAAAAATTGGCAAACCGCTGGAAGTTAAACTCCGGGGGGAACACGGGCAGCCGCTATATACCCGTATGGAGATTTTACGATACGGTAAACTGATGGGCTCTGTTTCAATAAATCAGTTGCCTGCAGCAGACGGAAGGAGAATAGGAACGGATGAGCAAATCTAAAAATTTGTCAATTATTGATCGTGATATTGTTGTTGATGGTACAATATCAAGCAAAGGGCAATTGGTTATTAAGGGGACCGTAAAGGGTACGATTAACGGTGAAACTGTTGTTATTGCCGAAGAGGGCGCTGTTTATTGTGATATCAAGGTGACAGGTATCACAATCGGTGGGACGTTCGAAGGGGAACTTGAAGCGTCCGAAGAGCTGATAATTTTATCAACCGGATATTGTGCAGGTCATGTTGTCTGCAAGGACCTTATTGTTGAAAGTGGTGGTGTTCTAAATGCTGAAGTGACATGTAAAACAGCCCGTAAGCCAAAGCAGGCAACCCTTGATAAAGATGCAAAAAGCAAGGGTGAGAAGCAGGATAACAAGGCCGTTAATTTGTAACGTGCTATCATTTTTGTGTCTAACCTGTAATAATACTTGCCAGGTTGGTTTAAAGATGTTAAATTACTCGCTGCTTAAACATGATGTGGTTGTACGATAATAATGCTTGACAGCCGGAATGATTTCGATTATATATTCCAAGTTATTTGTTTGTAAAATTTGATCAGGAGTGAAAAAGTGAAAAAATATACCTATAGTGCAAAACGATCTGACAACAAGGAAAACTGGTGTGTGATAGACGCTGAAGGCCAGGTACTCGGACGTGTTGCCACTCAAATCGCCGCCCGAATTCGCGGAAAACACAACCCAATGTATACACCACATGCTGATACAGGTGACTGGGTAATCGTAATTAATGCTGAGAAAATAGTCCTTACAGGCAAAAAGCTTACCGATAAGAAATATTACCGACATAGCGGATATATGGGCGGTATTAGAGAAATATCTGCCGGTGACTTATTGAAAAAGAGACCTGAAGAGCTTATCAAAAAGGCTGTTAAGGGAATGTTGCCCAAAAACAGACTTGGCAGCACACTTAATAAAAAACTTCATGTTTATGCTGGGCCGGATCATCCGCATGCTTCTCAGAAGCCAGAGTCCGTTGAAGTATAACTGATTTAGAACAAGTATTAAAACACCGAGGGAATAAATGGAAAACGCATATTACGCAACCGGAAAACGTAAAAATGGTGTAGCAAGAACCTGGATTGCTGCAGGCAGCGGACAGATCACCATTAATAATAAACCTGCAAATGAGTACTTCAGCCCATCGGCAATGCTTGTACTTACAGAACCTCTTATATTGATTGATGCAGTTGAAACATATGATATCAAAGTAACTGTAAAAGGTGGCGGTATCATGGGACAGGCTGGTGCAGTACGACATGGCATCACAAAGGCGCTTTTACAGGCTGATCCGGAAACAAGATCAGTTCTTAAAAAAGCAGGTTTCATTACTCGTGACTCAAGAGTAAAAGAGAGAAAGAAATACGGTCAGAAAGGTGCAAGAGCGCGTTTCCAATTCTCAAAGCGTTAAG
>JQIA01001167.1_pt1 | contig 14105 bp, 15 predicted proteins | sample 811431 | NCBI WGS metagenome assembly JQIA01 (sample SAMN02998118, study PRJNA258478) | marine sediment metagenome | biome: marine; feature: seafloor; material: sediment; isolation source: oil-polluted sediment collected from 3 locations (0.5 km, 0.7 km and 0.9 km)... | place: USA: Gulf of Mexico ... | reverse complement strand
CAGTTCGATGGCGTTGCAGGCACGCCCCCCCGCCCTCAAGATCAAAACCGATATGACGCAGCAGATGCACGGTCACAATCACGAGCGCGATCCTTCACTCCTCAGCCGGATGATTATGATGCGCAAGGTGCCTTAAAACCAGAAGCCTATTCCGAAAAGGATGCAAACCGGGAAATCACCTTTACGGAACGCGAGCTTAACGGACTCTTAGCGAATAATACTGATCTGGCGGAAAAAATGGCTGTTGACCTGGCTGCCGATCTGGTGAGCCTGCGCCTGCTGATCCCGGTGGATCCTGATTTCCCGATTATGGGCGGCAAAACCCTGCGGGTTCGAGCTGGCGCGGAGCTGGCCTATCGGAACGGTAAACCAGTGGTGGTCCTCAAGGGAGTTTCTGTGATGGGTGTTCCTATCCCCAATGCCTGGTTAGGTGGTTTGAAGAATATTGACCTTATGCAGGAGTTCGGTGGCGAACCGGGGTTCTGGCAGAGCTTGGGAGAGGGCGTGGAGAGTATTCAGGTTCGGGATGGGGAGTTGTATGTTAAGCTTAAGGAATAGAAGGGGCTGCTTCCTGATGCTTTATCCGTCAAGCCAGCTAGTAAGCTTACTCAGCCTGCCGGTCTTAGCTGAGAAAGAGAGAAGGGATTGTCCCTGTTTTCCTGCTCTGCCTGCCTATCAAACTGTCATTTCTGTGTCTCTTCTTTGGGATTTTGTAATACAATGATTGGATGCGCACGTTTTCGAGGAGTTCCCTCAAAATATGAAAAGCACACATTTTCACCTGATTCATTTGGCTTAGTTAGGCCGTAAACACTTTCCATGCTGAAAAAAAAAGTTTCGCCTTCTTCTCCATCGATAAATCCGCTATAGCCACTTTGGATTAAACGGCTTACAATACCCTCTTTACGATCAACTTCTAAGTAGCAAAGATCCTGGCACTTGTTAACTAATTCTTCAGCAGAAGGCCTATCTGCTGGATCATATTTTAAGCAGCTATCAACTAAGATCTGTAGTTCCTTGGCTAAAGGGGCAAATTGAGCGTTAGATGTCATGAACTCTGGCCACGGCTCTCTTTCCTGATTCTTCACATTTACTGCTGCTTGAAGATATACTCCAAATGGATATTCTCCTGTGAGCAATCTAAACATCATTGCTCCAAGAGACCAAATGTCGACGCTTGTGCCTGGATTTTCCTCTGGTTTTTTAAACATCATCTCTGGTGCCATGAAAGGTAATGCACCCTTTATTGTTCCAGAATTTGAACGTGTAATATCTCCACCTCGGGCTGCATCATCAAAAACCTCCTTGGTTAAAGTAGCAATTCCAAAATCGGTTATTTTTAAATGATGAAGATTTACGCCTTTCGTTGCCATCACATTGCTTGGTTTTAAATCCCGGTGAACAACACCTCGACGATGTGATGCGGAGACTCCTTTTGCAAGATGGTGCAAAACATGTGCGCCAAAATGTGGTTCAATACAACCGAATCGTTTCAGTTTTTCCTCAAGAGTTTCCCCCTCGATAAATTCCTCAATCAAGTATTGATTTCCAGAATCGTCAAGATAATCTAGCGTCTTGGCAATATTATGGTGATTGACCATTGCCGAAATTTGCGCACTTTTTTCAAAACGTTTATTGATTTGACCTAACTGGGGTGTTTTTAATGCCACATTCATATCTAAAGTTTGGTCTCTAGCAAGATACACTTCTTGCATACCTCCACGCCCAACGTGTTCAATTATACGATATCGATCCCCTATAATTTGTCCTATGGCTATCAAGGCATCACCTCTGGATTTGAAACATCAAATGTGACGAACCTCCGATTTGTTTGACCAAAAGTGATCACGCAGCATTTCGGGAGTTCATCGTTAATATTGATGACCATGTTATTAACGAATACAGTTCCTGTACGATTAGTAACTTTAAACTGTAATCCATCGTAATGTATTCCAATAGTTCCTATAGTCCCGATCGTAATATTGGCACTCGGTTTTCTTACATTTATCTCATGAGTCTTATTTCCTAAGATCAATAATGCACGATGTTTGTATTGTAATAGGTAGCGTCTCAAGATAGACTCAACTGTTCGCATGGTTGGCCGAGATTTGGGCTCGTTGCTAATGCATTTTTCAAGTACCTCAATTACATCAGATGGCATGTCGGTAAAAATACCTTTTAGCGTTCCGGTAGCGAGCGGTATAGGTGGACGTTGTTTTAGTTCCTCTGGAATTTGGGCGTTAATAAGTGTCAGTGCCATCACACCAAAGGCATAAACATCAATCGCTTGGTCAAAGCTGACACTTGAGTTTTTCCATAACTCAGGTGCCATGTATACAGGTGTCCCGATAATACTCAAAGTTTTAGCATCTGCACCAGTGTCTCTAGCTAAGCCAAAATCAAGAATTTTTATTACATGATCAGCATCGACTCTAATGTTATTAGGCTTTATATCTCGATGAATTACACCTTCACTGTGAATATCTACAAGGCCACTTGCAATTTGCCAGAGAGTATTAAGATGCTCTTCGCCTGATGCAACTGAACCGACTCTGAGATCTCTACCTTCTATATGTTCTAGCACAAGTGCAGTCTTATTAAGCAATCCCTCTGTGACCGTGATTACATCATAAAGCTGAACAACATGCTTTGATCGAAGCTTAAGTAACGCCTTTATTTCATCCAGTAAACGCCGTGCTTCTTCCCCATCTTTTAACGTTTTCACGACAACAAGTCGTTTCAGATGGGTATCAGTACATTCATAGATATCCCCCATTCCTCCGCCATTTGAAACCCCTGTAAGCTGATATCTATCAGGAAGAATCACTTTCATTTGTCCTCACCTTTGTTAGCTTCTGGATTTATATCAAGGATCAACTCTGGAATAGCTTTAGCCTCAGTTTTTTTTTTTGTATTCTTTGGTGAGTTGTTTTTGGCATGTGACTTCTTTGGCCTGGTGACATGTTTTTTTATTGGGTCCTTACTACTAGCAGGCGATGGTGTAGATGCAGGTGGAGCCTCCTCCTGCCATAGGATCAGTAAAGCACTAAATGGATCCCATAACTCAACGCCTGATTCGTTACTCTTAGAAAGAGATTGAATCAACTCTTGCAAATCGCAGACTGCCAAGGAAGCATTATCCGGTGCCCCACGAAATTTCGCAAAAGTACAAAGTATTTCTGATATCTTTTCTAAATTAGGAGCATAGACAAGTGCCTCCCGCAGAAGTTCCCGATTAATGAAATGAATTCCATCCGAAGTAATAAGTATTCGTTTAGTCTTTTCTGGCACTACCTTAATGTGGGGTATTAGACCATCACCCATTCCTATAAACTGCAAAAGCTCTTTCCCGTGACCTCCGACCGCCTCCTCAAGTGAGTCGTCTATTGTCAATCTTTCTACTTTTGCTTTTTTATCCTCATCTACTGTTGAATATATTCTGCTATCACCAATATTTAAAATCAATGGGTCATGGTCGGGAGTCACGAGGAGGGCTGAAAGAGTAGTTCCTCCCCTTCCACTGGAGAGTTTGTAGATTGCCATGTTAGCAGCATTGGCTGCCAATGTAAGGCGTTCTTTGGGAATTTCTTCGCGAAAACGGCTAAGCCCATCAAGGAAGGCTGATAACGCATGAATTGCACACTCTGTTCCATTGAACATTCCCCCCATTCCGTCTACCAATGCAACTACGACAAAGGGTTTAGCTGTTTTAGTTGTCAAACGCATTACAGCAACCCTATCCTGATTTTCATTTCTAGCAAAACCAATATCTGTAGTTAAAGTTACAGACGTCTCCGTAACATTATTAGTACCACGATCAAAACATGTGCGTGAAAACCATCTAACCAATTTATCCTTTAACATTTTGCGATTCCTCAGATTAAATATCTGCTACACAACAATTACTTAACACTAATAAAAGATACTCAGCATGTCAAAAAGGCCGCTTTCATAAATAATAGTTTGTTACGTCTGATATTTTTTTATACTTGTATTTTCAGCTGGATAGTAATTGGCTGACCAAAAAGTCAATATTTTGCGGCGAATGCGTTTTATCTGCGAATCAATCATTTGTTATTACGATATTTCTTTCTGTTTTAATGAAATTTCGAGCAATATTTAAGTAATCCACCCTCCAAGCCAGAGCCGCCTGACAGGCAAGCCATTCCTGGAACAAATTAACATTCTTCAGGCTCCACTCCTCATATTCCGCAACCTTATGAGCCAAGCGAAATGGAGTGAGAAGGTATGCTTCCTTCTTTTGGACAAATGTGCTCCTTTTCAGATCATCTTTTGTCAAAAGAACCATATTACCAAGACGATCAGCTATCTCATTGGCTCCTTGACCAAAATGCTCATACCAATTTTGATCAGGATTATACGGACAGATATGCTCAAGTGTTGTCTTAGTGTAATCCACCTCATGCCCCAGAGACCGCTCAATCTCCGCCAGCAGAAATCTGATCTTTTTTGAGGAACTTCTGCTGGGAAGTTTATAAAACTCAAAGGCATTGGTAAAACTGCTGTCCTCCGGATACAAGGCTCTGAATTCCTCAGAGTTTTTCACATGACTTGCCCGCGTGAATTCCTTATGAAACACACGCATCGCAATTCGATTATAGCTTCGTTCCTGCTCATTGGGCGAATGACGACAAATCACATTATAGCGAATGGAAAGGACGTAGATATAGCGAAGCAGCTTAATGAATTCATCAGCGGAAAAGGCTTTGAAAGCCGCCATCAGAATGGTGAAAGGTTGTTTAATGTTAAACAGTTTTAAGCCTTCCAGGTAATGACGTGCCGGTCGATACTCCCCTCCCTGCAATGCCCACCACTCATCATAAGGGCTGAGTAACGAAGCGTATACAGGAGCGAATTCAGCTAATGAGCGCACATAGGAATACGAGCGCTCCGGTGTGTCGGCCAATTCTCTGATGGATTTAAACAGCCCTTTTTTCGTGACAAGCCTTTTTTGAAAATTATGATGATAACGGGTGAAGTCGGTAAACGTATTTTCTCCCAGCTGATCCACAATAGCTGACCAGTCTTCATCCAGTTCATCTAATTGCTCATCCGGCACGTCATCCTTGCCAGTGATCACGGAAAAAAGATAATTTTTTAACAGGTCAGGAGTGGACAATTGTACCCCCCTGGCATTCAAGGTTTCAAACACCTTATAGGCGTTCAGATTATCCTGAACAACGATTCGGGTGAACATCAGGCCGGAGGTGACCTGTTCAACAAAGGCGGCGATTTCATGCCCTGCTACTCCTATTTTTTGTTTATAGAAGAAGTCAAAACATTTTTTCACCAACTTATTGGTGACGGTAAGGCCGCGAACATTCGGAGCTGCCAGTTGAGAACAAACTGAGCGATAGAAACGTTTATTATTACGATTCAAGGAGAGTTTACTACTCACCTTTAAGGAAACAATATCTTTGGAACCGATAAACCTGCTACGTAACTCATCAAGTCGTTCTTTATTATTTTCAGGATCCTGATCAGCATCAATTAAGTCCTGAATTTGTTTCATTGCCGCCAGGATAATCAGAGTTGCCGTTACCAAACGCTGCTGCCCATCAATGACCTCGAAATGATACTGCTCCTTCCTCTGAAGAACTATATATCCCATGTAATGGTACTGCTCATCAGGCAAGGTACTGAGATCGGACCATAAATCCTCCCACTGCTCCAAACCCCAGGCATAATCGCGTTGAAATCGAGGGACAGCGTACCGCATCCCGTTACTAAACAACTCTTGAAAGGTGAGGTTTGTCGGCTCCATCAACATAAATTTTTTCATAACTCTCCACATGACAACAAAATAAAAGACGACTCCACCCGTGATGACGCACCGTACAATCTTTTCAAGAACTCGATACCACTCATAAAATCTGCCCTAAAAACAGCTTGGTTCGCTCCGACTGCGGGTTGGAGAAGAAATTTTCAGGATCGTTCTCCTCGATAATCTCACCAGAATCCATAAAAAGTACCCGATCAGCAACCGTTCGAGCAAACCCCATCTCATGGGTAACACAGATCATGGTCATGCCTTCCTGCGCCAGGTCCACCATAACATCCAGCACCTCCTTAATCATCTCCGGATCAAGGGCCGAGGTTGGTTCGTCAAAGAGCATAATACTGGGATTCATACACAGAGAACGAGCAATCGCCACCCGCTGCTGCTGGCCGCCGGATAAATGGCCCGGATATTTAGAGGCCTGATCAACCACCTGGACCCGTTCTAGATAGTTCAGAGCAATGGCCTCAGCCTCTTTGCGGGGCTTCTTGAGGACCCAGATCAGGGCCAGGCAGCAATTGTCCAGCACCGTCAGATGCGGAAACAGATTAAACTGCTGAAAGACCATACCTATATTACGGCGGACTTGCTCAATATGCTTGAGATCGTCATCAAGCTCTGTCCCGTCCACCCGTATTACCCCTCGCTGATGCTTTTCCAGCCTGTTTATACAGCGGATAAGGGTTGATTTTCCACAACCGGAGGGTCCACAGATAATAATCCGCTCACCCCGTTGAACCGTCAGGTTAATATCCTTGAGGACATGAAAAGCGCCGTACCATTTATGCACTCCTTCGAGTGCAACAGCAACGAGCCCTCCTTCCTCTTTCTGGAGTACAGATGTGTTTTCCATAAATTTTCTTTAGGAGCGTGCCGTTTTTTAGTACCCGGTATGCAGTTTCTTTTCCAGATGTTGGCTGTACCTGGACATGGAAAAACAGAACAGCCAATAGATCAGCCCGGCAAAGATATAGCCTTCTGCTGAAAATCCCAGCCATTTGCTGTCGGTAAAGGAGCCCTGGACCGTGGCCAAGAGATCAAAGAGGCCGATGATAAGGACGAGGGTGGTATCTTTGAAAAGCTCAATAAAGGTATTCACAATACCAGGAATAACGGTCTTGAAGGCCTGGGGTAAAATGATCAGCAGCATAGACCTCCAGTAAGACAGACCCAAGGCATCTGCGGCCTCATATTGCCCCTTGGGAACAGCCTGGAGCCCGCTGCGGATAACCTCCGCCATATAGGCGGACTGAAACAGGGCAATACCGATAAGGGCACGTAACAGCTTATCCAATCGGATTCCCTCCGGCATGAACAGGGGAAGGAGCACCGAGGACATGAAGAGAACGGTGATCAGCGGGACACCTCGCCAAAGCTCGATAAATACCACACTCAGTGCCCTGGCCACAGTCATGGAAGAGCGTCGCCCTAGAGCCAGCAGCGTACCAAAAGGCAGGGCAAAGAGCATCCCCACTGTTGAGAGAATCAGGGTGAGCATCAGCCCACCCCATTGATAGGTCTCGACCACAGGCAAGCCAAACAGCCCGCCGTAAAAGAGGAAAAAGGCGATAAATGGAAAAATGAGAAGGGTAAAGCTGGCAACCCAGCCCTTATACGGCAGCCCGTTCAGCAGAAGGTAGAGGAGAAGCAATCCTGCCATCCCAAAGGCCGTCACAGGTCGCCATACTTCGCCTTCCGGATAGAACCCAACCATGAAATGAGTAAACCGCAATCGAACAAAGACCCAGCAGGCCCCGTCACCGGAGCAGGCCTCCCGACCGGAGCCCGACCAATCAGCATCAAGCAGGGCCCAGTTGACCATGGGCGGCAATAAGCGGTACAGCAGATAGAAGGCCCCCAGGGTAAGCAACGTGTTCAACGGTGTTGAAAACAGATTCCGCCGGAGCCAGCCCACAACACCAACGCTGGTCAACGGAGGCGGCAAATCAGGATGTGGCGTATGCGCTCTTATCATAACATTCTTCTGTTACTGCTCCTGCAATACAACTCGTGCATTATACCGATTCATCAGCCAAGAGATGGTGAGATTAATGGTCAGATAGACAGCCATGGTCATAGCAATGATCTCAATCGCCTGCCCGGTCTGGTTCAACGTCGTTCCGGCAAAAACCGAAACCAGATCCGGATAACCGATGGCAGTGGCCAAGGAGGAATTTTTGACCAGATTGAGATACTGACTGGTCATTTGCGGGATCATCACCCGCATGGCCTGTGGAATAACCACCAGTCGCAGGATCTTCCCTTGAGGTAAGCCCAAGGCTCGGGCCGCTTCGGTCTGGGCATGGTTGACTGACAGGATACCGGAACGGACAATTTCAGCAATAAGGCTGGACGTATACACGGTCAAGGCAAGGAGGAGAGCGGCAAGTTCTGGAATAACAGTCAGTCCTCCTTTAAAATTAAGGCCTTGCAACGATGGAAGTTCCCACTGCAAAGGTTGGCCGGTTGCAAACCACGTAATGGCGGACGGAATAATCAAGATTGCCAGGGAGGCGGCAAGGGTTGGCAGCTCTGTTCCTGTTTTCTCTTGATATCTTCGTGCCCATATTTTCAGCGCACAAACCCCAGTGATACTCAGCAAGAAGATTATGCCCAACAGAGCAAATCCCTGCTGAGGAAGAGGGCGAGGAATATAGGCCCCTCGAATATTTAAAAAAAGCCAGTCTCCTACATACAGACTGTTACGGGGTAAGGGCAGAGAGTGAAGGACAGCGAAATACCAGAAAAAAACCTGGAGAAGAAGCGGGAGATTCCGGAAGATTTCAATATAAATCCCAGCTAATTTGGCAATCAGCCAGTTGGTGGACAACCTTGCAATTCCGACCAGAAAACCGAGGAGGGTTGCGCTGATAATCCCTAAAACAGAAATCAGGAGCGTGTTGAGCAGGCCGACCAAAAAGGTACGACCATAGGTACTCGATTCGCTATAAGAAATAAGGGTCTGGATAATCCCGAACCCGGCCTTTTGGGAAAGAAAGGCAAAGCCGCTGGTTATCCCTTGCCTCTCCAGATTATCAAGGGCCGTTGCACCAATCAGGAAAAAAAACAGCACCACACTCAGGAGCAAGAGGGCCTGAAAGAGCAAAGCCCTATTACCGGCCTGATTCCACCATCGGGTTATAGCCGCCGATCTACTCATCGCTCTTGTCGCCCTTATCGCATAGGCGGAGCATACTGAATGCCCCCGTCTTTCCAGAGGGCATTCAGTCCGCGTTCGATTTTCAAGGAAGAACCGCTGCCCACATTGCGCTCAAAACTCTCGGCATAATTGCCGACCTGTTTAATAATCTGGCAACTCCAGTCATCCGCCAGTCCCATGCTCTGGCCCTTATCGCCGTCCAATCCCAGTAAACGTCGGACAGCAGGATTCGTCGATTCCTTCTTCATCGCATCGACATTGGCGGATGTGACTCCCAGCTCCTCGGCATTCAGCATCACGAAAAAAGACCACCGCACCACATTGAACCAGGCATCATCCCCCTGGCGAACAACCGGCCCCAGCGGCTCCTTGGAGATAACCTCCTTCAGGACAACAGCATCTTCGGGCTTGCTCAGATGGGTACGCAGGGCATATAATTGCGATTGATCAGAGGTCAGGCTGTCACAGCGTCCGGCCTCGAATCCCTTGGCAGCCTGATCATGGGTATCAAAGACGACAGCCTCGTATTTCATCTTATTTTTAGCAAAATAATCTGCTAAATTCAGCTCGCTGGTCGTTCCGGTATGAATACAGAAAACCGCACCGTCAAGCTCTTTTGCGGATGTGATTCCAAGCTTCTTGGACACCATAAAACCCTGCCCGTCATAATAATTAACGCCGGCAAAATTCAAACCAAGTGCTGTATCGCGATGTTTGGTCCAGGTGGTCCCGCGTACCAGAACGTCAATCTCACCGGACTGCAAGGCGGTAAAACGTTCCTTGGCATTGAGAGGGACATATTTGACCTTGTTCGCGTCACCGAGAACAGCTGCTGCAATGGCCCGACAACCATCAACATCCAATCCTTTCCAATGGCCTTTTTCATCCGTTGCGGAAAAACCGGGCAGGCCTGTGGATACTCCGCAAGCCAAGCTATCACGCTTTTTCACTTCATCCAAGGTTCCTGCTACTATCGGGCTCACAGACATCATGAGCGCAAAAGTCACCATGCTGCTGATTGCATATTTCTTCATTCGTTCTCCTGTAAACGCTCTCTTTTTCATGCTACGGCCTTTATCAGGCTCCAGAGACTGACACGTGCAAAAGATGAGTGTATGATATAGAGTATATGATATAATTTGCTTCAGAGAGTAATGAGAGTAACACAACGTGCTCCCTGATGGAAGAATTATTCAACATTTTGAACCCGGCAGCCTGCAACATCCACCACAAATAAACGACAGAGCATAATGACGGACAACAAGACCATAACCGCAGCAGCAACCCTGCACAAGGTTGCCGCCAATATCGGAAAAGTCATGAAGGGACAGACAGCTTCCATCCGCCTCCTGCTGGCCGGTTTTGCCGGGGGAGGCCATATTCTGCTGGAAGATTATCCCGGTACCGGTAAGACGACCTTAGCCAAAACCCTGGCTCTTTCCATCGAGACCCGCTTCACCCGCATCCAATTCACGCCGGATCTTCTCCCCTCGGATATTCTCGGCGTCTCCATCTTTGATCCCAAGGATAACGAATTTCGTCTCCACAAGGGACCGATTTTCACCAATATCCTGCTGGCGGATGAGATCAACAGGGCCTCGCCCCGCACCCAGTCGGCCCTGCTGGAGGCAATGGCGGAAAAGCAGGTGAGTATCGATGGCGGCAATTGCCAACTTGAAGATCTCTTCTTTGTTATTGCCACCCAGAACCCGGTGGAATCACGAGGCACCTATCCCCTGCCTGAAGCCCAGATGGATCGTTTTGCACTCCAATTCAGTCTCGGGTATATCAGTGTGGAAGAGGAGGCGGAAATGCTCTCCAATCAGGCAGGTCGGCATCCCATTGAAGACATATCTGCCTGTGCCACCATAGAAGATATTTTGCTGGTCAAAAAGCAGGTGCATGCTGTCCATATCAGCGAAGAGCTTAAACAATACATTGTCCAGCTTGTCCATGCCAGCCGCGCCTTTCCCGGCCTTGTCCTGGGGGCAGGCCCCAGAGCCTCTCTTGCCCTGATGCAGACCGCCCGTGCCCTGGCCCTGTTTGACGGCCACGACTTTGTCACCCCGGATCATATTCAGGAGATCGCTGTCCCGGTGATTGCCCACCGGCTCGTGCTTGATCCCCAGGCTCGATTCTCCGGCCAGACCGCCCAGGGCATTGTTGAAGAACTTGTGGAAACGATTCCGGTTCCTGCATAGGAACGAAGTTACTCTCCGATATTATGCGATATTTTTTTTATATTTCCTACAAGCTCTTTGACGGGGTAAGCAGCTGGCGGAAACAGCGATTCACGCCTGCTGGCCTGTTGGTGCTGGCAATTATTGCCATTTCTGCCGGTCTCGGGATAAACCCCAGACTGAGCAGCATATATCAGATTTTCGCCCTTACTGTCCCCCTGCTCGCTGTTGCGCTCCTCTTCAGCCTCTTTTTCCGAGTTCGCATCAGCGTCAAACGGCGGCTCCCCAAATTTGCCTTGGCAGGCGAACCCCTGACCTATTCTCTCTGGGTTCACAACCATTCTGCAAAGCAGCAAAAAGGGCTCCTTCTCAACGAACAATTCGGCGATCCCCGACCCTCGTTTGATGAATTCACCCGAGCGCGAGAACCGGAGGAAGATCAACGAAATGCCTGGGACAAGCGAACGATGGTCTACCGCTGGATGTGGCTGGTTGCCAAAAACCGACAGGCAAAAGGGAAGGAGCAGCTCCTGCCGACCCTTACCCCGCATGGCAAAGAGAAGGTTCGGGTTGAAATCCTACCCTTGCATCGGGGCTATCTGGAACTGACCGGCATCACGGTGTCCCGCCCGGATCCCTTTGGCCTCTTCAAGGCCTGTCGTTTTTTTCCCTGCTATCAGCGGGTATTGGTGCTGCCCAAGCGCTATCGCTTACCGCAGGTGGATCTTCCCGGCTCGCGCCGCCATCAACCCGGCGGGGTTTCCCTGGCCTCGTCCGTGGGTAACTCTGATGAATTTGTCTCCCTGCGGGAGTACCGATCCGGCGACCCCCTGCGTCGAATCCACTGGAAAAGCTGGGCCAGGACAGGCAAGCTGATCGTGAAGAATTATCAGGATGAATTCTTTATCCGGCACGGCCTGGTGATGGATACCTTTCAGGAGCGGCCGCATAGCCGGGCCTTTGAAGAGGCGGTCTCGCTGGCAGCATCCTTTGTCAGCACGGTGGAGAGCCAGGAATCGCTGCTGGACCTGATGTTTGTCGGCAATAAGGCCTATTGTTTCTCCTCGGGTCGTGGGGTGTCCCATACGGACAGCATGATGGAAATCCTGGCCTGTGTTCAGCCCTGCCATGACCGACCCTTCTCTGAACTCTCAGCCCTACTGACCAACCATGCCTCCCGGCTCAGCGGCTGTATTTGCATCTTGCTTTCCTGGGATGAGGAGCGGCAGGAGATGATCAGAACCCTGCGGGGGCTTGGAATTCCTCTGAAAATCATTGTGGTTACGGAACAGGCTGATACTGTGGAGGATGCCGGGCCGATGCTGCGTGATCAGGAGGATTTTCACGTGCTGACTGCTGGTGAGATGGAAGAGGGGGTGGCTGGGTTGTGAGTTTGTCCTGTTTTGTAGCGGGGTTCGAGAAAAATGCAAACACGAGCTTGGGAACCCACATCACTGCGCGGATGGAAAAAGACCTAGGAGAGCGTGGTAAATACTTTTTTCCCTTATGAACCGCGTTAAAACCAAAGAATCCTGCTTTCATTTTGCTTGCATATATGCTACCATTCAAATAAAAAACTTTATATACTGAGCATGATACCGAAAGTCGTCATTGATACTAATATTATTGTATCAGCACTAATAAGCAGCAAGAGTAGTTACTCAAGGAAAATTGTTGAAAAAGTCTTCAAAAACACCATTACTCCACTTATGGGAGAGGCTTTATTTAACGAACATATTGAGGTAACCAACAGGCGGCACATATTCAAATCATGCGTTTTACATGAAGTGGAAAGACAGGAGTTCCTTCAGGCATATATGAAATGTTGTCAGTGGTGCAAGATCTACTATAAGTGGAGACCAAATCTTCGGGACGAAGGTGACAATCATATAATTGAGCTAGCTGTCGGAGGAGGGGCGAGTTGCATTATCACTAAAAACATTAAAGATTTAAAAAGTGGCGAGCTTTTATTCAATAAATTGCGGATTGTTACGCCTGATGAATTCATTGAGGAGGCACTATGGGCACAGTTACAGTAAGACTGCCGGATGATACTCACAAAAGAATCAAGGAGCTGGCAGCATCAAGAAAAACAAGTATAAATAAACTCTATGAAGAATTCACGATAATGGCTTTAACCGCATTTGACGCTGAAAACCATTTTAAAGCTATGGCAGGTAATGGGAGTAAAAAGCGGGGACTTGAATTGTTAAGAAAACTTCAAACCCACTACGACGACTAGCAGAATTTAGTTAGCTAGAAGTCGTATACATGTAATGCGAAATACTCACCCTCCTTCCGGGCGCATGCCTATGTCTGCTTTCCGAACTCTCCTCCCTCCTGATCCAACAATACCTCCCGACTCAGCGGCTGTATCTGCATCCTGCTTTCTTGGGATAAGGAGCGGCAGAGGAGATGAGCAAAACTCTGCGGTGGTTTGAAATTACTCTGAAAATTATTATGGTTACGGAACAGCTAGATGCGGTGGAGAATGCCGGGCCGATGCTAAGTGATCAGGAGGATTTTCATGTGCTGACTGCGGGCGAGATGGAAGAGGGGGTGGCTGGGTTGTGAGATTGCCTTGTTTTGTAGCGAGGTTTGGGATGAATGCAAACGTGGTGACCTGTAACCCGCACCCCTACGCGGTCTGATTTTGCTCTGCGATACCACCATGAGTACTTTTTATTGATTTTTTCAGTTCAACATGTACCTTTGGAAAATTGAAATCACTGGTTTTCATTCAGGGTCTGTCCCTGATTTATGCTTTTCCTTCCTGATACTTAACGTAGAGACGTATTTTTTCAGCGTCTAAACCTACAGTATCGACACAATAGCCGCGTGCCCAAAAATGATTACCCCAATACGGTTTTTTCTTCAAATTGCGAAACTTGTTACTCACATTGAGCGGGTTGACATCATATTCCATGAGTTAAATCATTTGAAAAAACAAGACATTGCAACTATT
>JQIA01001166.1_pt1 | contig 14106 bp, 9 predicted proteins | sample 811431 | NCBI WGS metagenome assembly JQIA01 (sample SAMN02998118, study PRJNA258478) | marine sediment metagenome | biome: marine; feature: seafloor; material: sediment; isolation source: oil-polluted sediment collected from 3 locations (0.5 km, 0.7 km and 0.9 km)... | place: USA: Gulf of Mexico ... | reverse complement strand
GTCCTGCTGTTACTTGTCGGTTGTAGTAGCCAACCCCGAACCATGCATTTTGAGATGCCGCAGCAAAGCACAAATGATGCGATGGTTTGGCCAGCTGAGCCCAATACTGCTCGTTATGCTTACATCGGTGATATTACCGGTGAAGAAAACTTCCGCTCAGCTGCCAATGACACAGCTAATACCCTATCCTCCTTTTTATACATACTTATCGGCCTGGATCACTCGCGTCGTGATCCAGTAGTATTACAGCGCCCCCAAGGTGGCATCACAACCCCGGACGGACGTATCTATGTAACCGATGTTAGCCGCCAGGCAGTTTTTGTATTTGATGAATCACTGGGCACACTGGATGTGTGGGAACAAGCCGGTGCAGGTAACACCTTCTCTGCGCCCACGGGTATTGCAAGCAACACAATCGGCGATATTTATATCGCCGATTCCGATCAGAAAATCGTCCATGTTATGGATCACGATGGCAATTATCTTGGTAGTTGGGGTAGCGGTGTCTTACAGCGTCCTACCGGGCTGGCCTATGACCGCCTATCTAACAGACTCTACGTTTCTGATACGGCTGCCGATAATATAAAGGTCTTTGACAATAACGGTTTGCTGGTCAATATTATTGGCAGCACGGGAGATCAACCCGGCCAGCTCAATGCACCCACTTATCTGAGTTTTAGCCACGATCAACTCTATATCTCTGACACCCTCAATGCTCGCGTGCAGATTTTTACCCGTGATGGCGACTTTATCAGGACAGTGGGCACGCGCGGTAATTATATCGGTCAATTCAACCGCCCTAAAGGGGTTACCGTCGATAGCGATGGTAACATATACGCGATAGAATCCTATTACGATCACATGATCATATTCAATAGTAACGGAGAACTGTTGCTGACTATTGGCGGTGCGGGCAAGGGGAGCGGAAAGTTTTTTTTGCCCGCCGGGATCTGGACTGATAAAAAAGACCGTATTTACGTTGCTGATATGCTCAATGGCCGCATAGCGGTTTTTCAGTATTTGGGTGATGAATTATGAATAAAATAAAAGGGGCTGCTCTTTTCTGGGCGCTTGCACTGACTGGCTACCTGCTAAGCACTACATCGCTATTAGCACTGCCATCTCAGGCAATGCCCCGTGATGCAGATATTGCCAATACTAAACACAATCTATCAAGTGGTGGGCCGGGGACCTCTCATGCCGATACTGAAACCCAGGTTTGTGTATTTTGCCACACCCCTCACGCTGCCAACCCTGAGGCAACGGCACTGAAAGCCCCTCTTTGGAATCGCGACACTGATGCACAAACCTATGTTCCCTATAGCTCATCCTCCACTCAAGCCATTATAGACAGCAATCCAGGCGGCAGCTCTAAGCTCTGCCTGTCCTGCCATGATGGTACCCTTGCAGTGGGCTCCGTCAATGTGCTAAACGGCCAAAGCCCTGCCAGCATCAGTATGAATTCAGCAATTGGCGACAGCGGTGCAGGGAGTACAAGCGGCTTTACCCGCCTAATTGGTACCGATCTCAGCAATGATCATCCCATCTCCTTTGACTTTGTTAGCAGCAATATTGGCGGCAGACTAGCCGCTGCTGATGGTGAATTACGAGATCCGATCGACCCCGATGGTAGTCATATCCGAATACCTAGCCCTGGCGATCGCCCTCCTATCCCTCTGGATCACGAGGGTAAGGTTCAGTGTACCAGCTGCCATGACCCACATATTGCCGGAGTCGACCAACCCGCCGGTAGCACGCTCACCGACCCTAGTGCCAGCAATATCAAGTTCCTTCGCGGCCGTCGTTTTCAGATGAGTACCCCGCTGGGAGGTAATTATAATCAGGACAGCGATATTATTTGCATAGCCTGCCATGACAAGGGCGGTACAGATTGGTCTCTATCTGTACACGCAGACGCTACCGACGCGAATGAGGTCTATCTGGACTCAGCAGCGGACCAGCGCGAGTTCCCTCGCAATCTCCAGGTCTGGGAGGCCGCCTGCCTAAACTGCCACGATACCCACACCGTACAAGGCTCACGCAGACTGTTGCGAGAGGGTACTGATAATATGTCCCTCCCTAAAATTGGTGGCGGGTCCGCTATTGAAGAAACCTGCTATCAATGTCACAGCAACATCGCCAGCAGTATTCTTAACAGTGCTGGTAACGATGTGCCCAATATTAAGGATGATTTCACGCTGTCGTCACGTCGCATGCCGATCACCACAAACGATCAGCCTGCCGCCACAGAAATTCACAATATTGATGATGCCGATATGACCGAGAGTCCGGCCAATCTTGGCAAGGACAACAATCTGAATAATCGCCACGCAGAATGCACTGACTGTCATAACCCTCACCGTGTTATCAAAAATAGCGAATACGACAATTTTGGTTCCAATACTCAGGCTACCCACGACCACAGCTCGCCACACTCCAATAAAGCCTCCGGAGCTTTAAAGGGTAGCTTTGGTGTTGAGCCCACTTATGGTGGCCGTCAGTTTGGCACATTGGCAGGCAACCCAGTTAGTTTTGACATTCGTAGCGGCACGGCCGGCGCCACACAGGTTACCAAGGAGTACCAGATATGCCTAAAATGCCACTCAAACTATAGCTACAACGATGACGGTGGCCCCGATGATGCGGCTAGCAATAATAGCAATGGTCGTCCCCAAACCGGTGGTATAGGTTTAACACCCTATGCTCCAGCGGCGCTAAACAACAGAGATTTCAAGGCCCAAACCAATGCCATGCGCAACTACACCAATCAGGCCATGGAGTTTCAGGCACCCATCACCCATCAGGGAGAACCACTCAGTGTAGGTGCAGATGGCGGTGCCTGTAGCAACGCACACGGAGTTACCTGCCGCGTCAATGGCACAAGAAATTACAACACCAACAACCACCGTTCCTGGCACCCGGTGATCGCGGCCACCGGCCGCAGTGCAGCCGCCAGGGACATGAACAGCAGCAACTTTTTGGCACCCTGGAACACCGCCATCGGCACCCAGACCATGTATTGCAGCGACTGCCACGGCTCCGATAATGGCACAGCCACTGATGTTGTGCCCTCCAGCGGCGGCCCCTGGGGGCCTCATGGTTCTGATAACGACTTTATTCTCAAGGGGGAGTGGAGTCGCAGTTCAGGCGACACAAACAGCAATGCTACACTGTGTTTCAAATGCCACGTCAAGAACACCTATCGCGGTGACAGCGGTACCAAAAGTGGCTTTAACGGTCCAGACAAAGTCACCAACAATGGCCATCAAATGCATCGCGGCCAAGTAGGCGTTTTTACCTGTACACTATGCCATGTGGCGGTACCGCACGGCTGGAAAAACAAGGCCTTCCTGGTCAATCTTGACGATATAGGCCCCGAAGTGATGTGTCGCGCCGTCGATGCCGATGGCAGTGGCTACGATGTGGAAATTCCTGGTGGTGGCAACTGCACGGTTGGCCAGCCGATACCCGCCGGAAGCCGTGTTATGCAACGTGTTGGAGGCGAAGATGTAAATTTGGCTAGCGATGATATCGGCTATAACAACCCGCCCTATTACATTAACGCCCGCCTGCGCGTTCGAAGCTGGGCCGCCAGTGGCACCTGGGTGGAGAGCGACTGCTATTCCAAGGACGTCATGCGCCGCGATCAGGGTATGTGTGACAATCCAGGATACTAACGAGCCGTGCAGTGGGTCACTCTTTTAGCCTCGCCACGCACTACGTTGGTGGCCTTGGTGCTACTGGTCATTGCCGTAGCACTGATTGCACTGGAGGCTATCAGCCCTACGCTAGCTCTTGCTCCGGTGGTCTTCCTACTGATCGTCAATCTAAGCGTAGCTATTTTCGTGACGGACAAGATCCGACACAACACCGCCTTATTGGTATTTCATTTGGCATTGCTGGCAATCATGTTGCTGGCAGTGACTAGCCGCCTCAGTTATCTGAAAGGCTGGTTAAAATTAGCCGAGGGCGAAGCCTTTGCCGAGCTGAGTGGCATACTTCATCAAGGCCCACTGCACCCCGGTACAATCGAAGGCATCGAGTTGGTGCAGGGCCCGATTAAAATAGAGGTGCAGGGGATGAAGCGACGTCGCACCTACAGTGAAGTGAGCATTGGCGACGACAATAATAACGATTCATCCCGCGCTGCCCCGATGGTTATTTCTGACCAGCAGGGACTCACTCGCAACGGCTACCACCTGACCCTGTCCCGCCATCACGGTTTTGCCCCAGTGTTTCTGTGGCAGCAACAGGGAATCAGGTCGCTGGGGGTCATTAAATTGCCCTCGTTCCCCTATAATCCTTATGGTCAGGCACTATCTTGGACTCTGCCCGGTACCGGTACCGAGCTATGGCTTCAGTTGCAATTGGATGACAAACCCATAAGCAGCGGCTTGTTTACGGTGCCAAAAACCCATAAGCTCATCATTCGCACCGATGACCAACGCTACGAAGTTCGGCCAGGAGATACGCTGACGCTGGCCAATGGCCAACTCACATACCGCGAGCTCAGGCAGTGGATAGGTTACGAAGTTTTTTACGACTGGACCATGCCCTGGCTGTTGGTCAGTTGCCTTGCAGCAATTGTTAGCTTGGTACTGTTTCTGATACAAAAATGGGCAAGCACTCCCTGGAACACCTCTCCTGATTGTGAGCGATAATTGATGGATAAAGAATCACTGTTTCTCTGGCTGGGACTGGTCAGCTACGTTATTGGCGGAAGCCTTGCTATTGTCGGACTGATCTTTAGTAAGCGCTTTGACCGCCTGATCATGGCCTCTCTGTTTTCTGGCCTGGTGTTGCATGGTTATGCCATCGCTCTGCGCTGGGAACGGCTCGGACACGGCCCCTTTAACAATATGTTTGAGATTCTTTCAAGTAATATTTGGAGCCTGCTGGCAGTCTACAGCATCGTTTACTGGCGCATACCTGCCATTCGCCCAATAGCAGCATTGGTGCTGCCCATCATGTATCTCATGATGGCATGGATTCTGATGATCCCCCCATCAGACACTATGCTGCCACCTACCTACGACACCATCTGGCTGTTTATCCACATCGGCTTTGGTAAAGTATTTCTTGGGGCTCTGTTGGTGGCAGTTGGACTCTCCCTTAGCATACTGCTAAGGGAGATTAATATAGGCACTCATTATCTTGCCAAGCTGCCAAATAATAGTAATTTAGAGGAACTGGCCTTCCGGTTTTTACTCTTGGCACTGGTTTTTGACAGTCTTATGTTGGTGGCTGGGGCCATCTGGGCCCAGGATGCCTGGGGACGTTATTGGGCCTGGGACCCATTGGAAACCTGGTCTTTTATCACCTGGGTATTACTTGCGCTGGCCATCCACTTGCGCATTGCAATCAAACCCAGCCCCTGGGTCAGTGCTGTGGTGGTATTACTTGTATTCTGTATATCCTTCATGACCTTCTTTGGCATCCCCTTTATTAGTCAGCTACCCCATAAAGGGGTGGTGTGAAACTGTAGGTTTTCTGTTGGCCAATCAACCACAATAATGATCGTTGACGGCTTCGTTTGCAGCCCTGCACGTCACCAGAGAAATTCTATTTAATCATCACCTGACAACACAGGGTTTCTACAGTATGGTAGATAAACATTACGCGTAAATTTGAGTTTTATTCACTGCGCTGATGATATGGTTAGACTAATGACTCAATACACCACTGCAATTAGAGCGGAGTAACAAGTTGAAGCTAAGATGTTATATCTTGCTACGTCAACTTACCCTTACCCTGTTAGCCGGTGCGCTGACTTTTTTGCTGAGTTGGCACTTTCAACAACAGGAATTGAGACTGACATTTCAACAGCTGACGACCGATATTAATAATACAGTCAGCCTGATACGCGCCACTATCGAAGCAGAACTCAACTCGCGCCTAATGTCTGTCTACGGACTTGCCGCTTTTGTCCGTGTAAACCCACAATTTAACAATGCCGAGTTTACCGCTTTTGCCAAAGCCCTGATGCAGCAACAAACTAGAATACGCAGCCTGCAACTAGCACCCAAGGCGGTGGTCACCTACGTCTATCCTCCGAAAGATAACCAGATCATTATTGGTCATAACCTGCTTGCCGACCCCGCGCGTTTCGGCCCCGTCGCCAAAGCCATTAAAGAAAAACGTTTTGTACTGGCTGGTCCCGTCAATTTAATTCAAGGTGGTCGAGCCGTGATTGGTCGCCTGCCTGTCTTTCTACCTTCCGAGCAGGCAGCAACAACCCGTGAAGACTTTTGGGGCCTGGCTACAATTCTTTTGGAAATTGAACCTGTGATCGATCATGCTGTAAAACTGGCGGGCATAGATCGAGTGGAAGTTGCCCTGAGAGGCCTTGATGGTACGGGCGAACGAGGTGATGTTTTTTACGGTGACCCCAATGTCTTTCAGCAGAACCCCATCACCGCCAGCATTACCCTGCCTAACGGCAGTTGGCAACTGGCAACCATCCCCAAGGGAGGTTGGAATGCCTCACAATCACTCACCCTGCTAAACTGGATAAGTATTATTGTGCCATCAGTACTGATGGCCTGGTTAGTCTATACCCTGCTCCGCCAATATGAATTAGCCGCTAGCTTACGTATAGCGCGGGATGAAGCCCGTCAGGCAGAACGGGTTAAAAGTGAATTTTTGGCAACCATGAGCCATGAAATTCGCACCCCGATCACCGCCATTATAGGTGCCGCTAGTCTATTTTCTTTGCCAGAAGACAGTGAGCAGCAAAAGCTAATCGATACCATTCATTCAGCAGCTGCCATCCTAACCAAGATCATCGATGATATCCTTGATTTTTCGAAGTTAGAGGCTCACGTCCTAACATTAAACCTCCAACCCTTCGCACCAGCCAAGTTGCTTGAAGAAATTATTGAGCAACAAACCCTTTTTGCTAATCAAAAGGGACTATTTTTGCAGTTAAAGATTAAGCCCTCTGTGCCTTCACTAATCCACGGTGATCCCCTGCGGTTGCATCAGGTAATTTCAAATTTAATCAGCAACGCTATCAAATTCACTGCCCACGGCGATATAGCAGTCTCCGCCCGTTGGAATGAAAACCGATTGAAAATCCTGGTAAAAGATAGTGGTATTGGCATCACCAAAGAGGATCAAAAAAAACTTTTCCAACGCTTTTTCCAGGTTAATAGCTCCAGCTCTCGTACCCACGGTGGTAGCGGTCTTGGTTTGGCCATTTCTCAGAGTCTTGTTAAGCTGATGGGAGGAGAGATAAACGTGTCCAGTGTGCTGGGGGAGGGTAGTACCTTCTGGTTTGAAATCAATGCTCCGGCCATCAACAGGCTCCACCAACCACCAGCTGTTGAGCTAGAGCCCCAAGCAGCTATTAATAAGCTTGCACCTGAACGCTCAATAGCAGACCCTTCGCATTTAACAATACTGCTGGTAGAGGATGACCCCATTAACCGTTTGATCGCCAGCAAATTGTTAAACAAACTTGGCCATGCTGTTGATACAGCGGAAAACGGGCGTAAAGCTATAGAAAAGGTAGCTAGCACACATTATGACATGATTTTGATGGACTGGATGATGCCAGAAATGGACGGTATTACTGCCTGCAAAAAAATCAGAGCAATGGGGACGGATAATCGGTCAACAGTAATTATTGGCATCACCGCTAATGTTATTCACGGTGATCATGATACTTGTATAGCAGCAGGGATGAATGATGTTCTTGCCAAGCCTTATACTCTGGTTGAGCTCCGTATGATGCTTGATAAATGGGCACGAACTATGGTTGTAATCCCCCCCCCAAAAAATAAGAGCAGTGATCAGTAGAAAATTCTCGTAAACTAAAACAGAGGGCTTTGCTATGAGATCATCACTAGTGGGCAGGATCAGGCAGCCAAATTCTGGCGATATGAAACCAGGCTAATTCCTGGCAACTTTGCTTATGCGTAGTAGTTAAATTTATCCATGGAGTAAAGTGGAGTTTTTGCTGTTGAATATTCCTGAAGTCCCAGCCTGAAAATTTTGGTCTGTTTATCGATATTTGGGGACCTTGTGTTTTGTAATGGAGAGAGATAGATGAGATCGTTTTTGTCCAGCTTTAACTTAGAGATAAGATTAATGGTGGCATTTCGATGATCTGTATCTATTTTTTTGCTCTCCATCCCGAGTAGTATTGTTAACCCAATTCGAATACCTGCTTGTTTTATGTTGTCAACAGCTTTTTCGATGTGAGATAAGTTGCCACTTTTCCCGAAGGACCTCCTTAGGTTGGGTAAGCCGGTCTCCAAGCCTATGACAACTTGTTTGATGTCCTGGGTTGCTAATTCCTGCCACTGTATGTCTGTGCGGTTGGGCGCGTGCTCAGGGTCAAAAAAAGTTGAGATGCCTCTTTTTTTATGACCAATGCGATTATTGAGCGCCTCCAGCATAGGGATTATTTTCTTCTGTGGTAGGGCCAGTGCATTGGCCGAACCGAGAAAAATACCATCACGGCCCTCAATGGCATCGCCAAGCAGTAGTTTTAGCAGGTTCAAATGTCGATTAAATTCAGAAAGCGAATGTGGCTGAAAAGGTTTCCCCCTATAGAATGCACAAAAGCTACATTGATTGTTTGGACATCCTGTGGCTGGCTGAACAACCAAGTTGTAGTAACGATCTGGGGGAAGTATGGTTACTGGCTCTTTATAGGCACTTGAATATAATCTGCTGTTTAGCAATATTTGATGTGCATCCCATTGTGTTCCTTTTTCCAAATACCGCTTTAATAGAGTTTGATCGTCGATTTGATTTTGCACGTCCAATGGTTTTGATATCAAATCATTATGGAGAAGGGTCAGCTGCTTATGAATTTTGGAATGAAGTTTATATGCTTCATGCTTACAAATCTGTTTATTGTTGATAACAACAGCGTTGCTCAACGTCCTGCGAAAAAACCGATCGCCCTCCCTAAAACTACACCAGCGGCCCTCTGAATCAAGACGAAACGTCATGTTGTTTCCAAGTTTAAACTTCATGTATTGATTTGATGTTGTCGCGCTGAGGATTTGCGGCATTGTTATATGTCCACGGTAGTATTATTAAACTTGAGTTGAATAAAATGTCCATTAGAGTTGCCACTTTGCTCGCAACGTAAATTATTAGCCGACAGCCCCATTACGTAAATGGGTGTGTAAGCCGGAGCGTTGTCCGGGTATTCGTGGCGATATGAGCAGTTTGAATTGTGTGTGGCTCAAGATGCCGGAACGAGAGAGCTGCGAGCTGAAACGTGCCGACGAGATGTTGCGTATGGCTTCTGCTTATTTTGCGCCGATGGAGCATGACCATCGACCCAGTTACGCATGGCCTAAGCTCAGCTCATTGTGAGGCTCCTGCGCCATTGCGGGGATTAAGCTTGTGCCACTCATTGCCTGCGGCAAAGGGGTTGAACCTAAAAAATAAATCTACGGGGCGGTTGGCTGGTTGGCTGATACCTGCTTGATATTGCGGCTCTAGCAATCGAATAAATGACACCAACTCCCGAATCTGTTCTGATGATAACATCATCTCCCAGCCTGGCATGGAATTAATTCCTTGACTAATACTTTTGGCCAGCCTCGAATCGGATTTTTCCATTCTCTCGTGTAGTGCAAAAGAGGGTGAGCCGGTGTAGTAGGCAATGCCGTTAAACCCATGGCAGCCAGCGCAGAAAGTTGTGTAATTTTTTTTACCAGGGTGATTTGCCAGTGTTGTATTGCTATAGCTTGATGGGCATTGGTCATTGATTATAGTCCTGGTTTCTCCGTACGTAGCCTCCAAATAGGCCACAGTGTATTGAATTAAGCGGGCTGATAGCGTGTCGGACCACCCCGGCATTGTCCCTAATCCATTAGTTACGCTGTCGCGGAGCTGCTGAGATGTTTTTTGTAAGCGTTCCCCGTTTTTGAAAGAGGGTGCCTTTGAAAAACTGGCGCAACCATCAAAGCCATGACAGCCAGCACAATGGCTATAATAAATGGCCTTGCCAACGCTAAGTGTATCAAGCTGCTGATTATAGTGTCTGGGTTCTGGGTTAAGAAATTGATCGTAGGAGTTGCCAGCAATGGGGTTGCCACTGCTGGCCAAAGCCAAGCTTAACCAGAGGTTGGCCTCTTTGGTGTTCGAGTAGTTGGATGGGGTAGTGGAGTTAGCCTGAGCATGAAACAGGCCGAGGTTGCGCTGGCCATGGCCGTAGCCTTGTTCCGCAGATTGATGAAACCATTGATGAGCCAGTTCAAAGTTCTGTTCGACACCCTCTCCACTGAAATACATATACCCCAGAAGATTTTGGTATTCTGGATCCCCAGCTGCGGCTACCGGTTTTATTTTTTCAATGAGAGTAGCAAGGCTGGTGTTTTTTGAGAGATCTATTTCGTGGGGAGTTGTTGCGTCATTGGTACCAATACTATGTGCGCCATTGGTACCAATGCTATATGAAATCACGAGCAGAGCAACGCTTGCCATCAAAGAGTTTTTTAGATGTAAGCGCGACAACATAATCTTTTTGAAACAATTAAGTATCAGCATCTGTCTATACGTCTGCTCTAATTGGGTGGATGCCAGGAACCGTCAGTTGATGATTTTTACTCCGCCAGTGAAGATGATCTGATCGAAAGTGCGATTTAGCGATTTACTGGTGAAGTTTTGCATCACTGAACCGCCCTGCCATGTGATGTTGTCGTTGACGTTAACTGTTGTTTGTGGAGCAGCCATCCAGAAACTCTCACCATCGGCACGCTTGGCGTTAATGTATGTGTAGTTGCCCGCATTAGTAACAGAAACAACCTTGGCAGTGGCAGTGGCAGTGGCAGTGGCAGTGGCAGTGGCAGTGGGGTTAGCTGTGGTGGGCTGCCCCTTAGTAAAATTAGATACGAATAAGATCTGTTCGAAGGTGCGATTCAGTGACTTGCTGGTGAAATTGCTCATGACGACGGCTTGATTCCAACCGATGATCTCGCCTTTTTGTAAGCTAATAGGCGGCCCGGCTAACCAGAATTGATGCCCACTATTCTCTGCCAATACATAAGTATAACCATCGACATCAATGATATCCTGCACTCGCCCCTGTTTTCCCCCCAGTTTTTGAGTTGAGGCGGTGGTCTGTATTTGAGGTTGTGTGGGATTGGTTTGTGTTGTGGTTGATTTACCCTTGGTGTTTTGGCTGTCGCAGCCAATCATCAAACTGAAGAGGAGGATTCCACCGGCTATCACTGAAAGAGGCTTGGTGTGCGCGTGCATAGTATGTTTCCTTGATCGTTGAATGGTGGTAGTGAAATAATTTAGTAGTTCAAAGATAAAGCAAATTATGTGCCTATCTATAGGGTGGGGGGGGTGAAACTTGTCCAGGATAATAATATTAAAAAGCTAATTAACCGAGGTTTGCTGTTCTGATGGTGCAAGTTTGATTATTATGCCCCCCATGAATTGTATGTTATCCGAATTCTCAGAAAGTGAAGGTTTGACACAGCGTTGGTTGCAGCTTGCCCTGTTAACTCTCGCTATGGGCATGGTGTTTGCCGTCTTGTTATTGCTGTTGCGCACGCCATGGCTGGTGCAAATATTACCCGTTAGGGATTGGTTTAGCTGGGCTTTAGTGTTGCATGTGGATCTGTCCATCGTCGGGTGGTACTGTGCCTTCGCTGGTTTTTTTATTTCACTGCTATTACCAGAGAGCGGCGTGAGTATAGGTCGTTTTGCTTACCGTGGTAGTGTGTTGGGTGTGTTGTTTATGTTGTTGGCTGTGCTGGATACTAGCGCGCAGCCTATGCTGAATAACTATTTTCCGGTGATTGACAGTACTATTTTTTATATTGGTTTAAGTGCCCTGCTATTTTCCACGCTACTGTCTTTCTTGAGATTACGGCAGAGGATAGCATTTGCTGGGTGTCTGGTTGAGTGGGTGCTATTGGCTGCATTATGGGTGGGAGCAGTGGCGCTAATAACAACGGTTATTGCTTGGTTTTCAATGTCGACCTACGCCCATGGAGACTACTACTTTGAGTTGTTATTCTGGGGTGGCGGACATCTGTTTCAGGCGATGTATACGCTGATTATGTGTGCAGCGTGGCTGTGGTTGAGTGGCGAGGGTGGTTTGCAGTTACCATCGTCGAGTGGGGTAGTGATTAAGCTGTTGGTGGCAGTTGTCGCCCTTGGGGCTACAGCTACTTTGAGTACCAGCTACTTTGGGGTAGACACCTATGTGTATCGGCACAGTTATACACTATTTATGATGTATGTCAGCTGGTTGCCAGTACCTGTGGTCGCGTACAGGGTGATTCATTCTGCGTTGGACTCGTATCGTGCTGGGGATGGTGCTGGTGTGTTTGTTGTTGTTTCTGTGGTGCTGTTTTTTATCGGTTTGTTTGTGGGCGCGTTGATTCGCGATGATAGTTTGATTGTTCCTGCTCACTATCATGCTACCACTGCGGGCATTAACCTGGCTTTTTTTGCTGTGATTTATCGTCAACTGCTGGGGAGAGAGGCCTTTCGTCCCCTGGTAGCACGAGTGCTGGCCTATTTTTTTGGTGTATTATTGCTGGTGGTTGGGCTCGGATGGGGAGGAGTGCAGCGGATGCCCCGCAAGGTTGCTGGGCTGCAGCAGTGGGAATCTTTGTCTCAACAATTATCGTTGGCTTTGGTCGTGGTAGGGGGGGGGGTTGCTTTGGTGGCTGCTTTCTCAATATTGGGATATTTTTTCCGTTTTTTGGGAAAATCAGGCAGTTTTACTGTTTCTGTCACTCAAAAGATTACAGAATGTTAAGCATGTAATGATTAAGAGTTAAAGATGGCTATACATCTTTTTTGGTCGTCTGCGTTGGAGGCCCTTATGTTTAGTATTTCGAGACGGAATTTTTCATTTTGGTTCTTTGATCTGTCTAAGGTGAGGTGGTGATCAGTGCAACTATGTCGTTTCAAGTGTGATATGTGTCTCAATCGCCTGATTTCAACAGGGTTTTGGCGGGTCCGCGCTTTATGGCGCATGGCGAGCTGTAATTTGCTTTTTATTTTTGTACTATTTTTCTGTAGTGGTCAGCAGGTTGTCGCTGATTGTGGTGATAACACCTGGGGCGGCAAGTCAATTCAACGCTTTGTTGCGGTAGCCGATGGTAGCGTTGTGAAAGATCGCCAGACTGGCTTGTTGTGGCAGCGTTGTAGTTTTGGGCAAGCCTGGGTCGACGGTGATTGTCGGGAGCAGTACACTCGCCAAGTGCAATCTTGGTACAGTTGGGAGCAGGCGCAGAAATACCTGGCTTTTATGCAGGGTCGTGGTGAGCAGCAGGGTTGGAGGCTACCCACCCGCTATGAGCTTAATATGCTGGTGGACAGCCGTTGTGGTGCGCCCACAATCAACCATAAGATATTTGCCAGCACTCAGGCCGGGAAGTTTTGGACAGCAGATGAGCTGCATCCTGGTAGTGATTACGCCTGGCTGGTTGATTTTGATGGCGGCTCAGTCAGCAATGAATTGAAGACTACCTCTAGCTATTATGTTCGTACGGTTAAAGGGGAGGTTCTGGACGAGCTATCCACGGTTGAAGTGATGGATGGTATACAAAAACGTGATGATGGCATTCACGACTTATCTAATCCCGGCCTGTTGTTACTACAGGTCTTTGATGAGGCTGTGGTGGATCTGCCTCGTGATGATCGCAGTAATGTTGACTGGGCAAGAGCACTCCGAGAGGGCCTAATCCAGCCGCGGACCGAGCGGCTCGGTGGTGGTGATCAGCCGGTGTGGGATCACAATATTGTTTACACTGATACGTTGACTATGCCAGCGGTTCTGTTTCCTCACAAAGTTCACAGTGAATGGCTGTCCTGTGAAAATTGCCATAACGAAATTTTTGCGACTAAAACCTTTACAGCTGACATCAGTATGCGATCTATTTACAGTGGTGAACATTGCGGCCGCTGTCACGGCCGGGTAGCTTTTAGCCCCAACAGTTGTGAGCGCTGTCATCAGCTGGATGAATGATTACTGCGTTGTACTATCGGCTTGGGGCTTAGAGAAGTAGCCTTGGCCCTTTTTAAGGCTGGCGGGTCTGAATACATCGATTTTTTTGAAGTATTGGTCAATCATATAGACGCGCCCATCTTCGTCTACAGTTATGCCTGCGG
>JQIA01001165.1_pt1 | contig 14117 bp, 17 predicted proteins | sample 811431 | NCBI WGS metagenome assembly JQIA01 (sample SAMN02998118, study PRJNA258478) | marine sediment metagenome | biome: marine; feature: seafloor; material: sediment; isolation source: oil-polluted sediment collected from 3 locations (0.5 km, 0.7 km and 0.9 km)... | place: USA: Gulf of Mexico ... | reverse complement strand
AGCAGCTTTACCAACAGCCATTTCTTGTACTTCATGCCATAGTAATCATAAGACTTTAGACTTTGAAGCTGATGGCCCTGATTATGCATTAAGAGACGTAGAGCCACTTCAATTAATAGTAGATGATGCATACCATATAGATTATGGTAATACCAGTAATTCTTGTATAAGTTGTCACCAACCAAGAAGTTCAGGGCCTACAGATGATGGTAATGGAACATTTACCCTAACAAGTTCACATTGGGGACCACATCACGGGCCACAATCAACTATGTTAGAAGGAATACAAGGAGCTCAAATACAAGGAAGTATGTCTTATCCAGTAATTGCTTCAGCAACACATAGAGCAAACTCCTCTTGTGTAAATTGCCATATGGGAGAAACAACAAATGGATTAGATGGAAGTCATACTATGTGGCCTACTGATAATGCTTGTGTCACATGTCATTCCACTGGAGTACCTAGTGAAGTTCAAGGTTTAGCATCAGACATGGTATTATTAACAACTTTATTAGAAAATGTAACTGGATGGGAGTATGAATATTTAGTTGATGCTGATGGTGAAATAATAGAAGATGAAAACGGTGATCCTATAATAGTACTTGATGATAATGGGGACCCTGTTATACTTGAAGTACATGGAATAGTCCACGAGGGTCATCCTAATAATGGTTCCTTTGGGCAAGGTGCAACTTTCACAATTCTTGAAGCTGAAGCTGCCTGGAATTACTTATTTGTAACTGAAGATAAAAGTGATGGTGTTCATAATCCAGCATACGCAAAAGCTTTAATTAGAAACTCAATTGAAGCCTTAGATTAGTGTTTTATTATTATTAATATTAGATTTTGATATATTATCATAGAGAGTTAAACATTTAAAATGTAAACTTTCAGATTTTTTAAAAGGATTAGACCATATAATTTAATGGTCTAATCTTTTTTTTAAAAGAAAAGACTCCAGTTACTTATCACATCCCAAATAAAGAATCCTAAAAAAAAAAAAGAAACCAATAGTTTCATAAAAGTAGAGGCAATAAAACCTAAGAAGGCACCAAAAGCTGCTTTTAATGCTTGGGGTCCTTTTGTTTTATTAAAAACAATTTCACCAATAAATGCTCCTACAAAAGGGCCGATTAAAAACCCAAAAGGGATAGGGGAAAGCAAACCAACTATAAGTCCAATAATGGCGCCAATAGCGCCTGCTTTACTGCCGCCAAATTTTTTGGTACTAATGGCTGGCATCATATAATCTAGTAAAAAAATGCCAATGGCAATTACAAAAGTGATCCCTAAAAACCAATAGTTATTAGGAATGGCGTCTGTTAATTCTAAGCATAACAAACCAATCCAGCCTAAAGGTGGCCCTGGAAGCACAGGAAGTACACTACCTATAATCCCAATTAAACATAGAATGAAACCAATAATAATTAATACAATATCCATATTCATACTTTGTAAGTCGAAGGTATGAATTTTTGTTACAAATAATTTATAACTAAAAAGTTAGTTAAAACTAAATAATTAGTTATATTTGAGCCCAGATAATAAATAGTTGACCTAAAAACCGAATGCAAATGAAACAACTTACAAAAGCAGAAGAAGATATCATGCAAATTCTTTGGGATTTAGAAGAAGCAAATGTGGCTTCTATTGTAGAAGAATTTCCAAACCCAAAACCTGCAATTAATACCGTTTCTACTATAGTTAGAATATTAGAGAGTAAAGGTTTTGTAGATTATAGAAAACAAGGTAGAGGGCATGTTTATTTTCCAATTGTGACTAAGTCTGATTATAGCAACAGTTCTATTCAAAAATTAAAAGATGGGTACTTTCAAGGTTCCTTTAAAAGTATGGTTTCCTTTTTTATGAAGAATAATGATATCAGTGTTTCAGAATTGGAATCAATTTTGCAAGAAATCAATAAAAAAGACAAAAAATGACACATTATATCGTACAAATTATAATTTTTCAGTTGGTTTTTTTGGTTGTGTATGATTTATTCCTAAAGAAGGAAACCTTTTTTAATTGGAATCGGTTTTATCTACTAGTTACTCCCGTGTTGAGTGTGTTATTACCATTTTTTAAAATAGACTCCATCAGCAACATGATCCCTCAAGTGTATTTGACGGAACTTCCTGCCATTACCATTGGTAACTCTGTTTTAGAAGATAGTATTGTTATTAATAATGTTTTCCAAACGTCTAATATTGTATGGCAATTATGGATGATAGGTGTGGTATTAAGCTTGTTATATTTTAGTTTTAAATATTTCCAGATTATAGGAATTAAAAATAAAGGAGTCAAAAAAGTTATAGATGGAATTTCTGTAATTCTTATTAAAGATTCAACTACAGCTTTTTCATTTTTAAACACTGTTTTTTTAGGTGAGGAACTTTCAGAGAATCAAAAATCTACTATTTTATTACACGAAAAAACACATGTAGATCAGAATCATTCCTTAGATCTTATGGTATTCGAAATATTAAAAATACTCTTTTGGTTCAACCCCTTGGTGTATGTTTTTCAGAAAAGAATGGAATTGCTACAAGAGTATATTGCAGATGCTACAGTGTCCAATCAAAAGAATAAAAAAGAATATTACCAGAACTTGTTATCACAAGTTTTTGAAACTCAAAATGTTTCATTTATCAATACATTTTTCAATCATTCATTAATCAAAAATCGAATTATTATGTTACAGAAATCAAAATCAAAAAAAATCTCAAAAGCAAAGTATTTAATTTTAATCCCAATGATTTTCGGGATGTTGATATACAGTTCTTGTGCTCAAGAATCGGAATTAAAATCAAACGATACAGAAGCTATTTCAAAAGAAAACTCAGAAAAAAATAAAGATGCAGTCCCTTTTGCTATCATAGATAAAGTGCCAACTTATCCAGGCTGTACTGGAGATAATGAAGCTTTAAAAGAGTGTATGGTTAAAAAGATTTGGACTTTAGTTGGAGAAGAATTTAATACGAAAGTAGGAAAAGATGAAAAGATGTCTGGAAAACAAAGAATAATCGTGAAATTTAAAATCGATAATTTTGGGGACATTACAGATATTAAAGCTAAATCAGAATATCCTGAATTAGAAAAAGAAGCTAAAAGAGTAGTTTCATTGATCCCACAAATGATACCTGGAGAACAAGATGGTAAAGCTGTTGCAGTATTATATACTCTCCCTATTATTTTTGAAATGAAGTAAGACGTATTTATTATTAATTAGATGCTAAAGATTAAGTCGAAGTTTAAAAAACTTCGACTTTTTTTGTTTTTACAATTAACCCAACTTTAATTCCTTATTATATATGGATTCACTATTTTTAACATATGATTGGAAAAGGCTATTTTATTTTATTGCTTTTATTTTTTGTTAATTCTATGCCTAGTAATGCCCAAGAAATAAATTGGCTTACCATTGAAGAAGCTGAAGAAGCTAATAAAAAGGAACCCAAAAAAATACTCATCGATGTGTATACCGATTGGTGTGGCTGGTGTAAAAAAATGGATAAGATTACTTTTATAGATAAAGATTTAGTAGTGTATCTTAATCAAAAATTCTATTGTGTAAAGTTGGATGGGGAAGATAAAGGTACCCTAACTTTTAAAGGGGAAGAATTTAACTACATTAAACAAGGGAGAAGAGGGTATAACGAATTAGCTGCAGGGTTTCTACAAGGTAAAATGAGCTATCCAAGCTTGGTTTTTTTAGATGAAGATTTAGTGATTTTACAGGCTATAAAAGGGTTTCAGACAGCTGAAGAGTTACTTCCTATTGCTGCTTTTTTAGGCGAAAATATTTACTTAGAGACCAATTGGACGGATTATATAAAGGAAACAAAAGGCAAATAATATTATTAATAAATGAAAAACATATTCCTTCTTTTATTAATTGCAATCGGAACTTCATCCTGCCAGTTTTTTGAAACGGAGAAAATATCTACCAAAACTTTCTTAGAAGAAGAGAAAGATTCAATTAATTGGAATGATGTAGATACTTATCCTGTTTTTAAAGAATGTGAGGGGATTTCAGATAAGCTGGAAACAAAATCTTGTTTCGAGACCACCTTAATAAATCAGTTGTATCGTTCTATTAATTCTGAAAATTTCACTGTATCTAGTGATTTAGATGAAGTAGTATTGATCGAATTTATTGTAAATGCAAAAGGGAATTTAAAAATAAATACCATTGAAATAGATAGCATATTACAAAAGAAGTTACCCCAATTAAAAAACTATATTATAACAAGTATAGATTCTTTACAACCAATAGCTCCAGCCTATAAAAGAGGGATTCCTGTTCGTACATCTTTTAATCTTCCAATCTCGATTAAAACCAATTAATTAAAGTTTTAATTTATATCCTAAAGTAAAGTCTAAGGGAAACTCTCCATTAGAATCATTTGTTAAACTTACAATATCATTATAAGCAAAAGTTAGATATCCATTCCCTAATGCATAATCCACACCTAAACCAAAATTAGCATAGGCTTGAAAGTCATCAAAAGTAGTAGACTTTAAAACAAATTCACCCTCATTCTCTTCATCGGGAAAGAGCTCTTCTTGAGTGACATGGGTGTATCCAGCAAATTTAGTATTGATAAAGACATCAATTTTTTGAGTTTTTACAAATTTAAATCGATAATTAAGGGAAAAATCTGAGGCAGCATATTTATAATCATTAGATTCAAAAGTTTGTTTAAACTGTAATACTAAAGAATGTCTTTTTAACATATTTTCATCTACAATTTCAAAATCAAAGCCTAAAGTAGGTAGGAAGTCATTGTTTGTGTTCTCAGAAAAAATACTATTGGTAACACCGGCAAAAGCACCCAAACGTAAATTTATTTGAATGGACTTTTCTTCCACAAAAAAGTTGGGATCTTTTAATGTATTATAGGAAATAAAAAAATCTTTAAGACTTGCTGTAGTCAGTTTTACTTTTTCTGAAGAAATAGTAACGTCGTTGGTGTTTTCTTGTAATACTTGTTTGTATTCTTCGTTAAACTTTTTATCAACTCGAGTGTTTTTTAATTCGGTAATTGAAGATCCTTTCTTTAAAAAATAGCGATATTCCCCATCAACGGTGTTCCATAAAAGGGTTATAGTACCTTCAACTTCAGTTTTTAAACTTAGTTGTTCATTAGCTACCGTATAAGTGGTTTGTGCAATTAAATTTGTTGCAAAAAGTAAAAATGCAACTATAGAATATGAAAGTAGGTTTTTCATAACAAGGGGTTTGGTTGGTTAAAGGTAAAAAAAATATTTTAATTGTAATTTCTGCTTTTCCAAATATAATTCCCTTTTAGAGATTTAAGCACTACAATTACAGTAATTATTGGGTAAATGAGAGTATTTACTAAAAAATAAGAAATATTAATTTTTGATTTAAAAAACGTGGAAGTTTGCAGCAATAGGAAATAATCTACACTTATTTTAATCATTAAAAAACATAAAATAAAGGGAATAAGATTAGGGTTATTAAAGCATAGTAATAAGCCTAAAATTACAAGTATATTGGTTAGGAAAACGATAAACCCCAACATTTTTGTTATAGAGTCATCCTGTTTTGTAGTTTTCGATGCCCATCGTATTCTTTGATTTATAATACTTTTCCAACTATCTTGGGGCTGTGTGATTACAATGACATCTTTACTTTTAATAAAAAGGACACGATTTGGATGCCTTTTCTTGAATTTCTCCAATAAGAAAATGTCATCCCCACTTGCGATATGGTTGTTTTCAGAAAATCCCGAAACCATATTAAATTCCTCTTTTTTATAAGCTAGATTCGCTCCATTGCAAAGCAAAGGAGAATGCAGCCCAAAAGAGCCAATGGTTGTGGTTTGTAAACTATAATTATCTAGTTGCTGGTATTGGTTTATAAGATCATATTTTTCAAAATATCGAACAGGCCCTACAACCATTAATGGGTCGTTCTTTTGTATAAATTCATTATATGTAAGTAACCAGTTTTTTGGAAGCTTACAATCAGCATCTGTAGTTAAGATCCAATCGTGTTTTGAAATTTTAATCGCTTCAGTAATCGCATCTTTTTTTGGAGAAGCAGATTTTCTATTGTTGTCTATAATTTTAAATATTATTCCAGTATTCTCAAGTTCTTTTAAAATAATAGCTTCCGAATCATCCTTAGATTCATCATTCACAAATAGGACTTCATATAAATTTTTGGGATAGTCAATTTGCAGAATGGAATTTAATAAAACAGAAAGATTCTTTGCTTCATTTCGAAATGGAATAACAATGGTAAAATGAGTGTTTGGAGTTTTGTTTAATACCGATTTAATTTTGAATTCAGGAATATTTTGATATCCGAAAATCAAACCTCCCATAGCAATGAGATAAATAAGGAGTACTATGCTTCCAAATACAATCACGGGTTTTCAGTTTTATAGGTAAATAAATAAAATCCTCCAATAATGGAAGGAATCACAAAGTTTAAAATCCACATGCTTAAAACAGTACTCAACACAGAAATTTCGGAAATTCCTGCAAATGAAAATAACCAAACCGCTGCACCACCTTTTACGACAACATCAAAAATAAAAATGGTAGGGATTATAGATGCAATAAGATACATAGAAGATATTAGGGGAATAAATTGTAAGATAGATATATCGGTTCTAAAAAAACGCAATAGACTGTAAAACAATAAACTAAAAGTCAAATATCGGAATACCGAATAGAGGACTGATTTTAACTTTATTTGAAAGGAAAGATTTTTAAATTTCTGAAAAACATTTGAAATACTAAGCCCTTTAATAAGCAATTCTTTTTTTTTAAATCTATATCCTAATAGTAGAACCAGGCCTAATATAAAAAAGCTTATCACTAATTTTGAAATTGAAAATGGCAGTTCGTATTGTTGAAAAACAATAAGGATTCCAATAATTCCGAAAAACATAGTGACTCCCATTTGTAAAGCGTTGGAAAAAAAGTTGAGTAATAATATATTTTTTCGTTTGCTCTTTTCAAAAAAGTAAGCTTTTGCACCATATTCTCCAATTCTATTAGGGGTCGCTAATGAAACTGTTAAGGAGGCAAGACTTTGTTTCATCGCGGTAAGAAAAGTAAGGGGTTGTATATCGGAAACTAGTGTTTTCCATTTTAATATTTCAAAAAACCAATTGATTATGGCTAAGGATAAAAAGAAAAGAAATGAAAGAAAGGTTGTTGAATCATAAACAAAACTTTTTTTAGCAAAATAGCTAAGGTTAATCGATTCGTTTTGAGTTAATTTAAAATAAATATAACCAAAAGTTAGTATCAAAATAAAAACTTTTAGGGCTATGATAAGATATTGTTTAGCTTTGTGATGAACTACGATCATAAAAGGCTAATTTAGTGAAACTTTATTTTTAGAGGAGATTGTATTATGAATTCTGAAAAAATTATATTGGGAATTGATCCCGGAACTACCATAATGGGTTTCGGACTTATTAAGGTGGAAAAAAAACAAATGCAATTTATGCAAATGAATGAACTTCTATTAAATAAATACGAAGATCATTATGTGCGATTAAAACTGATTTTTGAACGTACCATTGAACTCATAGACACTTACCATCCAGATGAAATTGCGATTGAGGCTCCTTTCTTTGGAAAGAATGTTCAATCTATGTTAAAACTAGGAAGAGCCCAAGGAGTAGCTATGGCTGCTGGATTATCTAGAGATATTCCGATAACTGAGTATGCGCCAAAAAAAATAAAAATGGCAATTACAGGTAATGGAAATGCTAGTAAAGAACAAGTTGCAAGAATGCTGCAAAGTACCTTAGGTCTTAAAACATTGCCTAAAAATTTAGACAGCACGGATGGATTAGCAGCTGCGGTTTGTCATTTCTATAATGCAAATAGAGTTAGTGTAGGTAAAAGTTATACCGGTTGGTCTGCGTTTGTAAAACAGAATGAGAAAAGAGTAAAAAAGTGAGATTATGAAAGATATGGAGCTTTTAAAATATCCTATAGGTGGAGTCAACTATCCAGATCCCATTACCCAAAATAATCGGGAAAAATGGATTCAAATTATTAGTGATTTTCCAAGTCTTGTGGAAAATGAAGTTCTAGCACTTAATAAATCAGAATTACAATACAAATATCGCCCCAATGGATGGAATATTAAGCAAGTGGTAAATCATTGTATTGATAGTCATTTAAATAGTTTTGTTCGTTTTAAATTAGCATTAACGGAAGATAACCCAACCATAAGGCCTTACGAAGAAGGACTTTGGGCAGAACTCCCAGATACTATTGATTATGATATAAAAGAATCCTTGCAAATGTTAAAGTCATTACATAAACGTTGGGTGTTTTTAATAGAAAATATGGCTGACAAAGATTTTAAAAAAACTTTTATTCATCCAGAGGGTAATGAATCTGTGAGTTTAGAAGAGAATTTATGTATTTATGCTTGGCATTGCCAACACCATTTAAAGCATATCATTAACGCTAAAAAATTTCAGTATAAATAATATATGTCTGGAATCTATATCCATATCCCCTTTTGTAAACAAGCTTGTTATTATTGTGATTTTCATTTTTCCGTATCTATAAAAAAGAAAAGTGAATTGGTAAATGCGCTGTGCAAAGAATTAGCACTTCGGAAAAACGAGATTAATGGTCCCATTGAAACCATTTATTTTGGGGGAGGAACTCCTTCCTTATTAACGATTTCTGAATTACAATTGCTAATAGAAGAAGTGTATAAAAATTTTGAGGTTATAGAAAATCCTGAAATTACATTAGAAGCAAATCCAGATGATCTTATGTCTGTTCGAGCGCAGTCGAGAACTATTTTTGAAAATTATAAAGCAATAGGAATCAATCGACTAAGCATTGGGATTCAGTCCTTTTTTGAAGAAGATTTACAGTGGATGAATCGTGCTCATAATGCTGAAGAGGCAGTTAATTGCATTAAAGAAGCAAAAAAGCATTTCGATAATATAAGTATTGATCTTATTTATGGGATTCCAGGAATGAGTAATGAAAAATGGCAAAAAAATATGGATACTGCAATTTCATTTGGCATTCCTCATATTTCAAGTTATGCCCTAACTGTAGAGCCAAAAACAGCACTTCATAAATTTATTAAACAAGGTAAAATTTCCCCAGTGGAAGATGTTGTTTCAAAAGGGCATTACCTTCAATTATTAGAAACCATGAAAAAGGAAGGTTTTGTAAATTATGAGTTTTCAAATTTTGGAAAGGAGGGGTATTTTTCTAAAAATAATACTGCCTATTGGATTGGGAAATCCTATTTAGGAATAGGCCCTTCTGCTCATTCATTTGATGGTAAAACTAGAAGTTGGAATGTTAGAAATAATACAAAATACATAAAAAATTTAGCCAATAATGAATTGCCCCTAGAAAAGGAAACCCTTAGCCTTACTGATAAATACAATGAATATATGATGACAGGCCTAAGAACGATTTGGGGTGTTTCATTAGATAAAGTAAAAAAAGATTTTGGATATAAATATCAAGTCTATTTATTAGAGCAAATAAAAAGCCCAATTACAGAGGGTTTATTAACCTTAAAAAAAGATACGATAATAGTTTCAGAAAAGGGGAAGTTTCTAAGTGATGGAATTGCTAGTGATTTATTTTGGGTCGATTAAAATGATTACTTTTAAACAATGATTGCAAAATTAATAATAAAAGGAAAACCTGTTGAGGTAGATCTATCCAAACCCTTAGACATTTCTATTCCATTAAGGGCTTCAGTCGAGAATCCAATTGCCTGGTATCTGGATAAGCCAACTATTGAGCCTGTAAAAGATGGGGATTGGATTGGAAAAGTAAGTGAAGGAGCATCCGTAAATTTTAATACAATTGTTTTCAATCCACATGCCCACGGCACACATACAGAATGTATAGGTCACATTACTTCTGAGTTTTACTCTATAAATGAGACTTTAAAAACCTTCTTTTTTATTGCTGAAGTAATTTCTATAACACCAGAAATTAAAGGGGTAGATACTATCATTTCAGAAAATCAAATTAAAATACTTTTAAAAGATAAAAACCCAGAAGCATTAATAATTAGAACCCTACCTAATACCAATTCTAAAAAAACAAAGAAATATTCGAATACCAATTGGGCTTATTTATCTGAAGCTGCAGCCAAATATATTAAAGAAATAGGAGTACAACATTTGTTAATCGACACACCTTCTGTCGATAGAGAAAAAGACGAAGGAAAATTACTATCACATAAAGCTTTTTGGAATTATCCCTCAAAACCAAGATTGGATGCTACTATTACAGAATTTATATATGTAGAAGATGCTATTAAAGATGGAAGTTATTTATTAAACCTCCAGATAGCTCCTTTTCAAAACGATGCCTCGCCAAGTAAACCTATTTTATATAAAACTATATAGATGAAAACTAATTTAAAAATAGAAGAATTATTCCAATTTTTAATTGGAATCGCTGCTTTTTCGCAACTACATTACTCTTGGTGGGTTTTTCCAATTTTAATTCTATTACCAGATATTAGTATGATAGGATATTTAGTAAATACAAAAATTGGGGCGATTAGCTATAATTTGTTTCATAGTAAAACATTGGCGATTTTATTTTTCGGCTTGGGTTATTTTTATTTAGGAGAACCTTATATATTAGTAGGAATTATTTTGTATTCTCATTCAGCATTGGATAGATTTCTTGGGTACGGACTTAAATACACAGATAGTTTTAAGAATACTCATTTAGGACCTATTGGAAAAAAATAAGTTATGGATTCACTTTTTACCGGATTAATTGTTGGGGTAGTTTTTGCATATTTTGTGTTTTCAAGGTATGCCACTCTTAGAAAAAAAGAGAAAGTCACTGCACAATCTGTTGTTTTAATGGAAAATATTAAGAGTGTAAGTAAATTGATTACTGTGGAAGCCGATTTTACAGAAATATTCCATTATGAAACAGATAAGCACAAGTTGCTAAACTTAATAATTGGAAAGAAAAAAGCGTTGTTATTAATAGATGCAAAAGCACATGTAGGGTTCGATTTAACTAAAATAAAATTAGAATCAAATGTTAATTCAAAAGTGATAAAGATTACTAATTTTCCTCAGCCAGAATTGCTTTCTATAGAAACCGATTTTAAATATTACGATAAGAAGGAAGGTTGGTTAAATCCAATAACTTCCTCAGATTTAACAGATATTAACAGGGAAGCAAAACAACATATAATCGATAAAATACCAGGATCTGGAATTTTAGAAGAGGCTTCTGAAAAAGCTTTAGATACTGTAAAATTAATGGAAAAACTAGCCGAAACCATTAATTGGAAACTAGATTATTCTTCATTAAAATTGAAAAGCCCTTCTCCAAATCCAAAAATTACAAAAGATGCAAATGCTTAAGATTATATTTGTTTTGAGCTTAGTTTTCTTATCGAATTCTATTCATTCACAAGATTTTGAAAGGATAGATGCTACCATTTTATTGTATCCCACACACTGTGATTCACCTGAAGAACTTTCAAGATTTATAAGCCGAGATTTTACAACTGAAGAGGAAAAGGTACGTGCAATTTATAGTTGGATTATTCAGAATATCGCTTACGAACCTAATGAATATAAAAAATTTGATTACCGATTTAGCAACTATAGAGAACGAAATGTAAAGGAAGAAATAACCCGAAAAAAAATCATAGAACGCACCTTACAAAAAGGAATTGCAGTTTGTGAAGGATATGCTTTTTTGTTTGAGAAACTTTGTGAACTACAAGGAATAACAAATTATTTGGTTCGTGGAAATACCAAAACTACAATGCAAGGTATAGGAGAAGAATACAATGCAAACCATATGTGGAATGTCGCGATTATCTATGGCAAAGCTTATTTGTTTGATTCCACTTGGGGTGCTGGAAAATACCAACATAAGTTTATTAAAGAGCCTAGTTATTATTACTATAAAATTCCGCCAGAATTTTTATTTAAAACGCATTATCCAAGTATTTTTGAAGATGCCTTAGTCATAGAAACCATAACTAAACAAGAGTTTTCTGAAATGCCATTAATCATTGAAAGAAAACTGCTCCTTTCAGATATTGAAACCCCAAAAAAAGGAATTATTTATACTGAAATGTATTTCGATGAGATTCAGTTTTCAATTAAAAACATCAGTCCAACATCTGTAAGTTATTCCTTTGGAACAGAAATTATTTCTGTAGAAAAAATTGATAAAACCAATGGCAAGATTGAGTTTTCCGTACCTATAGTTTTGGGAGTAAATACCTTGATGATTTATTTTGATGACCAGCCAGCAATAGGGTATAAAATTATATAGTATGAATATTGAAGAATTCAGAAATTATTGTTTGGACAAAAAGGGAGTAACAGAATCCTTTCCATTTGATGAACAAACGCTTGTTTTTAAAGTCATGGGTAAAATGTTTGCATTATCAGGTCTAGAGCATCAACCCGCTAAGGCAAATTTAAAATGTGACCCAGAACGCTCTATAGTACTTCGCGAAGAGTACGACGGTCTTATTACTCCTGGTTTTCATATGAGTAAATTGCATTGGAATACGGTAGAGCTTGAAATGAATCTACCACATAAATTACTGTTAGAATTGATAGATCATTCCTATGAATTAGTTATAAAAGGATTGACCAAAAAGCTTAAGGAAGAATTAACCAACATTACATAAAAGTTGCAAAGCACATAATAACAATAGGTTGCGAATAAATTTTCGTATATTCGTATAAGTAATTTTATCACTTTTAACATTCTTTCGTTATTAACCTAATAACAGATTAAAGAATTTGTCTCAAATCTAATAAGGTGATGCCTCAAATTTTAGAGAAGTATTTATTTTTTAACCATTATACTAACTTTAAAATTTATTAGATCATGAAAACAACGAAACACTATTTTTTTGCAATAGCAACCCTATTGCTTTTTAACTTTTCCGTATTTGCTCAAGACGAAGCACCAACTCGTCCAGAATATGTGGTAGTCACTACCATGCATTGGAATATGGATTATGAAGATTTTGATATGAAAGAGTGGATTGCAACAGAAAAGGAATATATGGAAAAGGTAACAAAGAAGAATGAACTTGTAATGGGAGCTTCTTTTTATACTCATCGATATACGCCTGATAATACAGAATTAATATATGTGCAAACTCATGCAAATTGGGAGGATATAGATAAGGCAGGAGATAGAAATGGGGAACTAGCAAAAGAGGCTTGGCCAGATGAGGATGAAAGAAATGCATTTTTTGATAAACGTCAAATGTATTATGCAGATATGCATTCCGATGAGATTTATGCAACTATGTCTGGTGCAAAATTAATGGGAGAGGCCCCAGCAGAAGATATGATTTTATATGTACGTAAAAGTCATTTTGCTTTTCCAGAAGATGGTACCTTCAAAGAATTTAAAGAATTAAGAGATGAATTTTTAGAAAAAGTATTTCATAAAAATGAATTAATCAAAGCTTATTATCCAAATTCGCACGCCTGGGGAGCTGATAGAACAGAGTATGTAGAAGGATTTATGGTAAACTCTATGACAGACTTAGATGAAATGTTTAATCGAAATACAGAACTAGCTAAAGAAGCTTGGCCAGATGAAGCAGCTCGTAAAGAACGAGGAAAAAAAGCAGGTAAATATTTTACTGGAGTTCATGGAGATTATATTTATACTCTAGTCTCAGAATTAACAAAATAAAAATTTATACACGTATTAATAAAAAAGGATGCAATTGGCATCCTTTTTTATTGGTTTAAATACAGACATTTAGTTTGATTTTTTAAACCCCGTAGGACTTACTAGTTTTACGGCTTTAAATTGTCTGTTAAAATTAGAGATATTTTTAAAACCACAAAGCTCTGAAATTTCAGAAACAGACATGTCCTTTTGAGTCACTAATAATTTACAAGCCTGTTCAATTCGCAATTCAATTAAAAATCTAAAATAAGTCTTATTAGTACGTTTCTTAAAATATTTGCAGAAGGCATTTTTTGTCATGGTTGCAATTTCAGCAATATCCTCAAGAGAAATATCTTTTTCGAAATGAGTCATGGTATATTCAAATACATTTCGCATTCGTTTTCCTTCTATATCATTGTACT
>JQIA01001164.1_pt1 | contig 14121 bp, 10 predicted proteins | sample 811431 | NCBI WGS metagenome assembly JQIA01 (sample SAMN02998118, study PRJNA258478) | marine sediment metagenome | biome: marine; feature: seafloor; material: sediment; isolation source: oil-polluted sediment collected from 3 locations (0.5 km, 0.7 km and 0.9 km)... | place: USA: Gulf of Mexico ... | reverse complement strand
CCAATCGTTAATTTAACTGCCAAATTATTAGGTTCGGCCTTGAACCCACATTAGATTATCCCCATTCATTTCTGAACTTACTATCATTTTAATAATTTGGAGTCCAAGATTAATCTTGACTCCAGTTTAATTAATTGGGGATTTTTATGCCAGATAATACTACAGCTTCAACTGAAAAAACAATTTCAGATGATACTGAAAAGGTTACAAATGTAACTCCAGAAGTACAAGATATTGTTTCAGAAGCTGACGTAGAAAATATTATTGCAGAAGACGAAATTTCAATAGAAGAATTAACTAAACAGCTAGCCAATATACAAAAGCAAGCACTTGAAGCCCAACAGAAAGCTGATGAATATTGGGAAACTATATTGCGGAAACAAGCTGAGTATGATAACTTGCAAAAACGCATGGCAAGAGATTTGGACAATGCTCGTAAGTATGCATTGGAAAAATTTTCTACTGAAATATTGGCAATTAAGGACAGCATGGAATTGGGTTTAGAAGCTACCACTAAACCGGAAACCAGTTTAGAAACTATTCATGAAGGCATGAATCTAACTTTAAAAATGCTGACAGATAGTTTAATAAAATTTAATATTGTAGAACTTGATCCTGTTAATGAAAAGTTTGACCCACAATGGCATGAAGCAATGACCATTCAACCTAGTGCCGAAGTTGATGATGGTACTGTGCTGCATGTACATCAAAAAGGCTATAAATTACAAGAACGTTTACTTCGTCCAGCACGAGTTATAGTTTCTAAGAAACCGCTTGAAAATCAAGATTAAACTCCCTATATAAACGATCGAAATATTAAAAAAAGGAAATAAATAATGAGTAAAATCATTGGAATAGATTTAGGAACAACTAATTCTTGCGTTGCTGTAATGGAAGGTAAGAATCCTCATGTAATAGAAAATAGTGAAGGTACCAGAACTACACCATCTATCGTTGCTTATACTGATGATGAAGAAGTATTAGTTGGTCAATCAGCTAAACGTCAGGCCGTTACTAATCCTAATAATACTTTATTTGCAGTTAAGAGATTGATTGGGCGTAAATTTAAAGATAATGTCGTGCAACGTGATGTTGATATGGTTCCTTATAAAATCGTTGGAGCTGATAATGGTGATGCTTGGATAGAAGTTAAAGGCAAAAAAATGGCTCCGCCTGAAATTTCTGCACGCACGTTGATGAAAATGAAAAAAACTGCGGAGGATTATTTAGGTGAAACAGTTACTGAAGCCGTGGTCACAGTTCCAGCTTATTTTAACGATTCCCAAAGACAAGCAACTAAAGATGCTGGTCGGATTGCTGGTTTAGATGTAAAGCGAATTATTAATGAACCAACTGCTGCTGCTTTAGCTTATGGTATGGACAAACAACATGGTGATGTAAAAATTGCTGTGTATGACTTAGGTGGCGGTACTTTTGATATTTCTATTATTGAAATTGCCGAAATAGATGGTGAACACCAGTTTGAAGTATTGTCAACCAATGGTGATACTTTCTTAGGTGGTGAAGATTTTGATATGGCTATCATTAATTTCCTAGTTGATGAATTTAAGAAAGATGCAGGCATTGATTTAAAAACTGATCCTTTAGCATTACAAAGACTTAAAGAAGCAGCCGAAAAAGCTAAAATTGAATTATCTTCTAGTCAGCAGACTGATGTTAATTTACCTTATGTAACTGCTGATGCTAGTGGACCAAAACATCTTAATATTAAATTGACTCGGGCTAAATTAGAAAGCTTAGTAGAATCATTAGTTAATCGTAGTTTAGAACCATGTCGCATTGCTATGAAAGATTCTGGTTTATCTTCTGGAGAAATTAACGAAATTATTTTAGTTGGTGGCCAAACTCGGATGCCAATGGTTCAGCAAGCGGTTAAAAATATTTTTGGCAAAGAACCACGTAAAGATGTTAATCCAGATGAAGCTGTGGCTATTGGTGCTTCTATTCAAGGTGGTGTGTTAAGTGGTGAAGTGACAGATGTATTGCTGTTGGATGTAACTCCATTATCTTTGGGTATTGAGACTATGGGTGGAGTTATGACTAAACTCATCCAAAAGAATACTACTGTCCCAACTAAGCATTCTCAAACTTTCTCTACTGCCGATGATAATCAAACTGCAGTAACAGTGCATGTATTACAAGGTGAACGTGACGTTGCTTCTGCAAATAAATCCCTGGAAAGATTTGATTTAGCTGATATTCCACCAGCACCGCGTGGAGTACCACAAGTTGAAGTAACTTTTGATATTGATGCTAATGGTATTTTGCATGTATCAGCTAAGGATAAAGCTACTGGTAAAGAGCAATCTATTTCTATTAAAGCTTCTAGTGGTTTATCTGATGACGAGATAAATCAAATGGTTCAAGATGCTGAATCTCATGCAGAAGAAGATAAACGTTTCCATGAGTTAGTTGAAGTACGCAATATCGCTGATAATATGATTCATGCTACTAATAAATCTGTGCAGGAATTAGGCGATAAGGTTAGTGCTGAAGATAAAACTGCTATTGAAGCTGCAATTGAAGAGTTGAAAGAAACCATTAAAGGTGATGATAAACCAGCGATTGAAGCTAAAACTCAAACTTTAACTGAATTATCAGGTAAAATTGCTCAACAGGCTTATGCTGCGGCTGAAGAAGCTGGAGCAGCTCCTGAAGGTTTCACTGATGCTGCTGCTAAGGCTGCTGGTGGTGGAGCTGATAAATCTAAGGAAGATGTGGTTGATGCTGATTATACTGAAGTTAAGGACGAGAAGAAGTAATTCTTAATGAACTAGGAGTCTGAAATTTGGTTAATTCCAAGTTTTAGACTCTTATATTTTGAATGGATTTGTGTAGTATGTATCTTACTTGCTAAAATAACATTATGAAAATAAATTCTTTATCTTATAAAAATACATCTACTGGATGGGAATTAAAACCAATATCATTCGATAATTTGACATTATTGGTAGGTGCATCTGGAGTAGGAAAAACTAGGATATTAAAAAGTATCTTAGATTTGAAAAAAATTTCCAAAGGTGATTCTCTGAATGGAATCAAATGGTCTATTGGTTTTTCAACTAGAAATAGAGATAAATATAAATGGGAAGGAGAATTTGAAAATAATGATTTTATAGCAGATTTTAGCATTCCCTCTGAAACTGATGATAAAGATAAAGCAAAAATTAAAACAGAGCAATTATATATCAATGATGAGCTGGTAATAGATAGAAATATTGATGGTATCTTTTTTAATAAAGTTAAAACAGTAAAACTCTCACAGAATGAAAGTGTCATTTCATTATTAAAAGAGGAAGAACAGTTAAAAAATATTCATGTGGAATTTGATAAAATTATATTTGATAATAATGTGGGAAATATATCTTCATTAAGAAATTTTGCATTTGATGATGAAATTGAATCAAAATTGTTAAAATATAAAGAACTGCAAGAAATTAGAAAATGTAATGAAAGCATAAAATCAAAGTTGTATTTTACTAATGTTAATCAGAGCGAAGAATTTAATAATATTTCAGAATTATTTATTGACATTTTTCCTTATGTAGAGAAAGTAAAAGTAGAACCGTTAGCACATGTTGGGCAAATTCCATTTTTTTTTAAAGAAATACCATTTATACAAATAAAAGAAAAAGGAGTCGCTAACTGGATTGATGAAACTAAAATATCTTCTGGAATGCTTAGAACATTGTTACATATTGCAGAATTATATTTATGTGCAGATTCAAGTGTTATTTTAATTGATGAATTTGAAAACAGTTTGGGGATAAATTGTATAGATGAAATAACCAGTAGTATTATATCAGCAGAAAGAGATTTGCAATTTATTATAACTAGCCATCATCCATATATTATTAACAATATTAACTATTCGTATTGGAAACTAGTAACCAGAAAAGCTGGAGCAGTAATTGTACGTGATGTCAGTGAATTTAATTTTGATAAATCTAAGCATAAAGCTTTTACTCAATTAATGAATTTAGACTTATATTCTGAAGGAGTTGAAACTTGAATGTATATTTTTTAGTTGAAGGAAAAACTGAACGTAAAGTTTATCCAAAATGGTTATCTTATTTAGTACCAAAATTAGCAAGAGTATATCATCCATCAGCAATTACCAATAATACTTACTATTTGATTAGTGGAGACGGTTTTCCTAGTATTCTTGATAATCATTTAGTTGATTCAGTGGATGATATTAATAGTATAGGAAATTTTAACTTTTTGGTATTAATTATTGATACAGATGACATGACACCGGAACAAAAATTTGCTGAGGTAGAACAATTTGTTAAAGAAAATAATATTAAATTAAATAATTGTAAACTAATAATAATTCCTCAGGTTGTATGTATGGAAACTTGGTTTTTAGGAAATAGAAAAATTTATACTAGAACTCCGCCTAATGCAGAATCTGCTTCATACTCAAATCATTATGATATTTCCAAATATAATCCTGAACTAATGATAAAACCTGATAATTATATTGGAACAAATGCAGATTATCATTTCAATTATTTAAAAAAAATGTTAAGAGCAAAAAATATAAAATATAGTAAAAACCTTCCACGACAAGTTGATGAACCACATTATATTGAAGAATTAAAAAATAGAATAAATATAGATATATCTTCATTAAAAAGTATGCAAATTTTGTTTAAATTTTTTAATAATGTTTCTTAAACAATTATTAATAAGTGGGTAAGCAAAAGTATATTATAGCAAAACCAGTATAAATTGATCATTGTAGGCCTGATTAGCGAAGCGTAATCGGACAATTTTTTATAATCATTTTATGCTGGTTTTGCTATAACATTTAATTTTTATTTCTAAGAAGTAACAACTAACGATAACTTTTTTAAAATGTTAATATACTTTTGCGTACCTACCTACTTAATTAACTCATGGTTAGTTCCATATTGTTATGTCACCAATATATGTTTTTTATGTTTTAGGAAAGCAACTAAAAATTATATTACCGTATTTATAAACTACTAAAAGAATATCATTAAACTTTGACTAATAAATAAAAAATTAATAATATAGAATAAATATACCAATACTAATTCCCACTATTTTATAGAATTTCTATTAGAAAATTGGTTTTCCAATGATTAAATTAGTTAAAATCTATAAATTAACAATTCAAATGTTATCACCATAAATAAAGTTAAAAAACATGTCAAAAAATGATTATTACCAAGTCCTTGGCCTACAAAAAAATGCTTCTGAAGATGAAATAAAAAAAGCATATCGTCGCTCTGCTATGAAGCATCATCCAGATCGTAATCCGGATAATAAACAATCAGAAGAAAAATTTAAAGAAATTAAAGAAGCATATGAAATTTTAAGCGATCCACAGAAAAGAGCGGCTTATGACCAATTTGGCCATGCTGGAGTTGATCCATCTATGGGCGGTGGAGCTGGAGGACCTGGATTTAGTGGTTTTGGAGACATAGGGGATATTTTTGAAAGTGTATTTGGTGGCGGTGGTGGTTTCCGTAATGGTGGTGGAAACAGAGCTTTCCGAGGTGGTGACTTACGTTACGACTTAAGTTTATCATTAGAAGAAGTAGTGACTGGTGCTGAAGTTAAAATTAGAATCCCTACCCATGTAACTTGTTCTAGTTGTGGTGGTAATGGTGCTAAACCAGGCACTAGCCCTAAAGCCTGTGGTCGTTGTGATGGACATGGCCAAATTCGAGTAACTCAAGGTTTTTTCTCAGTTCAACAAACATGTCCAAATTGTCGTGGTGCTGGTAAAGTTATCACTGAACCTTGTCGTTCTTGTCGTGGTAGTGGACGAATTCAAGAACATAAAACTTTATCTGTCAAAGTACCAGCAGGAGTGGATAATGGAGACAGAATTAGATTATCTGGTGAAGGTGAAGCTGGAGTAAATGGTGGGCCAGCTGGTGATTTATATGTTCAAGTCAATGTACGTCCACATACAATTTTTACACGAGAAGAAAATCATTTATTTTGTGAAGTTCCAATTAGTATTGTTACAGCAGCGTTAGGTGGCGAGTTAGAAGCTCCTACTTTAAATGGACGTGTAGTGTTGAAAATTCCATCTGAAACTCAAACTGGTAAAGTATTTAGAATTCGTAATAAAGGAGTAAAACCAGTTCGAGGTGGTGCTGTTGGTGATTTACATTGCCGAGTAATAGTGGAAACTCCAGTTAATCTTACTTCTAATCAGAAGGAATTATTGAAAGAGTTTAACGCAAGTATGGGTGATAAGCATAGTCCTAAACAGAGTTCATGGGTAGGAGGAGTTAAAAAGTTCTTTGAGGATATGAAACTTTAATTTTTAACATATCTTAATTATTATTTCTTAAGTTGCTATACCATATTCTAAGATACAATGCCATTAAGTTAAGGAAAAAATTCATGTCATTCCCGTGAAAACGGGAATCTAGAATCTCTAGATACTCACTTTCGTGAGTATGACAATTTGAGTATAAATCCTTAACTTAATGGCAGTGATATAGAGTTTTCCGATTGACTAGAGTATATCTTTAAGCTGTTTCGGGAATGGAGCTTAGCGGATTTCCCGAAACTTTGTGCCTTATGCAAACGGTAAACGCTATATATAGGAAGGAACTAAAATTCATTTAATGATATTTTAATTTTAGATAACGAATTGTTTTAATCATTTCCTTTTATATAACGTTCTTCTTCTGCGTAATAAGAATTAAATCCTACTATTTCTTTTATTTCTTCAAAACTTAATAAAGCTTCTGGATGTTGTTCTGTACCAATATTTATTAAAGCTTGTTGCATAGCATGTATAGATTTATTTAATAAAGTCAACGGATAAGCAACCATACCATAACCAATTTCTTGTAATTGTGCTGGTGATAAAAAAGGAGTTTTGCCACCTTCTAACATATTAGCCATTTTTATTCCTGGCACAGATTCACAATAGGTTCGCATTTCTGCAATAGATTGTGGGGCCTCGATAAAATTAATATCTGCTCCTAGTTCAACAAAATTTGTTGCTCGTTCAATAGCCTCGTCTAAACCATGAGTTGCACAAGCATCAGTGCGTGCAATAATCAAAATATCATTACCTTCTTCTCGTGCATCAACAGCAGCTTGAATACGTGCTGATGCTTTATTTCGATCTACTACCTGTTTGCCTTTGGTGTGTCCACAACGTTTAGGCCATACTTGGTCTTCAATCATGACAGCAGCAAAACCTGCTTGAGCATAACCTTGCACAGTGCGTTTTACGTTTAATACATTGCCATAGCCAGTGTCGCCATCGCCCATTACTGGTATTGATACGGCTGAACAAATATCACGTCCTTGTCCAACAATTTCACCGTAAGAAATAAGTCCAGTATCTGGTACACCTTTAGTTGCTGATACACCGAATCCGCTCATAAAAGTAGTTGAGAATCCGGTTTGTTCTATTAAGCGAGCAGATAAAGCATCAAAACATGCTGGTACAATTAAAATATTTGGTTGGCTTAATAATTCTCGAAGTTTGGTGCTGGGAAGAGTATGTTTCATTGTGGGATAATCCTACAAAAATAAGTGGTAAATTTTAGGTTGGTATAGGGTTTTTTATTTGTTTAATTTATCATATCAGTTTTTTCCCTAACAAACCGAAAATGCGGATCGCCATAATAAACATATCCTAAAAACGTAGGATCACCATTTTTATAAAATTGTTTGCGAGTTTGGCGTAATATTTCGGCAACGTTGGCGGGTTGGCCGGTTGCTAAGTTTTGTTCTAATTTTTGGTAGAATTGTTCAGCAAATTTAGTGGCTCCTTGGTTGGATAATGGCCATAAACCACCGATATAACCACTTGCTCCGGCTTCTAGTACTGCTGGAGCCCAACCATCGACGAAGTTTGCAACGTGGTGGGCTTGGCCAATGTCGCAGGCGTTGAAGAAAAAGAAGGGATGAATTTTAGGAGGATGAGGAATCATTCCACGAAAGGTCATTAAATCTAATTCGCTATCTTCAAGTTTAATTGCATAATTAAATAGGTTTTGGCCAATATTTTGAACAGTTCCATGTCCTATGAAATGAATAATATTGTTATCGTTAGCAGAAGTTTTAAATATTTTTCCAACTGAAGCATAGTTTCCGGTTATTTGTCGAAATCCGGTTATTTTTTTTAGTGTTTTTAATTCGTTACGAGCTGAAGCTAAAATATTGTCTGAATATTTCGGAATTATGGCTAATAATTCTTGTAAATTAGTAAATTGTGATGGTCGCTCTAATTGATTTGAGCTGTTATTAATATGCCAACGTGCAATCTGAAAATCTACACCTAAAAAGTTTAATTCTTGACCATCACGATTTGGTATCATTAGTTCCCAAGGAATCATTGGGTCATCGGTAAATATATGAATAGTGTTAAATTCATCGCCTAGTTTATCTTTTAATTTCCAGAATATTGTTTTAAATTCTTGGGGTGCAAATTTGTTGTATAGTTGACGACCGAATCCTGTTAATAAAGCGATATTTTTATCTATTTCTTGTTGGGTTCTTTTAGTTTTTTTACCTCTGATAGCAACTTTTTTATAGTTGTTATTTAACCATTTAGATAATCCGGTTGGTCTTGAGAAGTTTCCAGCCAGACGTTGTAAGAATTTAGAATTGATAGATATTCTTGAAATTTGATGTTCAAGGTAAATTGTCATATCAGGAGATTTTAAATCAATAGATAACTTTAACTTTTTTTCTTTATTTTCTAAACGCTTACTTTTTTTAGATTTGGAAGCTGTCGAATTATTAGCATATATTGGTTTTATTGGTGTTGAAAGCATTCTAAGATGATTATTTGTTGAATTATTTATAACCGTAATATTACGTTCCAGTTTAGCTAAATATGTTCCTTCATGCCATAATGTAACTCGGATTTTTTGTACTTTTTTAGGTTCTTGGATAGTTTTAGGTATTAATTTAAAACGAGCTACTGTTGAATCGCCTTCACGAGGTAGGATTATTTTTATGGTATCTTTACCAATAATTTCAAAAGCTTTGTTATCAACTGATAATGTTGCTTCAATTTCCCAACTATCTTGTTCATTGGGCAAATCTATTGAAAGTTGTTTGTCAGTAGTAAGATGTACACCAGCACTTTTATCAGGAGTTACTTGAATTTTTACTTGTGGAGTTACGGAATCTTCGGTTAAAGAAACTTGGACAGTAAATTCTTGTTCTACTTTTACTTTATCACGGAATTCTATTGTGGGATAGCGTTCGATTGTTGTGATATTTTTATTGTTAATAGGTTTTACTTTTTCAGGGAGTAGTTGTTGGAGGTCATTTTCTTCTGTCCAACGTCTTTCTTTTGCTTGTAATCTTGCCTGTTCTGCTTCAACTATTCTAGCCTCAATTTCAGCTTGTAATCTTGCCCGTTCTGCTACAATTGTCTTAGCTTCAGGTTGTTCTATTTCTACTACTGGTTGAGGAGTACTAAACAATAACAAGGCAACAGCAATTATTATTTGTGTAACCACAAACCAAAGTAATCCATGTTTAGTTTTTAGTTTCAAAAGTTGATTAAAATTAATATTTTTAGCTTCATCTTTAGTGATACGCAATAATGTATTTAAATCCATAATCATTTTTCTTTTATAAAAAATTGAACCTATCTTTTTTATTGTTCTACACTCTGTTCCGATTGAAAAGCACCAAACAAGGTCTCAAAGAAACTTCTGGTTCTGTAGTAGATTTCAATGATTGTGAAAGCCATGAAATCAATTCCAACTTCTGCTCCTGATTCAAATTTCTCAATAAATCAAAGTGATTACATAATAACGTTTGCTGAAAATTTGTAGTAACCATAATATTTTAGTCTCCATAATTTTTAATTAAACCCACAACTCAAAATCGTCCAATCTCTTCCTCCGACAACTTAGTAATTTTACTAATCAAAGTAACATCTAAGCCCTCCCGCAACATAGCTTTAACATTTTCCCTAATACCTTCCTGCTTACCCTCCTCAAACTTCTCTTGCTTAACATGCTCCTCCCCATACTCATCAAACATTTTAGCTCGTTCCTCAGGAGAAATTAAATCCTTCTCAATATAATCAAAAATTTTCCGAATCTCTGATACCGTATAATCATTCTCCTCCACTTGTTCATCCAAACTATCCTGAATAGCCCGCATCCATTCCTGATACGGTTTTGGAGTCTTATCATTTAAATATTTAGGACAAATATAAAGAATTTTATGCGAAATTTCCCCCAAAGGATTACCATCCAAATCTTTAGGATCAAAATCAATCAATGCCACATCCTTTTTATGTTTATCCCCAGATGTCAATACCACAATAGTAAACACCTTTAATCTTGGACTATAACAATAAGAATTAGTTACTTGCTCCAATAAAGCCGCACAATGATAATGTAAAAATCGATCATAATGATCTGGATAACGAACATGCTGAATATCAACAATAATCCTATTTTTCTTATCCTCCGCAAATAAATCAAACCGAGAAGCAACTCTTCCTACCTGATGTGAAAATGACTTTTCGGTTTCAACCTGATCAATTTCAATATTTATATCAAGCAAATCACGCACAAATCCAGTAAAAATTTCTGGAACACAAAAAGCCTTTTTGAAAATGACTCCATAACGTAAAGAAGCAACTTGTTTCATAATTTCTCCAAACTACTCTTTAATAACAAAGCCGCTTGAAACTTTTCCTCAACCACACGTTGATAAGCCTCCAACTTCCAATCATCTTTTTGTGCTAACCAACTAGCAAACAAAACTTGTTCAAATTTACCCGTCCCAACATATCTTTCAACTGCTTTTAAGTCCACTGGCAAACTATCAACAATCTCAAATTCACCAACAACCATTTTTCCTTCTGAATCTTTAACCACAACCTTATAATTTCCAATCTCTAACAACTTATCAGCAAATTGTACTTGTTTAGAATAAGTCAATTCTTCAGATAAAATTTTATCATCACCATGATATACATCCACTAAATAAGGTTCATTACCTCCCAACCAAGCTAAACTCAACCCATGACCAAACACCAATTTTTGTGAATTATTCAATAATGGCATAGATAAAACAATTGATTCATCACCTCTAGTTAAAGCCTGTACCTCTTCAAGAAAATGAGTGAACATCTTATCCCATGCCAATTTAGTCTCAGAAACAACATTCCCTGGCAATGAAAATCTAGTATCACGTTTCTTAACTAAATAAGGCGAATTAGCAAAAGTTACCTTTTCCGCTTGGTCACCACCAAAATTCACCATAATATAATTCTGCTCATCCCGCAAAACATCATTCGTTGGTTGTTTAACACATAACCAATCACCATCCTGTAATGCCATCATCGGAATTACTTCAAATTTTTCTTCTCCACGCAAAACCTGAAAATCAGCCTTATTTGCACCATTAACCGTACCAACCAAAGCATCTATTGAATCAGCAAATGCTAACGGCATAATTAGTAATAAAATTAAGCTTTTGTAAAATTGTGTAACCATTGTAATATCCCTCGCCAAATAGATGATAACAAACACAACATAATTATAACTGAAACCACTGCAATTTGATATAATTGAATAAATATCAATGGAGTAGCAAAATTTAACCAAGTTCCATAACGCAATAACGCTATACTAATAGGTAATAAAATAAAAATCAGCAGTAAATTAAAAATTTGAGCTTTCCCAAAGGAACTTACATATAAAGTAATCATACCCATAAACATAATCAATAAAGCAGTAATAGATAACTTCAGCCAATTTGGTAAAGGTTCAATATTACCGTACTGTAACAAGGAGTGAATAGAATTAATCAAAACTAACGCTCCCGGCATTTTTCCCAATGGAGTTTGATGAATATCATGACCTTCTGAATAACTACCACCAATAATCACTATTTTATTAGTCAAAAGGTCAAAATTAACATTAGGTTCCGTATAAGATTTAGCTGGTAATATCATTAAAACTTTATTGTCTAGTTCATCAGATAACATATATGGAAGATTTGGCTGCTTACCATTTTGCAACCAAGACATACCGTACATAATCCGTTGTTTAACACTAAATAAATCCGTGCTAAAAACTAAATTTCCCAATTTAATCTGTGATGGTAATTCAATTGATGATTCGTTACAATTTTTAGGTTTAAACTTACTCAATCCTTGCTGAACCTTGGATTTAGCTTGTTGTGGTGTATCACTATCTAGCAATACTGCTGTCATAACAGTGATTGACGGCATGATGTCCGCTCGATTATCAATACAAACTGGTTGCCATAATGACCATCTCCGTAATATTTGATCACGAGACTTATAAAATAATGATGAAGCCCATTGAATGTGAAAATTAGAATTGGCAACTGCTTGGTATAATTCTGAAAAAACTGATTTTGTATGAGATAATGGTAAAGAATGATTATTTGAAAAAATAGATCGACTAATATTATTTGAACGTAAAGAGCGGGCTAAAATAATTGTTGGACAGTTGGGGTTCAATTTACAATAATCTGGATAATTATTAAAATAATCAATTAGATTTTTATCATAAGGATGTAATGGTTCATGATAATTTAAACCATCAATTGGAGTTGGACTACTTAAATCAATATCAACAATTATAATTTTAGCCGTACTAGCTGCTTTAATTAAACTCAATAAATAATTACGTGGTGTAAATAATGGATTTTCCCAATAATCATGAGTATCATTGTCAATATCTAAATATACAAAGTTAAATTCTGATTTAGGAATTACATTGCTATTGGCACGCATAACCCAATCCATACCAACAGCATCTTCTGTTTCTATAAAAACCGGCAATTGTTCAAAATTATTGAATAGATGTGCAACCCCAAATCCTAATATTAATATCATAACTAAATGTAATAAAATGAACTTTTTCTTGCGAGGTTTATCTTTATAAATTAAATATTTAAAAGCTGGAAATAGACGATTATCAGTTTTAATAACATCGTTTCTTAAATATCCACAGTCCAATAACCACCGACTTAAACGTTCAAGAAGCCAATAGCCAGTTACAATGAAAATGAATTTTTGCCAAAGTCCCATATTTATTATCCTTATATTTATAATATTTATTCCAGTTTAATTGTATTATAAATAATATGTTTTTAGCAATTTAAATATATGGTAGAGCTTTGGAATATTTAAAAATTTGGATTTTAATTATTTAACTAGGACTTACGCATTATATCTGTTTTATTAATTCGTTATAATACAAGGTCTTATTGAAATTTACAACAATTGAGAATTCATATATAAAATATATTTATAATATTCTGTCATTCCCGTGTAAACGGGGATCTAGGAATACTTGAAATCACTAGATTCCCATCCCCAGTTGAGGACATGCTTTCGTGGGAATGACATTTAATCAGGTTGAAATTTAATAACTATATAATTTTCATGGAATTAATATTTAATTAAATTTGTCAATGCGTAAGTCTTATTAACTTAAAAGCTGAAGTTACGCAAAGAGCTATAAATAAGAATATAAAAAATATAAATGCTAGTGAAACGACGTAGTGAGGTTACAAAGAATGAGTTTCGATATGTTAGATATTTACATGTATCGCTGTATTTAAGATGGAAAGATTAAAAATATCTAGTAATCTTAATTTGCTCTGCGTTCTAAACTTTATCTGAGAGCTATCAAGACGGCTTTTGATGAATTACAAATTTTAAAGACTGCACGATTTTTTGCTATTAATTCATTTTTACATTTTTATTTCTTTGCGTAACTTCAGTAACTAAATCCAACCGCAATAGCTAAACGTATTGGTTTAAGAAATTCCAGACAAGCCAACCTAAATTAAAATTACAAACTTCACACCTAGACAGCAGAAAACACACTACAAACTGACCGAATTAGGTCTTAAACACGCTACATATCAAGAAGTTATAATTCCAAATCAATCCGTTCAATTCAATGGCATGAAAATGTATTAGCTTTGTTTTAATATAGAAATTTCCAATTTACTAGAATACATCTATTAAAAATTAAATATTTTATATTTATTAGGACTTACGCATTGACAAAAGAATTATAATATGAATAAGTAAAAAAAACCAGAAAAAGAATCAGATGAGAG
>JQIA01001150.1_pt1 | contig 14127 bp, 11 predicted proteins | sample 811431 | NCBI WGS metagenome assembly JQIA01 (sample SAMN02998118, study PRJNA258478) | marine sediment metagenome | biome: marine; feature: seafloor; material: sediment; isolation source: oil-polluted sediment collected from 3 locations (0.5 km, 0.7 km and 0.9 km)... | place: USA: Gulf of Mexico ... | reverse complement strand
CAAACTTACTACCCTTCCCCAATACGCTTTCTGCCCAGATTCTTCCGCCATGTTTTTCAATAAAATCTTTGCATAGCGGCAATCCTAAGCCTGTTCCGCTTTCTTTTTCAGTACCTGTTGTTGTAAAGATTTGTGAAACATCAAACAGTTTTGTTAAACTATCAGGTTTTATTCCAATTCCGTTATCCGAAACCGATATTGTTGTATTAGAATCCGTTTGCGTAGCACTAATGTTTATTACGCCATTTTCATGTGTGAATTTAATTGCATTTGAAATAAGGTTTCTTAAAATGGTCTTTAACATTTCGTAATCGGCAAATACTGTAACACTATCATCAGTATTAATCAAAATTTTCAATCTTTTTATTTCCAATAAATCGTTTAGTAAAAAAATAGCATCATCTATAAGTTGTTTTAATTGAAATTGTTGAAGGTTTGTTTTAAAATTTCCTGACTGAACTCTCGACCAATCAAGCAAGTTAATAAGTAAAATGTTTAATTTATTAGCAGATTTATTCATTGAAACAAGAACATTTTTCGCTTGTCCTCTATCTATTTCATCGAACTCTTCTTCCAATAATGAAGAAATTCCCATCAAGCTATTAAAGGGGTTACGTAAATCATGCGCAATTATAGAATAAACCAAATCACGGTGTTCATATGATTTTTTAAGTTCATAAGACTGTTTTATTAGTTGTTCCTCTTTCTCATTTGAAAATTTCTTAAAATATATAATTGCAACAAATGCACCCGAAAAAGCAATAAATACATTGATACTTCTAAAAAAATCCATATAGTCTGATGGGACACTATATTTGGCTTCTGTATAGGCTGGAAAAAACTCAATGGCAAAATAAACAATCAAATTTAATGCTATAAATGAAATCTGATGACCTTTTTGTTTAGAACTATAGATAAAAAGGGGGATAAGGGCAAACACCAAAATATATACTTGCGAGCTTGACCCATTCCCAAAAAGAACTGTGGAATTAACAGCTATATACAAAGGGAATATTAATATAATTAATATTTTAGCAAGATTATGTCGTTTTATTTTATTTACAATTAAAATTCCATAGGTTAGAATTGCTGTCGAAAAATAGAAACCAATAGCTGTGAAATAGGTCGTAAAGTCAATTAAGGAATATACAATGGCATAAAAAGATGAATTTAAAATTCCAATTATACTGATAGTATTAACCATTTGTATTCTGCGAATATCACTTGAAGAAAGATTTTTAATTTCACTTTCAGAAAATTCAATCTGAAATAATTTAGAGATTTTAGAAATAAGTTTTTCCATAACAGTTCATTTTAAAAATATGAGAATTTTATGAATTTTTTATTTTATGAAATTACAACAAATGTTCAATAAAGTTTCGATTAGTTCTCTAAAGTAGACTAATTATGGTTTAACTTTTTCATTCTGGAGATTAAACGTAAAAGGAATAGTTTATTTTGCCATTTCTTCAGCAATACTTAATAATTTATTGCTTGTTTTCAAATTCCTGGTTGTTGCGATTACGTTCAATTGTTTTTCAAAAAATGTAATTGTTAGTTTGGTTGTGGCAAAACCATTAGGGCAGTACATATAAATAGCCTTTTCGGTTATTTGAAATTCCTCTTTTTGTGTTTGCTTTAATTTGATTGCTTCTAAGTCAAACTGCTTTGGTTTTGATGCTAAAAACGTGATACATAGTTTTGTGATATCTTTTGCTTCATCGTATACAAAAGGATTGTTTTCAATTATATCTTTAAATTCGTTTTTATCTAAAACAATTACAGGAACGGTAAAACCAAATTCCTTTTGAATTTTATTTGATATTAATGCCGCCAAGTCTTCAGACTTAGTATTGTAACTTTGAAAAACAACATTCCCGCTTTGTATATATGTCTGAATATTCTCTAAAAGTAAATCAGAATACAATTTTTTCAGAACATCCATTTTAATTGATTTATGACCTCCTACATTAATTCCTCGAAGTATTGAAATGTATATTTTCATGATTGTAAATATTCATTAATTTTCTTAACAATAAATCTTCTGTTTTGTTTTAATCAATCAATTGTGCAAAACACTCCCAAATATATTAAAAAAGCGGTGCCAGCTTCACTGACACCGCTAAATCCATTCAATAAATTTATTTTTTTTGCAAGTCATTTAGAACCCAATCTAAAGATTCCATTGGGTCTGTATCGATATCTGGTAAAATCCCTATACCTTCCCAATCTTTTCCTGTTTTTGGATTAAAAGTATGACCAAAAGGAATTAGTCCCACAAAATTATCTGATAAAATTTTCCAATCGGAGAAATGGCTAATTCCATAAGTTGGTTTCCCAACTAATATTCCTCTACCTGTGCTCTTAAATATCAATGCAAAGTGCTCTCCTGCCGATCCTGTCGCCTTGCTTGTTAATATGTAAACTGGGATTTTTGACATTATTTTACTTAATTCGTTAGGCTCCGAAATTTGTTTCCTTACTTCTCCATTATATTCTGTTCTTGATACCATACTTGTTAAATGTGTCGGCTCTTTATACAAATATGATGCTATTGCATCAATTTCTGCAATTCTTCCTCCCCGGTGCCTACTAATATCAAAAATTATTGCATTACAATCTTTAACAGATTGCATAACTGAATGGGCATGTTTGGTAGTTTCCTCTGTTCCAGGAAATGAATTGATTTTTACCAATGCAATATTTCCTTCCAAAATTTTAGCATGCATAAATGTTTGGTCATCACTTAACTTAGCTTTTTTCTTCTCCTTAATTCTTTCTGTCATTTTCTTTTCTTCCTTCAGAATAGTATCATAAGAATCTCTATCAATTATTCTTAGATGACCATCTTTATGAAGATTGTTCAAGTCTTTAGTTAATGTACTTGCTAATTCATACTTATTTAAGACCAAATCATACTTTCCTGATTTCCTGTTTTCTTCTAGCATTTTTGCATATTTCTCTCCTATCTCTGGAAACAAATACATTTCTTCTAAGACTTCTGCTAAATTACTTACAACTTCCTTTTTTTCTTCTTCAGTTATTGGGACTTCTTTTTTTGGTTCTCCACTATCTTTATTGACCAATCCATCGGTGCTGCCATCGGCATGAATAAAATTTAAACCTATTATATTTCTACTTTCATCACGTACAAACTTTACATTTGGTAGTTGCATCATACTCATCGAAGAAATTAATTTATATAAATCTTTTTCGATCTTTTGTAAATCAATTTTTGGACCTCCTGTTCGTTGTAAAAATAATTTACCATCTTCAAAACCAATACTTCTGATTCCGTCTCCATATTGCCCGAGATACTCTTGCTCAATCTTAGTTAATTGCTGCGAAAAGACATCATTTAAACCAACTAGACTTGTAAATAAAACAAGCGCTGTGGTTGATAACAAAATCTTTATTAATTTAATATTCTTCATAATTAAAATGTTAGTTTATTAATGATTATTATATGAACTAGTATTAATTGTTGATTTTCAAAAGATTTAAATAATTCACTATTAGTTCTTTTGACATTTCTTTTTGTTCAAACTTTTTTGGGGAAATAAAATACAATCGATAAATACCATTAATTAAAGAAACAAGCTGTAATGATATTATATTGGGCGAAATAGGCTTAATTTGATTTAAATTAATAGCTTCTGAAGTTAATTTATGAAGCTTCTCGATAAACAAATCGTTTAGCAATGTTTTATGTTTAACTGATTTTTGATTGAAATCCTGCTCTATTTTAAACCATGTAAATTCAATGAACCTCCTAAACCGTTTGTTTTCATAAAAGTTTGTGATAATGCCTAAAAGGATATGTTCTATTTTTTCGAAGGAATCTAATTCTGCATTAAACAAGTCGATAATTAGATTATTAATAAAAAGATCTTCCCGCTTTATCATTTGATTAAGCAAATCTTCTTTCGAAGTAAAATTCCAATAATATGCTCCTCGGGAAAAACCAGCCTCGTTCACGATATCCAATATTGTTGTTGCCGAATATCCTTTCTTTAAAAATATATCTAAGGCGCTATCAAGAATTTGTTCTCTTGTTTGTTCTGCTTCTTTAATTGTTCTTCTCATTTCGACTTATTTATACATACACAAATGTATGTGTAAACGTATCGCAACCTTCTTAAAGAAATGTTAAAGTCTTAATAAAGAAACGTTAAAGTTTTTAAATTAATCTGTTGAAGTATTTCCCTTTAGAATGTTTTTATTGTATTATAGACTATGTAAATTCAAATAAAATTTGCTTCCCATATTAGGTGTGCTTTCTATCCAAAATTTTGATCCCTGCAAATTAAGAAATTCTTTACAAAGTGATAACCCAAGACCCGAACCCTTTTCGTTATTTGTACCTTTTGTCGATTCATTAACATCCGAATTTAATAAGTCATTAATCTGCTTTTGAGAAATCCCTATCCCTGTGTCCTCAACACATACTGTTATCACATTTTCAAGCTCAGGATTATTACTAACAATGCCTATATTTATTGATGATTCAGGATAAGAAAATTTTATGGCATTGGAAATTAAATTCCTGAATATAGTAGACAGCATGAACTCATCACTCGATACAATAATTGAATTGTCAATATTGTTTATAAATTTAATTTTTTTGCTTTTAAGAACTTCAATAAAAATATCTGCGCTTTTTTGAACTGTGTTACTAAGATTTATTGGTACGGACTTGCAGTCAAACATGTCTTGCTGTAGCTTTGACCAGATTAATAGGTTGTCGGCCAGATTATAAATTTTCTTAGAACTATCACTTATAATATTAATGTATTTTTTATGTTGTTTCGAATCCAAATCTTCATATTTATTTTTTAATATGTCAATGAATCCAAGGAGAGAATTAAAAGGACTTTTTATATCGTGTGCAATAAGAGCAAATAACTTCTCTTTTGTCCGATTACTTCTAATCAGAAGGCTGTTTGCTTCAATTAGTTCTTTTGTTCGTTCTTCAACTTTCTGATTAAGTAACTTGTTTTGCTTTATAAGTTTTTGAAGAGGATAAAGTTCTCCATCTTCTTGCATATCATTTGGAGTTGAAATGTGTAGATGTAAAATTTTCCACGCCACTTTCTCTTTCCTTATTGTGAATGAGTATCTAATTGGTGAAATCACAAAACTAATTCCCTTAGATTCTCCTTTTATAGAAAAATCTCCTGAAACTATGCTAAATTGTTGTGTTTGTATGTTAATATTTATATCAAGATTTGAATATTCAATAGGGGATTTCACCTCCTCTAAATCTTTTTTGAATAATAATAATGTGTCTTCAATTGTTCTGCCTATCTCATGTAACCCTGTGCCAATCACAGTCATTTCGGAGGATAAAAAAGATACTAATTTGGAGTAATTCCTTTCAGTAAAATATACTTTGAAGTATTCCTCAACAAAATTTATAATTTCTTTCTTCTTTATTTCCATTTTCTAAATATCCGTATTTTTATCAATATTTGATGTGCAATCTTTAATTAATTGTTTTAATAAACGTGCAAAATTATTGATGTTTTCCAGTTAACTTGTAACAAGTATATAGATGAAACATTGTTTCATTATTTTGTTTATTCAGTGCCGTATAAAAACAAATGGGATGTTCTGATAATAAAAAATAGCCGTATAAGAGAAAAGCATATTGTTTCAATTCGCTGTTTTATAGTTCAAAATTAACTAAAGTATTTAATTAATTGCTTAAAAAGCTAAACAATATTAATTCGTAGTATTTTCTTCACTAATTGTTTACCTACTTTTTTTCTTGATAAACATTAAAGCCATTAAACCTCCCAAAAGGCATAATATTGAAGCAATATAAACCACCTTATTAAATGCAATTATAAACGAATCGTTAAAATGTTTTTTTACAATAAACATCTTTTCTTTAGACAAGGCATCTGGTACTTTTGCTGCAGTAAAATTTGTTGATTCCAACATAATTTCCTTTTTCATTTCGCTAGAAATATCCATCTGTTCTAATTCTTTTTCAATGTAAGAATTAAATGAAAACATAACTAAAGCGCCCATTAAAGCAATCGCGAGAACACCTGCAGCTCTTGCAACTGTGTTATTAACTCCTGAGGCAATCCCTGTGTTGTTTTTCGACACGGCTCCCATTACACCAGTTGTTAATGGAGCTACTGTAATACCCATTCCAATTCCTAAAAGTAAAAATGACACAAAGAAAGTATCCCAATATGATTCAGATCCTGAAGTAATACCAATTCTTGAAAAAAGATAAAAGCCTACACTGGTAATTATTGGTCCAATAATTAATGGAAGTCGGACTCCTTTTTTATCAGCAAACTTTCCAATAAATGGTGATATACCAGCAATACAAAATATAACAGGCAGCATTGCTAAACCTGCATTTATTTCAGTATACCCTTGAATTTGAATGAGATTTAAAGGAAGAAAAAACATTGCACCTCCCAATGCGGCATAAACAAATAGTGTAAGTAAATTACTACCACTAAATGTAGAAGATTTAAATAATCTCAAGGGCATCATAGGATGCTTTGAGTATTTCTGTACTATTACAAATGCAATTAATGCTGTGCCACCAATTATTAATGAAGTCATAATTAAAGGATCGCCAAAACCCTGCTTAGGTGATTCTATAAATCCATATGTAATTCCTGCTAGTCCGATAGTAACCAAAACAGCTCCCCAGAAATCTAGTTTTTTTGCATTCGGATTTCTTGATTCTGGAACTTTAGCAATCATCGTAATAAATACTATAATTGATAATGGAATATTCATGAAGAAAATAACTCGCCATAAGCCTAAGCCAGCTAACCATCCGCCTAATATTGGGCCAAAAATTGCTGTGAGCGCACTAAAGGTAGACCACAGTCCAATTGCTCTGCCTCGACTTTCTTCACTAAATTGTGAGCTTAATATTGATAGGCTGCCTGGAGTTAAAAGTGCGCCTCCAACACCTTGAAAAGCACGTGCAACAATCAGCTGAATTGGTGTTTGTGAAATTCCACATATAAATGATGATATCGAAAAAAGACCTAGTCCAATTAAAAATATTTTGTTTCTACCAAATATATCTCCTAGGGAACCTCCAACTAACAATAATGCAGATAAAAATAAAGCGTATGCATTAATTACCCATAAAAGCTGCGTTCCTGTTATGTTTAAATCTTTTTGTAATGCCGGCAATGCAACATTTAATGCAGTACTATCTATAAATACCAAGCTTGACGCTAATATAGTAGACAATAATGTCCATTTTTGAATAGATGTAAAGCCTGATTTTTTAGAATCCATTAATTCACATTGTTTGTAATGTTTCTTTTAAAAACCTTTCTTGGCAAGCCAGAAGCTTCTTTATTAAATATCTTTTTCTAAGAAATTAATAATTAAAGAATTTATCTCCTCTGGCTTTTCCTCCTGAATAAAATGCTTTGCATCAATTATATGAACATCCTCCGATTGAATTTTAAGTTCATTAATTGCTTTTTTCTTTTGTGGTTCCCATTGAAGCATTTCATCATGTTTTCCCCAAATCACAGTAACAGGGATGTTAACATTACTTATAACCGTGTCATAATTAGGCAGTTTATTGCACGTTCCGGTAAAGAAATTATACATTGCATTGGTTTTTCCATCGAGCAAGGGTTTTTTATATCCTTCAATTTCGCTTTTACTTAAAGTATTCTCTTTTAAGCCTTTTTTATAAAGTTGTGATAATAGCATATTTGTTGTAAAACCATTTTTATATAACCACATTGAGAATTTTGCAAATGCTCCTTCTTTCATTTTTACAGGAGGGTTAAATCCTTCCTCATAAATAATTGTATTTAACAAAATGAGGTTTGAAATTTTATCTGGAGATTTTTTAAATAGTTCCCAAGTCCAAACGCCTCCTGCATCATGTGTAACATGATTCCACTTATCAATTTCAAGATGGTCCATTAATTCAATTATTCTTTTAGCATGTTCTTTGGCTGAGTATATTTGATATCCTTCAGGATTTTCACTATCTCCAAATCCTAACATGTCGGGAACAATAACTCTATATCCTGCTTCTGTCAATCCATCAATCATTTTTCTATATAACCACGATGAAGAAGGAACTCCATGCAATAAAAGAATGGTTTCTCCTTTTCCTTTATCAACATACTTAATAATTCCATCTGATGATTTAAAAGAATTCTGACTTTCACAAAATTCCTTGTAATTCCATTCTATCTCAACTTGTGCTAAACTTGCTTGATTACAGGATAATAAAATAATGATCGCAAAAACAAAATAAATATATCTACTAAATAGTTTCATGTTTTAATAGTTAGGAAAGCCTACACTTTTTCCATTCAATAAAAATCAACATAGTTAAACTTACGGCAATTATACCAAGAGCTATATAAGAAGGTTTACCAATAGATATAAAAACACCTGTGGTAGATATAACTAAAATCATTATTCTTGGTAAAAGCACTAACTTACTAGCTCTCCAAATGGCTGCTGCAGTAAAACCTACAAATAAAACATATCCACTGCCCAATGCAGCAGCAACCGGTAAGGTTAACATATCAAGAGGATGGCTTATAATTTTTTCAAATCCAATGGCTATCCCAATTATTCCACAAACCAAGGGAAAATGAATCAAACTATAGGCATCTCTACCTAATCTTGCCCTTGCCGATCCTTCTTTCTTAGAGAAATGTTCCTCTAAATGTTCATTTATCCATGAAAAATAACTCCACCATAAAAGACAGGTTACGATTACAGCCATTCCTCCAACTATCATTAAACCCTGTGATCGCTCTTGAAAATCGACAGCACTTGCAGCAACAATTAAAGACTCTCCCAATGCAATTATAACAATTAAGCTATGACGTTCTGCAAAATGTTTTGCTCTTAATTTCCAACCTTCCGACTTCGCTCCAATCATTGATGCCAACATGTCTAAGGCAATAGCTCCTAGCCACCACCAAACACGATATGAAGGATCTACCAAAGCACCTCCAAGAACCGCTGTTAATCCCGATAACGAAATCAATGCAAATAAATATGCAGCAGATTGTTCTTCGCTTGAATTAGATGCTACTCTAATTTGTAATCCGAGTCCAAGAGCTCTAATTATAATGTATGGTACTGCAAACCACAATACCCCATCGGTAAAGGCCTCATCAACTGATGAAGCCAAAACGAACGCAACGCCAGTTGCAACTAAAACTCCCATTCTAACTTCAGCAATTTTTGTGTTTGCTGAATTTAAAGTCCAAGTAAATTGTGTCCATCCCCACCAAATTAACCAAAATATAAGTGCCGATTGAAACACATGTTCAAGATCCAATTGATTCGCTGTTACAGCTGTGATTCTTGTAATCGCATAAACAAATACCAAATCAAAAAAGAGCTCAACAAAATCGGCTCCTTGCTCATGCGATGAAACTAGATTCTTTGATGTTGAAAGTATTCTTAGCATAATTAACATTGTTATATAACTCAATTAATAACATTTGAAAATAAGAATATGTTTAAAAAACTGACTCTAAATTAATTTATTTGCAAACCAGATAATATATTGTAATTTGCAGATAATCTTATGTCCAAAGAAATATTCTAGTGTTAACAAACAAAAAGTTCTTAATATGGAAACAATTAAAGTGAGCGAAAAATTAAAAGATAAAAAGATAATTCTATCGACTTTATGGATCTTTGTAATGTTTAACTATCTCTACTGTGATGTTTTAGGTTTAATGGATCCTGGACTTTTAAATCAGTATATTACTGGAATTGTAAATGGACTTGAAATAAATGAATCTTTTTTGTTGGCAGGAGCCGTAATGATGGAAATTCCAATCGCGATGGTTTTACTTGCTCGCATACTAAATTACAAAGCAAATCGATGGGCTAATATCGTAGCAGGCTCCCTTAAAACAATTGTTATGATAATGACAATGTTTGTTGGAACACCAACTAGTTATTATTTGTTTTTTGGAACAATAGAAATTGCAACTACAATATTTATTGTTTGGTATGCCTGGAAATGGAAAACTCAAGAAGTTTAATAAATAAACTACTGTTAATGGACTATTTAGATTATGATGAATACAAATTCGTCCATTTGTACATTTATTGTTAAATAGTGTAGAGAAAATTAAAGATCTAAAACGATTTCTAAGGTTTTTACGATTTAACTTTCATAAAAATATAAATAGGAATTCCTGCAACTAAAAGGACAATTCCCCAAATAATAATTTCGTAGCCCAAACCAACAACGGCCCATAGCGAATACAGAAATGCCGGTATTGAAATACACAGAGCAATTATAAATTGTTTTTTTGAAAGAATATGCTTCTTTTTTAAATGCATTGCTATTTCAGAAAGAGTGGATAAAAGATAAGGGAATAAGCATGTTAGCGTTGCAAGCATAATCATAAATGAGAACATCTGAACTAAGCCTTTAGAATAATTCATACTTACCAGAATTGAAGCCATAATACTTGAAATAATTATCCCAATAAGCGGTGTTCCGTTTTTCGTTGTGATCTTAAATTTTGCTGGGAATAATTTATCTCTGGATGCTGCCAGAGGAATTTGTCCCTGTAAAAGGATCCAGCCATTTAAGGCGCCAAAGCATGAGATCACCGCTCCTGCCGCTATCATATATGAGGCCCAGTCACCCCAAATCTTTTGTGCCGCATCGGCAAAAGGGGCTGCCGAGGTTTGTAAATCGCTTGGATGAATAATACCCATAATTGCTACAGTACTTGATATATAGATCAGTGCAGCTATTAAAGTGCCAGCAATTGTTGCGCGAGCAATCGTTTTCTTTGGATTTTTAACCTTATCGGAAGGAATCGTTGCTGACTCTATTCCTAGGAATGCCCATAAAGTTAAAGCTGCTGTTGCCGTTATTGCTTTAAAATCAGAATGGCCACTTAAATTTAAAGGCGAAAAATGAGAGCTATTAAAGTATAAGAATCCAACTGTTCCTAAAAGTACTAAGGGTATAATTTTGAGGATAGTCGTAATGAATTGTACTTTCCCAATGCTTCTTATATTTTTTGTATTTACATATGTGAAAAACCAAATGGCACCAACAGCCACCAATCCTGAAAATATATAATTTTCTTTAAGTGCCGGAATAAAAACAGAAAGATAACCAACTCCTGCAACAGCAATAGCAGCATTTCCACACCAGATGGAAACCCAGTACCCCCAAGCTACAAGAAAGCCTGCAAAATCTCCAAATCCTTCTCTCGAATAAGCATATGGACCTCCTGCTTTAGAAATGATTTTACTTAATCTTGAAAAAACAAAGGCAAGAAATATAATTCCAATAGTGGTGAAGATCCATCCAAAAAGGCTAATACCACCATAAAAAGCGAGAGCAGCAGGTAAAAGAAAAATTCCTGATCCTGTCATATTGCCAACCACCAACGAGGTGCTTAACCAAAATCCTAGTTCTTGTTTACTTGTTGATTTGTTTTTACCTAACATTCTATGTGTTTAGGGAACATTATTCCTATTTATCACTTATAAAATCTTCTCCTTTTTTAATTGTATCAATATTTTCTTCTGAGGCCTCAATTGCTTTTGAATAAATTTCTTTTGTATGATTAATAAGTTTTTGTTCTGCTTTCGGTAATCCAAGTTCTTTCCACGAATCTAAACTTAAGGATGACCATATTTCATTGCCCGAATTTAAATCTGACATAGAAGCAAGGGTTTGTTCCGATGTAAAGTAGTTTCCTCCATGTCCTACCTGATCAATCTCAGCAAGATTTACCGTCTCATCATTTAATGTAAATCCTTTTGCGAATTTCTTAACCTCTCCAATAATATGATCAGAAAGTACAACCGTGGTTGGTGAAAAGGCCATTGAATCAAAATTACCACCTACAAAAGGAGCACAGCCAATTTTTCCAATACACGAAGTAAGATGATTTTGCCATAAATCGGCAGAAGCTAAGAGGTCCGCACCCCAGGCATTGCTGCTACCGGAAGTTCCACAATGAGGTACTTCATAAAAATTCATCATCTCGGCACAAGCAAGATTCAGTATATAGGTAGACGTTGTATAATAGCTCCCCATGGTCTTCATGTTAAATGCTGCTGGTAAGCTTCCCATAATCATCTTGCTGCCTTCTTTTACAAGCTGACTAAAAACCAAGCCTGCAAGTAATTCTGCATTTAGAAGGGCCAATGTTCCACCTACTGTCATAGGAGAACTTCCGCCATACATGCTATAGTTGGAATACATTATTGGCATGTTATAATCAATGGAAATAATCATTTTATCGGTGGTAGACTTATTCAATACCAGAGGAGTAATCGGATTGAAATAAGGAATGCAAAATGGATTTGTTGAAATATCACCATGAAGATGATTTAACATTTTAAAAACACGCTCAATGTCTTTTCCTTCTGAATTTAATAAAACCAGAGGTTTGCTTGTATTAGCATACATATCAAGAGTGCTATATAAATCTAGTTTATCTGCGGGAACATCTGATGGAATACCAAGTGTTGAAACCATATCAAAATTCTCGAGCATATCTCCCAATTTAGTAGATTGCTGCATATGTTTTCTTTTGAAAGGTTCTATGTCGCTGTTCTCAATGTTTTGAAAATAAGTGTTGGTTACGCCGATTCCAAAATGTGTTTCATCGCCTTGCTTTTTCCCTAAATTAAAGGCTAAATCTCCATTTCTGTTAAATACTTCTATGTTTGCAGGAACCGTTTTTACAGCTTGATCTACCAGTTCCTTTTGGATATAAACAACTTCATTTTCGATTTTAACAGCTCCTGATTTCTCGAAAATCCTACGTGCTGTTTTAGACTCAACTTTTATTCCTGTTGTCTCTAATAATTTAATTGAATATTGATGAACCTCATTGATCTGCTCTACACTAAGTAATTGAAGTCGTGGTGTAACATTCATATGTTTTTGATCTTTTGTCATAATCTTTTAAATTATTGTTTTGCCAGTAAACAATCTTTCATTTCACATTTATTACATTGATAATCTGCCTTTTTCGCATTTTTTCCAATACCAATAATACCACTTACGGATTTTAGTGGATTCATTAAAGCTTCTTCGTTAAGACTTATTTCACAAATATTTTCTGGTAATAAAGAAAAAAGGTGATGTTGTTCTGAAACGTTCCAACCGCAGTAACCAGGACTATATCTATTTGTGATATATTGATGGTTTTCTATTGCATATTCTTCTAGATAATCCTGGATTTGGTTGGTAGCCTTTTCTACAATTAAAGAAGCTATCGTATCAGCAATATATCCTTTTACTGGATCATCTTTTAATAATTGATTTATCCAATCTGTAAGTTTTTCTCCTGCGGTACACACGAATATGGCCAAAGAATCTGCCTTGTTTAAAGAGCTTGCTATAATCTTCTTGCTTTGAAATTTTTTCTCATCAATGATTAAAAAATCTTTCCCAATTTGAATGTTTTCAAATATCCGGTAAGCTGCTTTAATCTTGCAATATTCATCAATTTGAATTAAAATTTCATCGATTTGGCTATTTACCATTGCTGGAATTTCAGATACCGGATAACCAATTATTTCACCAATCTCAGAATTAGTAATCTTGATGCTTTTATAATCAATGTTATATTCAATTGTTTTATTCATGAATGAATTTTGAAAACTCAGAAATATACTCAGGATTTGTTCCACAACAACCACCAATAATATTTACTCCCAACTCAAGAAGTTGTGGTATTTTAACAGCCATCTCTTTTGGACCTTCAGGAAATACATTTTTTCCATCAATTAATTGTGGCATTCCGGCATTGGCCTGTACAAGTATTGGAAAATTAGGAAATTCTTTGCGTATTTCCCTACAGATTTCAATCATTCCATCAAAGCCATTTCCACAATTAGTCCCAATCATATCTGCGCCTGCATTGATAAGATTTTTTGCCATTTCAGTTGGCGAAACACCCATCATTGTTCGGTAGGTATTATCTACGGTTTTATCAAAACTAAAAGTACAAATAACCGGCAAGTTCGTATTTTCTTTGGCAGCTTTAATCGCAATTAATGCCTCATCTAAAGCAGTCATTGTTTCTATTACTAGAGCATCAACACCACCTTTTTCAAGAGCGCAACATTGCTCACGAAATGTAT
>JQIA01001163.1_pt1 | contig 14128 bp, 13 predicted proteins | sample 811431 | NCBI WGS metagenome assembly JQIA01 (sample SAMN02998118, study PRJNA258478) | marine sediment metagenome | biome: marine; feature: seafloor; material: sediment; isolation source: oil-polluted sediment collected from 3 locations (0.5 km, 0.7 km and 0.9 km)... | place: USA: Gulf of Mexico ... | reverse complement strand
GTCAATCCTACCATATAACATCGATCCAGGGTTTTTAAATCCTTAATTAGGGCAGATAAATTTACGCTTACTTTAGGCATAGAATCAGGATAAGTAAGATTGCAGCTTTAAGGGAACAAGGTACTATTTGCTCCTTTTGTTTTTACCGTTTATTGTCTTCAGTTTTTGAAACTTATCTACAAAATGTGTTATCACCTCGGTTATCTAAGGAAGATGTGGTAGTAATGATAATATAGCCTTTCATAAAAAAGAATCTGTCAAGCTACTAATTGATGCTGTCGCCACAACTATACTGTTTTATACCACCATACTGCCTTGACCTTAATATAAGGGAGCACTATTTTGGCATAAAGTAAAATATCAGAAAAATAAAACGCAATTTTAAAGATTTCTTCGAGTGTGTTTGGGCAACTATAAATTTGTTTATATCTTAACTTGATATGTTATATTATTACAGATACAGGCCTGATCAATAGAGCTTTATCTAATTGCTAAGGCTTAATATTATTAATTAGGCTTTTTAAGTAGTGAAATTTAGCCTAATCTCATTATTAGTTTTATGATAGTAGAAAGTAGCAGGACGCTACCAAAACCCCCTAGCCACAAAGCAATAAACCAAAGCCATTGGCGTTTTTTATTAGTACATTCTTTCATGACTAGTTTTGCCTCTAAATACGTAATAGCTATAAGCTGTGTAAATTAAAATAATCGGAAGAAATATAATCACTCCAACTAATAACAATGATTGGGAGGTAGATACTGCCGCAGCTTCCCAAATAGTAAATTTAAATGGAACGATCCAAGGATATAGGCTTATACCTATACCTAAGTAGCCCAGAAAGAATAAAACAATTGTTAGAAAAAACGGTCTTACTTCATTAGAGGATTTCAAGTCTTTCCAGAGCAATACAAAACCAAAGGCCGTAAATAGAGGAATGGGTAATAGATAGAAAAAATTAGGCAAACTAAACCATAGTTCTATAATACGTTTATCAATAAATGGCATAGAGATGCTAACTATAGCCATAGCTAGTCCTACATAGACAAGAACGTAGGAAGCAATTCCTCTTGCCCAGTGTTGAGTAATATCTTCGGTTTTCATAATTAACCAGGTAGCTCCAGGAGTGCGTAGCCGAATATCAGTGCTATGCCAGTTACAATGCTAAAACCATTAGCCCAGTCTAGTGGTCCTCCTGCAAAGCTTCTGCCATTTACTTCTATGCCTTGGACAAAATTTCCTAGAATTACTCCTTGCATAAAAGCTGCTAATAGCGAACCTGCATGGAATGCTATATCCCAAATTTTACGATACTCCTGTGAAGACTTGAAACGAAACTCAAATGCTACGCCGCGAAAGATTAGCCCTAATAACATAAATATTACCGGTAAATAAAGAGCTGGCATTAATATAGCATATGCTACCGGAAAGGCAGCAAATATTCCTCTTCCTCCCAGAATTAACCACGTCTCATTCCCATCCCAAAACGGAGCAATAGAGTTCATAATTCTGTCCCGACATTTATCAGAAGGAGCAAAAAGGAATAATATCCCGCAGCCCAAATCAAAACCATCTAGTAAGGCGTAAAGAAAAACTGCCGTTGCAATTAAAAATCCCCATATTAAGGGTAAATCAAGCCAAGAAGAAAAGTCTAGCATCTACATTATCCTCTTTCTGTTTTTGGAATTAATTCTTTGATAACCTGGACGGGAAGCATACTATGATCATAAAACTCTTCTTTCTCGTCTCCTATTTTAGGACCTTTTTTAATAAGTTTTATAATATAATAGCAGGTAGTACCAAAAATGGAGCTATATACTATAACAAAAGCGAGTAGGGTTATTGCTATTTGCGGGGCAATAACCGGAGATATGCTCTCGGAAGTACGAAGCACTTCATAGACCGTATAGGGTTGCCGGCCAATCTCCGTTACGAACCAACCTGCAAGAAGAGCAATAAACCCAGAAGGGCTCATAACCATACACCAAAATTGAAACCAACGAGTGTCAAACAGCCTTTTTCGATAGTATAGGAAAAGCGCAAAAATACCGGTTATGATCATGGCAAAACCTAAACCTACCATCACCCTGAAAGACCAAAAGACTGCTGTTACAGGAGGCTGATCTTCAGGTTTCCATTCTTTGAGCCCTTTTATTTCACCGTCAAAACTATGTGTCAAAATAAGGCTCGCAAGTTTAGGTATTACAACTTCATAATTATTGGTCTGGTTTCGCTGATTTGGAACAGCAAATAAACGCAAACCCGCTCCTTTTTCGTTATTCCATATCCCTTCCATAGCAGCAATTTTACGTGGTTGATGCTCAAGAGTATTAAGACCGTGGGCATCTCCTATAAATAATTGTAAGGGAGCAACAAAGATTGCCATAAGCATAGACATTGCAAACATAATACGTGCATGCTGTATGTGTACGTTTTTATAGAGATAGTATGCCGCAACTCCGGCTACTGCAAAAGCAGTAGTAAGATAAGCCGCTGTTATCATATGAGCAGATCTATAAGGGAATGAAGGATTAAATATAATCTCAAGCCAGCTAGTTGGATATAGGAGACCATCAGCCCTTATTTCGAACCCCTGTGGTGTTTGCATCCAGCTGTTTGCAGACAAAATCCAGAATGCTGAGATTAGTGTTCCAATAGCAACAATACAGGTAGAGAAGAAGTGCATATTACGGCTAACACGTCCCCAGCCAAATAGCATTATTCCAAGAAAAGATGCTTCTAAGAAAAATGCAGTAAGCACTTCATAACCAAGCAGTGGTCCAATAACATTGCCCACTTTGTCAGAAAACATGGACCAGTTAGTGCCGAATTGATAAGCCATTACTATTCCTGAGACCACTCCCATGCCAAAACAAACTGCAAAAATTTTGATCCACATCCGGTAAATTTCTTGGTAAATAATCTTCTCTGTTCGTAGCCAGAGCCATTCTACTACCGCCAACCAACTAGCAAGTACTATGGGTAAATGCCGGGAAAATAATGTGAAAACTTACTGTAAAAGCATATTGAATGCGTGCAATTAATATAGGATCAAAATCTATCATGTAATACACCTAAACTGCAGATTTCTCGGTATTTTATATTATAAAAATTTAAAAGTGTATAAAAAAATAGTTTTAACTCATCTAATACATATTTTGTAGCCATTTTACCTACGGGCGCTTGTTTTGTAGGCGAGCGTATGCTATCAAAATTGAACTGGTTTTTCTTGCTAATAATGTAATTATATTTTAAAGATAAAAGTTACCTTATCAGTTTTTCTAGGTAAAGCTCTAACATACAGTTCATTAATTCCTTCCCCACTTTGATATTCTATACTTCCCTAGCTCTACCTATGTTTTGAGCTTGTTGCTCTTTTATTTTCTCACTCATTAATTTTGGGTTTTCACGAGCAGTAGTAGCTTGTTTATTTCTTATAAATTCTTTGAAATCAGAATCTTGAAATTTAAACTCTGCCATGTTTTGGCTGAAAGTCTTACTGGGGTCAAATCTTTTGTCTTTCTGCATATCTATACCTAGAGTTCTAGCAAAATCCAATCTTACTGTTTCTGGGGTGAATGCGTCATTTAAAGCTCCAACTAAAGCTTTCACAGTGTTCGTATCAGCTTTAATCATTCCTGATGTTCGGGAAGTAGCAGCCACGGTTATCACATCTGTTAATACTTCTTCTTTAGTCTTGTTCTGCCAGGGACCATCTTTGCAGAAATCTAAGAGAACACTTAATTTTTCACTTTTTCCTCCGGTGACTTTGTCTTTCCAGCTCTGGACGGTACCTTTGCTTTGTGAATCTTCGTATACCTTAAGTAGAAAATCCTTAAGCTCAAAATTAGGATCTTTTATAGGCACAACATCATGATTGTCTAGGTATCTTGATGTTTGCATAAATCCCTTTATATGTAAATATTCTGACTTTTCCTGGGCTTTATCAAAAGAAAGTGTCCCGACATCGTCAGTATTTAGCACTACGGTATTTAAAGCATTTTCTCTCAATTTCTCATGGGTTTTATTTTCCTCTTCTGAATATTTAAAAATCCCTCCTACTCTTGCTAATACCTTAAAAACTACATCCATTAAAAATTTTACTAATTTGCTAGGATCAACAATTTTCTCCTTAGCGCTGTAAATAGCAATATTAGCCGAATCGTCCATGCTAGAACCAAAAGCTAAAGCAAGGGTACGACCAGTTTTTTTAGCAGCTTGAATTTCTGCAGGATTATCTGAAATATCCTGAGGTCCCGTTTCTTTATCTTTATCGAAATAGCTTAAAGGAATATTATCCCTGTAACCACCATCAACATATTCCTTACCATTAATCTTAACCGGTTCAAATACTATCGGAATAGACGCAGAAGCTCTACATGCCAAAGCGATTTCCACGTCAGGGGTGTTTCTACTATCAAAAATCTCAAGATCACCATTATCTCTCCTTGTTGCTGTAACTAGTAAATCTTTGAATGTTTCCGGTGCGATAACTCGCAGTACGGCTAAATCTCCGAACAGAATTTTTCCTTCGGGGTCCAGATTTTTTGCCTTATTTCTTCAACCTCCTTACCGCCAGAACCAATTATATTTTGTAAAATACTTTCCTGTCTTGTAAGTTCCTTTAGAGCCTCTTCTTGTTCAGATGGAGACAACGATGCTAGCGCAGATTTTTGCTGTTCTATTTCTTGTAAACGTTTGGTACAGAGGCCAATTACATCATTTTTTTCCAAGAAGTCTGAAATATTACTGCGGATAGTAGTTCTAAGTAATTCCAGTAGCGGTTTACCGTCTTTATTAATAAGAAACCCTTCCCCAAGTAACCCTTTGAGATTTGTATCTTTAGTAATTTGTTTGTATTTCTCGCTACTAATACCTGTAGCTATCATGGCCGCAGTTAAGGAACCAGCCGAAGAACCGGCAACAGCCTCAAGTCCCTTAAGAATTCCTCCTTTAGATAAAGCTTCATGCGCTCCCGAGTAAATAGCTCCTTTAGCACCACCTCCGCTAAAACTTGCACATTTAAAAGGTTGGTTTTGGGCTGCTATTATTTCTTCAATTGAACTATTTTTCATAACAAGATCACCACTCCAAATTACTTATACATTTTATGCAATTCTAGCATAAGTAGATTGCAATACTGAACTTTCAAATATTAATTGGTGTGAGAATATTTAAATAAAGTGTTTTTAATGACAACAAGGTAAAAATTTGTTACAATCCGCAGTTTATTTTAACCAGAAAAGCCGTCAGAAAATAATATGCAGTTTATAGATGAAGCAAAAATATATATCAAAGCTGGTGATGGCGGTAATGGATCAGTAAGTTTCAGAAGGGAAAAGTTTATTGACCGAGGTGGTCCTGATGGTGGTGACGGCGGTAAAGGCGGAAGTATTATCTTCCAAAGTAATTCCCATCTTAATACCCTGTTAGAATTTCGTTATAAAAGGCACTTTAAAGCTGAAAATGGTGTATCAGGTAAAGGACGTAACATGACGGGTAAGTCCGGCACTTCGTTAATTCTAAAAGTACCAGTTGGTACGCAAATTTTTTCAGAAGATGGAACTTTGCTAATCCATGATTTTACACAAGATAACCAGCAATTTGAAATTATTCCAGGTGGAAAAGGCGGGCTTGGAAATAGCCATTTTAAATCAAGTACAAATAAATCTCCTAGAAAACGAACAGAGGGAGAAATTGGCGGAGAAATGGATGTTTATTTAAAGCTAAAACTTCTTTCTGATGCCGGATTAATTGGTTTTCCAAATGTTGGTAAATCTACATTCTTGTCAAGAACTACAGCAGCAAAACCCAAAATTGCTAATTATCAATTTACTACCCTAAAACCTTCCCTCGGAGTTGTTTATGTAGATGGGGAAGAATTCGTTTTGGCTGATATTCCAGGTCTTATTAAAGGAGCTCATTCCGGTAAAGGCCTTGGTGATAAGTTTCTCAAACACATAGAAAGGTGTGGAGTACTTATTCATGTAATAGATGCAAATTCTATCCATGTGGACAAAGATTATCTAACAATTAGAAATGAACTTGAATCATATTCTCCTTTGCTTAAGGACAAAACAGAAATCTTGTGTATTAATAAAATTGATAGTGTAGAGGAGCGGGAACTAACAAAAAAAGTAAAATTGCTCGAAAAAGTAACTAATAAAAAAATACATCTTATTTCCGGATATTTAAATATCGGTCTTGAAGCAGTCCTTAAGCAAGCATTAATGGAAATTAAAGCTTGGCGGAATAAAACATAGTAAGTATAATCTAAAAAACCTAAAGTAAGCTCTGGATCGTTATTTTATTATTATAAATACACATCGATTCAGCGATATAATTTATGAAGCTAAAATTCATTAAATTCAGGTGTAGGTAGCAGAGGGATAATCAAATTCCTTGCAAAAGGCGGATTTTATAGAAATCTAAGGCGTACTCAAGTCGTTGGATTGTTGAGTGATAAGAAAATAAGAGATTAATTATGATGATAATACCACATTTAATTTTAAAGAAAGATGGTAAGATTTTATTAACAAGAAGAAGTCCAACTAATAAGATATGGCCTGGTCACTGGCATTGTATCACAGGCAGTATAGAGACTGGTGAATCCCCAAGAGAAGCTATTATTCGCGAAGCTGAAGAAGAGGTCGGAATCAAGATCAAGGACATAAATTTAGAAACAATAATCTTTCTTGTAGAAAAAGATTATTTTGACCCTCTGAAAAAATTTTACGCCTTAGAATTATTTTTTGTAAGCCATTTGAGCGATGATCAAAAACCAACAAATTTAGAACCTTTAAAGCAGGATTCTCTGGACTGGTTCGATCCATATGAATTACCGGAACCCATTATTCCGGGGGTTTCTGTTGGTATCAAAAACTATTTTAACAATCAACGTTATGCAGAATTTAGAAATGCATAAAATTAACAACAGCGGAATTATCAACTAACCAAATAATATTTTTACGTTCACGAAAAATGAAAAAAAGAATTTTAACAGGTGATAGACCAAGTGGTAGATTACATTTAGGGCATTATGTAGGTTCCCTGCAAAGTAGAGTTAGATTACAGTATGAATATGATCAGTACATTATGATTGCTGATGTCCAAGCTCTGACAGATAATTTTGAAAATCCGAAGAAGATCACGGAAAATGTTTTTGAAGTTACCAAAGATTATTTAAGCGTTGGAATTGATCCTAGCCAAACGACAATTTTCGTTCAATCTCAGATTCCGGAAATTGGCGAATTAACGGTTTATTACCTAAATTTAGTAACCGTTGGAAGACTGGAAAGAAACCCTACAGTTAAATCTGAAATTCAACAGAAAGGTTTTAATGATTCCATACCAGCCGGTTTTTTGTGCTACCCTGTTAGTCAAGCAGCCGACATAACTATTTTTCAGGCAGAATTAGTACCTGTCGGAGATGATCAAGTACCGATGATTGAGCAAACAAATGAAATCGTCAGGCGTTTTAACAGAATTTATGGCTCCGAGTGCCTAAAAGAGTGCAATGCTATTTTAAGCAATACTCCACGTTTAGTGGGAATTGACGGCAAGGCTAAAGCTAGTAAATCGCTAGGTAATGCTATTTCCCTTTCAGATACGCAGGAAGAAATAAAACAGAAAATATTTCAGATGTTTACTGACCCTGCTCATCTAAAAATCAGTGATCCAGGCCAGGTGGAAGGAAATGTAGTATTTACTTATTTAGATATTTTCCACCCTGATAAGGAAGAGGTTGAGTCTCTAAAAGCGCATTATAGACGAGGCGGCCTTGGAGATATGACTATAAAAAATATTTTGAATAATAGCATTCAGGATTTACTTGCGGACATACGTGAAAAAAGGGAAACTATAAAGCAAAAAGATGTTCAGGAAATACTTTATCATGGCACTGCTAAAGCATCTCAGCGGGCGAAACTAACCATGGAAGAGGTTAGAGAAGCTATAGGTGTTAAATATTTCTAAGATAGTTTTTATGAACAGTATTGATAGCAAATTTAAAGATGAATTAAAAATTGAGCAGAGTCTAAAGCCGGATATTAATGACATTGAATTTTTAACCAAAAAGCTAAATGATGAAACTGTTGAATTAGGATCAACTCACCCTTTTGCTTTCTTCATTCGCAATAAAGCTAATGAAATTATAGCTGGGTGTAATGGCTTTGTGGTTTTTGGCGCAATATACACTGATCAGCTATGGGTACATCCGGAGTGGCGCAAAAAAAACTTGGGTCGGGGGTTGATGAAACATGTACATGATTACGGTCGCAAAGTAGGTTGCAGAATAGCTACGGTTGCTACAATGAGCTTTCAGAGTCAAGGATTCTATGAAAAATTGGGTTATAAAGTGGACTTTGAACGTAGCGGCTACGTTAATGGTTCTTCTTGTTTATTTTTACAATTAGCTTTAAGTGAAGATAGAACCAAAGGAATCAAACTTGTACCTTATGATAAGGATTGGCCTAAAATGTTTGAGACAGAAGCTATCAAAATCAGGGAGGCTCTTGGCCAAAATTGTGTGGCAGTCCATCATGTTGGTTCAACTTCTGTCCCGGGTCTTTCTGCAAAACCTAAAATAGATATAATTACGGTCATAAAACCATTTACTCTTTTGGAGTGGTCGGTTAATGCTATAACAGATATTTTTGGAAGCTTAGGTTATACATACAAGGGAGAATGGAACGTTCCATTTAAATATGGATTTACAAAAAGGGGAGATGTTAATGTAAATCTTCATGTTCATGAAGAAGGACATCCTGAAATAGAGGTATCACTGTTATTTAGAGATTATTTACGAAAAAATAATAAAGTACGTGATGAATATGCCGCTTTAAAAGAGGAGATTGTGAAAGATCCTTTCTCTTCTGCAAAAACTTATTCTATATTTCCTGCTTACACTTTAAGGAAAAATGATTTTATACTAAATATTTTAAAGCAAAATGGCTTCAAGCATACCAGGTTTGTAAAATGTACTCATTATAATGAAATTCAAGCCGCTAAATATTTTCGTCAAAAATATTTTTTTGATAATGTGTCCATAAAAGATCCATATACTTGGACATTTAATCACCCTGATCATGTTCATTTTATTTTATATCAGGGTACTCTAATCATAGGTTACGGACATATTCGGCTCTGCTCAAATGCAAGCTCGGTTCTGCGAATTATTGTAATCGACCAAGAAAAGAGAAATCAGGGATTTGGAGGATACTTTTTACAACTAATCGAAAAATGGTTAAAAAATCAAAATTATCAAATAATTCAGGTCCGTTCTTCTCCAAAGGCTATAGAATTTTATAAGAAATATGGTTACCATAAAATGCTCTTTAATGATCCTGACGGTTATGAAAGCGATCCTGTTGATATACCAGTTGGCAAAAATTTATGAGTATTAATTAGAACTCAAAATATAAAGAGTCAGTAATCTTAAAAAATGAATAAGGTAATAGTAGTTTGTGGCCCAACAGCCAGCGGTAAAACCCAATTTACGCATTTACTTGCTAAAAAAAATAATGGCGAAGTAGTTAATGCCGATTCGATGCAATTATATAAATCCTTACCTATCATTACTTCCTCGCCCTCGCTAGAATTGAAAAATGAACTACCATATCATTTATATAATTTTCTTGATATTAACTCGGAATACTGTGTAGCAAACTATGCTCAGATGGCAGCAGAAAAAATCAAGGAAATATCTACCCGTAAGAAACTGCCTATATTAGTTGGTGGGTCCGGAATGTATATTAATTCTTTAATAAAAGGATTTAGCTATATACCGGATATAGAGCCAGAGGTCCGTACGCAGGTGAGAAGATTTCAGCAATCATTAGATTCCAATGAATTTTTTGAGTTATTAAAAAAAACCGATCCTGTAATCGTTAATGTTTTAAATGCTCAGGACTCACAAAGAGTAGCTAGAGCCTATGAGGTTTTCCTGCAAACTGGGAAGTCCATATTATATTACCAAAAAAGTAATACCAAATTATTGGAGGGTTTTAGCTTTAGGATTATCCTGCTTTTACCAAACAGGCAGTTTTTATATTCCATGTGTAATAACCGACTAGAACAAATGTTTAAAAATGGCGCAGTTGAAGAGGTAAAAAGCTTACTTAATGAAAAATGCAATATAAACGCTTTAGCCATGAAGTCCCTTGGCGTAAAAGAAATAATATCTTATTTAGAAAATAGGATATCTAAAGATGAAGCAATGGAGCTAGCTAAAACCAGAACCAGGCAGTATGCCAAACGTCAAATTACTTGGTTTAAAAATCAACTTCAAGAGAAAGATATAATAGAATTTTCGAACAACGGTGAATATGAGAAGATTTTAACAATGGTGAGCCATATTTGTCCGTTCTCACCGATCATCTAACTTTGATATTGTTATTACTTACTTGCTAACTTAAGCCAATTACTGTTCTTGTCCAAAAAGATATCTTTATAAGTGTCAAATCCTATATTTTAAAATATTAAGTGGGCTTATGGTTAAAGATAAGGTTCTGCATTCTGTTTGTGCTTTATAGAAGTTGAAGTTTCAGAAAACTAAATCTCCAATATTACTCGGATTGTAATGCTATACAATAAATTTTCTATTTTGGTTCAGACATTTGATTTAGCTCCTGCCAAAATTAATACAGGCGAGAAAGAGTTATTGTCAAATGGTGTGTATGAAAAAGATTATGGAACATAATTGTTCTTTGATAGATCATTTCTTTGCGATAACAAATATTGACTATACCACTCTGATTTTAGCCTGGATATTAAATTAGGTGATAAATTCTTTGACCTGCTACCCCCATATAGGTTCAAAGCTATCAGCAAAATCCTTATTAGTATTGCCTTTAAATAAAGTACCGGTAATAGAACATCTATAGTAATTGTACGCCTCCTGTATCGTGAAATCAGTTGAGAAGAGAATTTTATATCCTCTTTACCTCTATCTCTTACCCGTGGTACTTTTTTACTGCTACCTCCCTTATACCTGTCTATATATTGTGCTCCGTAAGTATCCATTACGGGCGATTTGCCTACTACCATTAGTAAGTAACTTATCTTGGTATTATGATATAAAATTTTATACTTCTTGCTCTATAGTTAGTTGCAACATTTTTTGAGTTGATTCCCTTAAAAACTTATTTAATACATCTGTTACTAAATCTTTGTAAGGGGTTTTAGCATCAATTATATTACTCTTTCTTAGGGTGTATTCCTTTATTTTATTTCTGCTAAAATATACAAATTACAATAATAATATTATCCTGGTGAACACGCCTCCTAATCTTTTATCTTACCTCCATATACACATTTCCATCGTAACTCATAAAATTTGAGCTACAGTTTTTTTGTTAAAATTTTATCGATAGTAATAAAAATTCACCTGTTTTTAAACTAGGAAATCCACAACGAGTTCAAAGCAATCAATAAGTTAAAAACAGTAAGTATGTGTTCTTAAAGTCAGAATATATATTGTTAAATCCGAGCATAGTATAAATTAAAGCCCTTTTAAACACCACCTAAATAAATAGTTTGACCAGTTATAAAATTACTCTCTGGTTTAAAAAAAAAGTCTATTACATTAGAAATATCTTCAAATGTACCAAATCTGTTAATAGCTTGCCTATGTAATAATGCATCCATTTTCTCTGTTGGCACACTTCTAATCAAATCTGTTTTAACAGGAGTTGGTCCAACCGCATTAACTGTAATATTAAAGCCCGCTAATTCTTTAGATAATACTTCAGTTAAAGAGATGATAGCAGCTTTAGAAGCGGCATATATGGCTTCCCCTTCTAGTTTTAATGGAGTTGCTACAGTAGCAAAGTTAAGACTTTTTTCTCCCGTTCTTTTCAAAGACATAATCTTGGCTACTTTAGGCTCAAATTCTCGAGAGTAACTACCCATTTTGAGTAGGTTCTCTCAAACATTTAACAACGGTAGCTATTTTTTTCTCTATAAACAGTTTTTGTATATGATATATTTATAAAGTTTTATCCATTTTTTTCATAACAATAAGGTAATTTTCAACTTTTTCATAATCTGTTAAGAATAAGGGTTTATAAGAATAGCATCCTTCTCCTAATTTTTCTTGATATAATGCTTGCCTATTAATCTCTTCAAAACCCAAACGACGATAAAGCGATAAAGCTTTGTCGTTGTTTGATAAAACTTTTAAATAAAAATTATTAATATCAAAGCTCTTACTAGCCCAATCCATAAGCTTTTGACAAGCAGCAAACATAATACCTTTATAACGTCCCGCCTCACCTTTGACAATATTATCTATTTCACACCATTGCTGCTGCCAATTAAATCTAAATAAGCCAACGTGACCAATCAATTCTCCTTTGTTGTTACGTATAAAAAACAACACGCGGTCATTTTGATTTTCAACCATGTTAATTAGCCAGCTTAGGGTTGATTCTAATGTAACGTTAAAAGTGTCTAAAAATCCGTGCTGGTTATTCTTGCGCCATAACATTAATTTGTTTAAAGCATCCTTATTATTTATAAACGACTTATCAATTGCTACCAATGAAAATATCTCTTTTTCCCATTCAAAAGTTAATTCGCAGCCCCGGAACTTTATATCTTTTATTACTGAAATTACCTTTTCCCTATATTCTAGCCAGCCACTTACAAAAGGTCTATTGACCTTATGGCCTAGTATTTCTTTTATATTACAGCATATATAATCTATTTCTGTTTCTGTTCTTTCATGTCCGCTGGGCAAATTAATTCCTCTATGTCCAACGAAATAAGCGTTAGGATTATCTTGTGCTTCAAACATTGGAAAAGAGCTAATAGGATAAAATATTGGTCTTGAATCAATATTCTGGGCTTTCAATTTTTTCATGAATTCATCTCGGGAAAACTTTATTTTATCAGACAAGACAATTGACGACATCCAATAAATATTTTTTGCCCAAGGCTTTTGAGCATTTAAAGAAATTTCTTCTAAATCCTTAAGTCTATCATAATACCAACTAAATATTTGTCTTTTTTTGGCTACTATTTCTTCAACCCTTTCAATCTGTGCAAGACCTATTGCAGCTTGTAGATTCGACATTTTATATTTGTAACCAATTTCTATATTGAATAAAGCTTTGTTTGGATCTCTACCATGATCGCCCTTAAACCTAGCTCTTTCAAAGATTTCTGCGGTTTTGCATAGAAACATTCCACCTTCACCAGTTACTAGTGCTTTTGCTCCTTGAAAACTAAAAGCAGCAGCATCCCCTAGAGAACCAGTCTTTTGACCTTTATATTCAGCTCCTATTGATTGTGCAGCATCTTCTATAACTATTAGATTGTGTTTTTTAGCTAAATCCCATATCGGTTCCATCTCACATGGATGTCCGTATATATGGACAGGCATTATGGCCTTTGTTCGGGGTGTAATTTTTGATTCTAAAGACTTGGGACACATTGTCCAGGTATCCTTATCAACATCACAAAAAATTGGTGTTGCTCCAACATATCTGACTACTGCAGCAGTTGCAATCCAAGTAATCTCGGAAACAATAACTTCATCTCCTTCCTTTATTCCATAGGCTAATAAAGCTAAATGCATAGCGCCTGTACAACTTGAGGTCGCCATAGAATAATGAGTATTTATATAATTTTTAAAGGTATTTTCAAATTTTTTTATATAATCACTATGACGGTTATTCCATCCGTTTTTTATAGCATCAATACCATATTCTAGTTCTTTTTCCCCTATAGAAGGTCCAGCTGTTAAGATTAGATCGTTTATCATTATATTAATAAGTTTTGTTATTTCTCTAAATTTAGCAAAGCTGATGATATAATAAATTTCTAAAATGAAAAGTTTTTTTTGTATTATCCTTACGGCTATTAAATTGTTTTAGAAAAGAAGGAGCTAAGTGTTGAGAAACTTGCGTTAGTAATCAAGTTAACCTTTATAAAATTTAATAACATAATTTATTTATTAATTTGTAGAGCAAATTATGAGGGTATAAGCAAAAACGGCACCGTCAAGTTAATGGGTTACGGGCATAAGGTAGCGTTATTCTTGGGTTTTAGGCAACAAGAAGCCCTTGTGCTGCTTCATCCCAAATTGATTTAGCTACAGCAAATGCCGCTCTTTGTTCTTGAGCAGTT
>JQIA01001162.1_pt1 | contig 14130 bp, 10 predicted proteins | sample 811431 | NCBI WGS metagenome assembly JQIA01 (sample SAMN02998118, study PRJNA258478) | marine sediment metagenome | biome: marine; feature: seafloor; material: sediment; isolation source: oil-polluted sediment collected from 3 locations (0.5 km, 0.7 km and 0.9 km)... | place: USA: Gulf of Mexico ... | reverse complement strand
CCATGAACAAATAAATTTCCGTCGTAACTTGGATTAGAATACATGGCTAAAATACCACCCGTTCTAGGATCCATAGCGACTACTGCACCACGCTTACCTGCAAGAGCGCGCTTGGCGATCATTTGTAATTCTATATCTAAGGTTAGCGTTAAATCTTTACCTGGGGCTGGAGGAGTGAATTCTAATGTCCTAATAATTCGACCTTGATTATTAATTTCAACTTTTTGATGACCAATACGCCCATGTAAAATATCTTCGTAATATTTCTCAATACCTAACTTACCTATGCCATGAGTCGCAGCATAATTTTCTGACTTACCCGCAAGTTCAAGCTTGTTGGCGTCTTTACGGTTTATACGGGCAACATACCCTAAGTTGTGAGTGGTTAATTCGCCAAAGGGGTAATAGCGCTTTAAACGAGCATCTACAAAAATACCAGGGTACTTATGTTGATTAACTGAGAAAAGAGCAACTTGTTGCTCGCTTAAACGGGGGTGCAATTCTATCTGTTTAAAGCGACGTTTACGCTTTACTGATTTGAAAAATTTTGCTTGTCTATCTGTACTTATATTAAGTAACTCACTTAGCTGAGCTATACTTGTTTTAAGATTTTTTGCTTGTTCTGGAATAACGGCCAAGCTATATACAGGTTTATTATCTGCAAGAATAACTCCGTTGCGATCGTAAATTAGACCGCGGTTTGGTGCAACAGGTAATAGTTTTATACGGTTTGAGTTAGATCGTGTTTGGTACTTTTCAAATGACTTTACTTGTAAAGAGTAAATATTGCTAAATAACACTAGCAACATAACTAATACACCAACAAAAGCAATAAAAGTACGGCGAGCAAATAAATTCGCCTCAGCACTATGATTTCTAATAATGACACGACGAGAAGCCATTAGTTATTCTCGATGATATGGATGGTTATTATTAATACTCCATGCTCGGTATAAGCTTTCACCAATAAGAATTCTTACCATAGGATGGGGTAATGTTAGCGGAGATAAAGACCATTTTTGTTCACTTGCTTTAATGCATGCAGGGGCTAACCCTTCTGGGCCACCGACAAGTAGAGCAACATTTCTCCCGTCAAATTGCCAACGTTCAAGCTGTTTGGCAAGTTGCGGTGTAGTCCAAGGTTTCCCTTCAACTTCCAAAGTAACAATACGACTGCCTTTAGGAATAGCAGCAAGTAATTGTTCGCCTTCTTTTTCTAAAATACGAGAGATATCGGCATTTTTACCACGCTTACCTGCTGATATTTCAACTAAATCAAATGATAAATCACGAGGAAAGCGTCGAGCATATTCATTAAAGCCTTGAGTAACCCAAGCTGGCATTTTAGTGCCAACGGCATATAACGTTAATTTCATAAATTAATTTTCTACGCCTTTAGTAAGATAATCATTAAAGCATTAAAGTTAAATAAAGTTCGTTACAATATGATCTTAAAGGCTGATTTCACGCAGGAAAAGTAACTAGAGCAAGACTGTTGAACAAGGAATAGTCCGTTACAGTGAGTAATACCAACGTTGCTATTGTTACCTTCTAACTCATGATAATTAATCTTCAGCCCATAGCTGTTCAAGATTATACTTATCACGTTGCTCATCTGTCATAACATGGACAATAATATCGCCTAAATCAACGAGTGACCATTCACCGACATCATTACCCTCCATACCTCTAGGCTCTACGCCAGCAGCGCGGCACTCCATAGCAACAGATTGAGCTATAGATTTTACATGGCGGTTTGAATTACCTGAGCAGATAATCATATAGTCCGCAAAGCTAGCCTTGTTACTAATGTGAAGAGAAATAATGTCTCTACCCTTCATGTCTTCAAGCTTTTCTATTACAAATGCGTTAAGTTCTTCGGTTTGCAAAGTGTTCATCCTAGTGTCAGGTTAGTTGTTTCATTCGATAAGTGGATAATAATAACACTTTTTGACGTAACCGTTAACGATAAAGCTTATTTTTGTTAATAAAAGCTAATACGCTTGGAGAAAGTAAGTTTTTACAACTTTGATTATGACTTAATTGTTTTCGTATTTCGCTAGAGGATACGTTGATGTTTAAATGTTTATCGTCATAAGGTAAGTGACTGGGCAACAATAAAATACCGCCAGCTTTGCACTCTTTGAGCAAGTCTACGCTTGTAACCTGATGCCTATCAAGTAAGTTTTTTGTTGATTTGTTGATCGTGTTTAATTGATAGTTTGGCCGTGTATTAACCACTAAATGACAAAGAGATAATATTTCTTGATATTTATGCCATGTGGTAAAAGTGAGTAAAGAATCTAAACCGATAATAAAATATAGCTGTGCGTTAGTATATGTTTTTGCAAGTTCATGTAAAGTATCAACGGTGAAAGAATGGCCATTACGATTTAGCTCACGTTCATCACAGCTGAATAAAGGCTCTGTATCACAAGCTAACTTAACCATTTCTACCCGTTGTTTGGCACTGACATTAGGCGTTTTTTTATGAGGAGGAATACTGGCAGGAATAAACAATATTTCATCTAATGATAAATGTTTAGCAACCACTTTAGCTGGTAAAGTGTGACCAATATGAATGGGATCAAAAGTACCGCCCAAGATCCCGATACTATGCATGGTAGCGATGCTCACGATTAACTGTATTCGTAGTTAAGTGAATAATGTTGCATGGTTTCACCATGATAAAGCGTTATACAAAGGTCTGCTAGCAAGACAAAGGCATTAAATTCACTGCTCGTTTTACTGATCAAGTCAATATCGGCAAGTCGTGACATTGCCCGTTTTACATTCTTTAAGCTTATGTGGGTTAGGGCGTATTGATATAAAGGTTTACGTTTATCCCAAATGCGATATTCTTTATATAATTCATTAAGCGGCTTACCTTGTGCTAGCTTATCTAGCATAGTGTATAGCTGTTTGATTTCTTTATGTAATACCCAGATTATTTGCCCTGTAGCGGTACCTTCTTGTTGTAACTGATCCAACATCACTAAACATTTTTTGCAATCCCCTTGCAATAAAGCATCAATGATTTGAAAAGGATTAAATTTTGCTTGTTTGATCACTAGTTGTTCAGCATCAGCTAAACTGATTTGTTGCTGACTCGGAAAGAGTATTGCAAGTTTTTGCAGTTCTTGCTCTAAGGCAGGTAAATTACCTTCAAAAAGCTCTATTAATAATGACGAGACTTCTGGAGCAAGATTTACATTAAGGGCGCTAGCTTGATTTTGCAGCCACCTTGGCAGACCTTTAATATCAATATCGTATAAAGGTAAATAACATCCTAGTTGAGTTAGTGTTTTGAACCACTTTTTATTAGCGCTTGGTCCGTCTAGTTTAGCGCCATGAAAAATAAAAACAACATCTTGCAAAGACATGTTTTTTTTAATGATTTCACTTAATGCTAGCAAGACTTTGCTACCGTTATCGCCAATTTTCACCGTAGATAATTCAACTTCAATAATACGTTGACTAGCAAATAAACTCATTGATTGATATTCATCAATAAGTTGCTGCCAATCAAATTTATTATCGCTGCTAAAGCGAATTATTTCACTAAAACCTTGCTGTTGAGCGTGTTTTTTAATTTTTGCTAAGCTATCTATTTTTTGCCAAGGTTCATCACCAAAAACCAACCATACAGGTTTGAACCCTTGTGTTAACGTTTGCGGCAGTTGGTTATGGTAAATTTTCATAAAAGCCTTTATTTTTACAAATGCAAAGATTGATCTAACGCAATGTGATACGCCTTATGCTAAATGGTATTACCGCTGAATCCTTGCCATATCTCGTAAAATTTTATCCGCAGCAGATTGTCTCATTTCACTTAATAATAATGATAACTCACGAGATTTTGCTAGTGCTAAATTAGGATCATCTTGATAGTCACGGTTTAGCTCAAAACGAAAATCTTGTGGCGCTTCATTTTGTTCACCTTTATCAGCGCTAAAAAGCAATTGATAATGAACAGCATAAATCAATTCGTATTCGGCTACTTGGCCATTTTGAAATACTGACAAAGTTCTTCTATCAAGCTTATCTGAAATAATACGTAGTTCTGGCGCTTGGCTACTTTTGTACTTTAACACCTTTACCTGATTACGAGAGAGATGTTGCTTAACCAAACGTGTTAATTCACCGTGAACATCGCTTGAACTAACATATAATGTTTGTAATTCATCATTAAGTAAGTAATTTCCACGTAAGTGAAAACCACAACTAGATATTAAACTTATAAATAGGAATATAAAGCTTATTTTTTTTGCTTGTAGGAGGAGGTTTATCCTCGAACATTCGCGGTTTAAACCGCTCCTACAATTCATGTTAATTTGCAACAATGTTAAGCAGTTTCCCTGGGATATAAATAACTTTACGAACTGTTTTACCGTCAGTAAATTTTAGTACGTGTTCGTTATTTAAGCCGAGTTCTTCAACTGTTTCTTTACTGGCATCAGCAGCAACTGTTATTTTTGCACGTAATTTACCATTAACTTGTACTATGATAAGTTTTTCGTCTTCAATTAAGGCGCTGTCATCAACGATTGGCCATTGAGCATTTTCAACAGATTCTTTGCTATCACCTATTTGCGTCCATAAGTAATGACACATATGTGGGGTAATAGGGGTTAGCATTAAGACAACTGCACGCAAAGATTCAAGCATAACGGCTTGGTCTTCTTCTGTTGTCATTGGCGCTTTATTTAAGTGGTTCATTAATTCCATGATGGCGGCAATAGCGGTATTAAACGTATTACGACGACCTATGTCATCAGTTACTTTAGCTATTGTTTTATGTAATTCACGGCGAAGCTTTTTCTGTGCTGAATTTAATTTTAACGTTTGAATTGATGGAACATCACTATTATTTTCTTGGATAAAATCATGAACAATTTTATAAACACGTTTGACAAAGCGATATGCGCCATCAACACCGGCATCAGACCATTCTAAGGTTTGCTCTGGCGGAGAAGTGAACATGATAAATAAACGTACCGTATCAGCACCATATTTCTTAATTACTTCTTGAGGGTCTATACCGTTATTTTTTGACTTAGACATTTTACTCATGCCAGCTGAAATAACTGCTTTACCATCAACTTTACTAATAGCTGAAGTTACATGGCCTTTATCATCACGCTCTACCTCAACATCACTTGGCGCAATCCAATCTTGTGCGCCATTTTCTGCTTCACGATAATAAGTGTCTGCTAATACCATACCTTGGCATAATAATTTTTTGTAAGGTTCATCACACTTAACTAAGCCGACATCACGTAATAATTTATGGAAGAATCGAGAGTAAAGTAAATGTAAAATAGCATGTTCAATACCACCAATGTATTGATCAACAGGCAGCCAATAATTGGCTTTAGCGGGATCTATCATTTGACTATCGTCGTTTGGTGAACAATAACGTGCGTAATACCAAGACGATTCCATAAAGGTATCAAACGTATCAGTTTCACGTAGAGCTTCTTCACCATTAAAGGTCGTTTTTGCCCATTCAGGGTCGTCCTTTATTGGAGAGGTAACGCCATTCATTACGACATCTTCTGGCAATACTACGGGTAACTCGTTTTCAGGTACGGGTACAGATTCACCATTAGCAAGATTAATCATTGGAATTGGCGTGCCCCAATAACGTTGGCGAGAAACCCCCCAATCACGTAAGCGGAAGTTAGTGGTTACTTTACCCTTATTTTCACTCATTAATTTATTACTGATGGCTTCAAAAGCTTGTTCGAAGTCTAAACCATCAAATTCACCTGAATTGATCAATTGACCTTTTTCAGTAATGGCGGCTTTGGTAATATCATCACTTTCTGCTGAGGTGCTAATGACTTGAGTAATTTCAAGACCATATTTTTTTGCGAATTCATAATCACGTTGATCATGTCCTGGAACTGACATGACTGCACCTGAGCCGTAATCCATCAAGACAAAGTTAGCAGTCCAAACAGGTACTAATTTACCCGTAAGAGGATGTATGGCTTTAAGGCCAGTATCTACCCCTTTTTTCTCCATTGCCGCCATGTCAGCTTCAGTGGTTTGGTTGCCTTTACATTCTTTAATGAAATCAGCTAACTCGGTATTTCCTTTTGCAGCGTTCGTTGCCGCAGAAGCAGCGACTAATGGATGCTCAGCAGCAAGTGCGACATAAGTTACTCCCATTAAGGTATCAGGGCGTGTGGTGTAAATGTCAAAACTTTCTTGTTTACCTTCAACTAAGCCATCAACTTGAAAAGTCATGTCAACACCTTGCGAGCGACCAATCCAATTGCGTTGCATCGTTTTTACTTGCTCTGGCCAGTCAGTTAACTGGTCTAAATCATCAAGTAATTCTTGTGCATAATCAGTAATTTTAATAAACCACTGTGGAATTTCTTTTTTCTCAACAATAGCGCCAGAGCGCCAACCACGACCATCAATAACTTGTTCATTTGCTAATACGGTTTGATCAACAGGATCCCAATTTACCGTAGCATTTTTCTTATAGACCAAACCTTTTTCATAAAGTTTAGTAAAAAACCATTGTTCCCAACGATAGTAATCTTGCTTACACGTAGCTAACTCTCTATCCCAGTCGTAACCAAAACCTAAAGATTTTAGCTGATTACGCATGTAATCAATATTTTGATAAGTCCATGTACCAGGCGCACTTTTGTTTTTAATGGCAGCATTTTCAGCAGGTAAACCAAACGCATCCCAACCCATAGGTTGCATAACATTTTTACCTTGCATACGTTGGTAGCGAGAAATAACATCGCCTAAACTGTAATTACGTACATGACCCATGTGTAATCGCCCACTAGGGTATGGGAACATAGCTAAGCAGTAGAACTTTTCTTTGCTTTCATCTTCTATGGCTTTAAAAGTGTCGTTTTCAGTCCAAAAGTTTTGTACTGAGGCTTCAATCGCTTGGGGATTATAGATGGCTTCCATTAATGGTTTCTCGAACGCTGTATTTAGGTGATATATTCAGGTATTATTTCGTTTGCTTTATCTGTTTAACTTGCTATGAAACTAGTATAAAAACGCAATAAACGTGAGTGTAAATTATCGCGATAGAATACCTTATCTGACTAGCTAACAACAAGCTTAATTGATAATTTTGTCTATACTGTTTAGTAATACTCAAAAAGAATAAAGAACAATATTCAAAGGAAAATGCAATGATAAATAAAAAAGAATATCTTATGGAAATCTATCAAGATCTTAGTAACTGGCTTGATGAAATGAAAGAACTACAAAAACCTAGAGTTACTGAACTCATTAAACGCGCTAAGTTGTATGCTGAAGCTGCTGAAAATATGTCGGAAGAAAAGATAAATCAATTTACTGATAATTTAAGACATGATTTACATGACTTTTATCAACAAAATCAATCACAAGCAAAACACTCTATTTATTTAGGTTTACTCAATGAAAAGCTTTGGGCAAACCTTGCACAATTAACAGATAAATCGCAAGTTGAATGGACAGAACTATTAGAAGATTTTGAGCATGATGGTATATACCACACAGGTGATATTATCGGCTTTGGTGAATTAGTTTGTCAGCAATGCGATGAAAAAATACATATTATGCATGTTAGTGAAGTTGCTGCATGTGCAAAATGTGGCGGTACCAGCTTTACGCGTTTACCGCTTGATCCTTAATTTTAAATTAGCTTATTTAATTAATCTATATTGCTAGTATTTATTATCGTTAGTAAAATACTTAACTAGTTATGTTGCTTTTTCTCTTTGAAAAAGCACGTTTTCTCAAGGATATACATGATCTCAACACCTGCTTTACATTGTAAACTTATTTCTTCTCAACTCAGCTCTACTTTATCAGCAGAGCTTTTCTCTCAAGACCAGCACCCTAGTAAAATAGCACAAAAATTTATAGGTCATGATCGTGCAAAAGAAGCGTTAGATTTTGGTCTGTCCATGTCAGCAGTAGGTTTTAATGTATTTGCTATGGGTGAGCACGGCACAGGAAGACAAACGTTAATTAAGCAGTTATTAACCGATGTGGCTAAAGAGCAAGCTGCACCAGTAGAGTGGTGTTACATCAATAACTTTGATGAAAATCATGCACCTTATAAACTTTATGTTAACCCAGGTGATGGTAAACAACTTCTCTTGCGAATGAATAAATTTATTGATGAGTTAATGGATCTATTTCCTGAAATTTTTGATAATCCAGGCTATCAAAGACAAAAGTCAGCTATCGATCGTGAATTTAATAAAAAATATGATGAAGCTATTAGTGCTGTTGAAGAAATAGCCTTAAAAAATAATGTTTCTTTGTATGAAGAAAATGGTGAAGTGGGGTTCTCTCCGTTAGTTGATGGTAAGCCATTAAATGATAAAGAGTTTGCTAACATCGATGAAGGTGACCGAACTAAGTTTTATCAATTACTAACCGAACTTGAAGTTGTACTTGCCGAGCAGTTACTTGAATTGCCTTTATGGAAACGAGAATCATCTAATAAATTACGACAGCTAAAAAATGATACTGCAGAGCAAGCGATTAAGCCATATTTAACAGAATTAGAGCAAGAGTTCAGTGAAAATAATGGCGTACTTAAATATTTGAATAAAGTTAAGGCTCATATTGTTGATGCGTCATTAGATATTTTAGTAAGAGATGAGGACGATGCTACAAACGATAAAGAGTTACGAAAATTAATAGTTGAACGGTTTTTACCTAACTTATTAGTGCCACGAGAAATTAATGATGGCGCACCTGTTGTTTATGAACAAAACCCAACGTATCAAAACCTATTTGGTCATGTCGACTTTGCCAGTTTTCAAGGCAGTAGTTATACTAGTTACCGTTTAATTCGCCCTGGCGCTTTACATAAAGCGAACGGTGGTTATTTATTGCTTGATGTCGATAAATTACTTACTCAACCGTTAGTTTGGTCTCGTTTGAAACTAGCATTAAAAACAGAGCAAATAACTATAGAAAACCCTTATTCTGAATTAAACCAACCTAGCGCTTATAGTTTACAGCCAGAAAAAATTCCATTACAAGTGAAAGTCATATTACTTGGTGATGCTGAAATTTATTATACTTTGCAAGACTATGATCAAGAGTTTACCGAGTTGTTTAGGGTGCTGGCTGATTTTGACCGTCATTTGGAAAAAAGCAATGAAAACTTAATTGCGTTTGGTAATTTAATTCGCCAAAGAGCTTTTAAATACAATTACCCAGAAATTGAAGATGAAGCGGTGCTTGAATTAGTGCGTTATGCGTTAAGACGAGCTGAGCATCAGCAAAAAATTTCTGCAAATATAGTGCAAGTGAATGATCTATTAGATGAAGCTAATTATTGTTGGATCAAAAGTGGAAAAAAAGGACCGCTAACGGCTAAATATATTGCGATGGCATTTGCAGCAAAAAAACGTCGTACTGGTCGACTAAGTGAAACTTGGCTTGATGAAATTAAAGAACAACAAGTCTTAATAAGCACAGAAGGTGAGTTTGTTGGTAAAGTTAATGGTTTAACCGTATTGGAAATTGGCGACAGTGTTTTTGGTACCCCTGCACGTATTACCGCAACAGTTTATGCTGGTAGTCAAGGAGTGACCGATATTGAGCGCGAAGTTGATTTAGGTAAATCTATTCACTCAAAAGGCGTGTTGTTGTTAACAGGATATTTAGGTCATAAATACGGTCAAGAATTCCCAGTGGCTATATCTGCTAACATTGCCATTGAACAGTCTTATGGTCATATCGATGGAGATAGCGCCTCAATGGCCGAACTTTGCGCATTAATTTCTGCTGTTACTTTATTGCCAATAGATCAAAGTTTAGCCATTACAGGCTCTATTAATCAACATGGTGAAGTGCAGTCAATTGGCGGAGTTAATGAAAAAATTGAAGGGTTTTTTCAGCTTTGTAAAGATAAAGAGTTAACAGGCAAGCAAGGGGTAATTATCCCTAAAACTAACGTGATAAATTTGATGCTTAATAGTGAAGTGATTGCTGCGGTAGAACGTGATGAGTTTGCAATTTATGCCGTAGAAACAATTGATCAAGCTTTAGAATTATTAATGTCGACTACTGCAGGCGTTATGAATAGTACAGGTAGATACCCGAGAAAATCTATCCACGGATTGGCATTAAGTAAATTATCTCACTTTGCTGACCTGTTAGAGGGGGGTGAAGAATAATTTATCAATATGCACCTTGATCCTAAATTGCTCTGTATCTTGCAATTCGCATTTTGAGGTGACATTAGTATATATGAGAGGTATATATGAGAATTGTTTGGATGTGATGCAAAGCAAGCTTTCTGGTTTCTTTTGACAATGGTTATTAATGTATAACCATTGATGTTGTGATTTTTTTGATCAACATCATTTTTTGATTGAAATGATTAAATTTTTTAGTCATTTTTAGTAACTTTTAATATATTGAAGGGTTAATATGTCGACTAATATTTCTACTGCTTTTTATGATTCATTGTTTGATGCAAAAGATGTAGCCACGTCTATGAATGCTATTGAAGAGGTTACTTTAAATAATGTAAGAAATATATTAAACGACCCTAAACAACTTTCTAATCATATTCCCACATTACCTCGTATTCTTTTTGAGTTAATAGATACACTCAAAGATCCTCATGCGGAATTTTTAGACTTTATTGAGGTCATTGAAAAAGATCCAGGATTAGCATTAACCGTATTGAAAATTGCTAATTCAGCAAAGTATTCTCGGGGTGAAGGTACGATTCAATCTATCAATAAGGCTGTAGGTGTATTAGGTACGGTAGGTGTTGCTAATATTGCGACGTCAGTTTTAATGAAGTCTTTGATGCCCGAAAAACCTATTTACTTTAAAAAGTTTGGTCGTCAAATTTGGGAACACTCACAACAATGTGCATTTCTTTGTCAAATATTAGCAGCGGGACATAATCAAAATGAATTTGATGCACATTTTTTAGGGTTAATACACGATGTCGGTAAAATTATTATTTTTGAGTCTTTGTGCAATGCACTTAGTGACGTGCTAACTGATGACTTACCTGGAAGTATTACTTTTAAAGAACTAATGTCGGAAATGTCATTAGATATATCCTATTCAATAGCAAAAGAGTGGCAGCTACCCCAAGTATATTGCGAAGCTTTAAGGGCACAGAGTAGTAATAAGTCATCTCCATTGTCTATTGTCTTGTTTAAAGCTAATGCATTAAGTGAAATTTATATTTTATTTAGGAAGGCGAAGGTTCAAGAAAAGCAAATAAAGAAATTATTGGAAAAATTGAAAATAGATGAATCAATTTGGTTACGTTTCATTGAGGTAGCCGAAAACTTTGATTTAGTTTGATTTAGGTAAATACCACAATGGAAAGTATTTTGGCGGTAACCTAGATTATAATTTGTATAATCGTTCAATTTCTGTATAATGCTCGCCTCGATGAAAGGGATGTTAGTTATTTAAAAATAAACTGACTAAATAGCACATTTTATATGGATAGTGCGCTGCTTATTGTTTTATGTTCTAGGCATTAATATTTTAGAACTAAACTTAGAACTAAACAATTAGCCCATCGAAATGAGTAGGGGTTTTCCGCCCAATAGACTTGCCCAGCTGAACATCTCGTTTTCAGCAGAAATATAGTGTTATTACACTATGCGCTTTAAGTCTTCCTGGTGGTTTCCTCGTATGATGTACGCAGGTTTAAGACTTAGCAATTTAAAAATCAATTCAATTCAGTACACTTTCCGCAATATTTATTGTGTTTGAAGGCTAGTATTTTTGTGCTGTTTAATTCTGAAAATAGTTTTGCTAAACATTTTGTAAGAGACTCTTTGTTAAAGAGCTCTTCATGCCTGCCTTATAAAGATGAAATTAAAATGACTGAACAAACTAATACTGATCAAAGCAATGAAGCAGCTAAAGAAGCAATTGGCTTTGATACTTTAGGATTACCTAGCAATTTATTAACCGCTATAACCTCAATTGGCTTTACTTCTGCTACGGATATCCAAGCACAAACAATTCCACCTTTGCTTGAAGGCAAAGATGTTTTAGGTGAAGCGCAAACAGGTACAGGTAAAACAGCCGCTTTTGGTTTACCTGCCTTAGCAAAAGTTGATACGTCAATTAAAAAGCCACAATTAATGGTGTTAGCACCAACGCGTGAGCTAGCTATGCAAGTAGCCGAGGCGATTGAATCTTTCGGTAAAAACATGAAAGGTTTACGTGTTGCGACTTTATATGGTGGCCAATCTTATGGTCCTCAATTTCAACAACTAGAGCGTGGCGCACAAGTTGTTGTTGGTACACCAGGCCGTTTAATGGATCACTTACGTCGTAAGAGTCTTAAATTAGGCGACTTAAAAGTGTGTGTACTTGATGAAGCTGATGAAATGTTAAACATGGGCTTTTTAGAAGATATTCAATGGATTTTAGATCACCTACCTGAAACCACACAAATGTGCTTGTTCTCTGCAACTATGCCACCAGCAATTCGTAAAATTGCTAATCGTTTCTTAAAAGATCCTGAGCATATTAAAATTGCTGCAGTGAAAAAAGCAAAAGCCAATATTACTCAATATGCATGGAAAGTTGGCGGCATTACTAAAATGACGGCATTAGAGCGTATCGCTGAAATTGTAGACTATGATGCGATGATTATCTTTGTTCGTACTCGTAACGATACTGTGGATATTGCTGAAAAATTAGAACGTGCTGGTTATCCTGCATTAGCACTTAATGGTGATTTGAATCAAGCACAACGTGAACGTTGTATTGATCAAATGAAATCAGGTAAGTCTTCTATTTTAGTAGCAACTGATGTTGTTGCACGTGGTTTAGATATCCCTCGTATTTCTTTAGTAATTAATTATGATTTACCTGGCGATCATGAAGCTTACGTTCACCGTATTGGCCGTACTGGTCGTGCTGGTCGAGAAGGTACTTCAATCGCTTTTGTTCGCCCACGTGAAATGTATTCTTTACGCCACTATGAACGTTTAACGTCTGGCACAGTGAATATGTATGAACTACCAAATATACAAGAACTTGGTAAAAAACGTATTGAACGTGCTCGTGATGGAATAGCTAAAGTTGTTGAGTCTAAAGATTTAGCTCGTATGCGTGAAATTGTTGAAGCCATGGCAAGTGAGTCTGAGTTATCAATGCTAGATTTAGCTGCAGCATTGTTATTCCAAAAACAATTGAAGCAACCATTAGAGCCAAAAGAAGATCCTAAACCACGTCGTGATTCTAGAGAGCGTAACAGCCGTGATCGCAATGACCGAAATGATCGTGGTAGAGATTCACGTCGTGGTTCACGTGATGAGAGCCGTGCAGATAGTCGAGGCGATCGTAACGGTAATAGTGGTTCTCGTGAAGAAAGACCACGTAAAGCAAAAGTTAACCGTAACGATGTTGATTGGCAGACTTATCGCCTAGAAGTAGGTAAAGAACATGGCGCTCGACCGGGTGATATTGTTGGCGCAATTGCTAATGAAATATCACTAGACAGCAGTTACATCGGCGCAATTAACTTGCACGAAAAACATAGCTTTGTACAGTTACCTAAAGGTATTCCTGCTGACTTGTTCAAGCAGTTAAAAGGTGTGCGTGTACGTCGTCAACCGTTAGCTATTACGGCTTCAGAAGAGCAAGTTGTAAGACAGCAAGCACCACGTCGTCGTAACGAACGTTCACAACGTAATAATTAATCATTTATCAATTTGATAATTTAAAGGCGCTTTTAGTAATGCCGTTCACTTAAGGTGAACGGCATTACTTTTTAATAGGGTACCCATTTTTAGAGCACTTTAACTCTTTTGGATAGCTTCGCTCTCACCGTGAGAGTAGTACAAATTGCTGAGCATGTTTTGTTATATTCATTTCATTCACTGCAACATTATCAAAAACGTTTTGCGTGAGTAAACGGCTTGAGAGTTCCATCTGACAAACCATTCTTGCTTGTGGGCAGCTCGCTTTACCATACCATCACCACCCCGTAGCGTTATACAATTTTGATTAAATTTGTGATCTAATTAATTTTATTTTTCATACGCGAATATCTATGGCTAGATGGCTTAAAAGAAAAGCCTCGCTCTGGCCGACCCTGCGGTCTAAACCAACAACAGTTAACTCAGTTAGGTG
>JQIA01001161.1_pt1 | contig 14135 bp, 14 predicted proteins | sample 811431 | NCBI WGS metagenome assembly JQIA01 (sample SAMN02998118, study PRJNA258478) | marine sediment metagenome | biome: marine; feature: seafloor; material: sediment; isolation source: oil-polluted sediment collected from 3 locations (0.5 km, 0.7 km and 0.9 km)... | place: USA: Gulf of Mexico ... | reverse complement strand
GTACAACATGTACTACTTCAAGCCTGGCAAATCACTAAATCTTGCATATGGGCCCTTTTCCTTAGCCATCTAAAGACTTTTTACGAGAACATCAATATTGGATTGGTAATGTTATTCTTTAGAAGAATACTTTAAAGCGGAAACTGTGATGGATAAAATTATATATTCCCTGTAAGGGAAATAAGATGTGTTGTGGAAGTTCTTATAGGTACGTAAAATGTGATCTGTGGTGGTTTTGGAGAAGACTCAAAACTCAAGGCCTATAATATATTGTGCTTGACAATCATGGGGTGCTGTTTTAAATAAACAATATTCTAAAGAGAGATCAGTGTTCGTGTTGGTTTGACATGTTTAGTAGCCCCCTGGGTTATATGTCAGGCTGATAACGGCTCTGTAAGCAATAAATATCTTAATATGAGGATAAGGCTTTACACCGCCCTGTAAGGATTTTCCGTATAAAAACAATTGGATTGGTATAGTTTTTTTGCAGGTACCTGATTGGTTCAGGTGTTGATGCGTCTATGATGTATTATTTTTTAAGGAGATTCAAATGGACAGGAAATTGTGGGGGCGGGGTCTGTTGGCAGTATTTATTATTATGTTTCAGGCTGCAGGGGGATTTGCATGGGATTCTGTGGGTGGTGCCAATGAAATGGATACCCATAAACTTATCGTTGCACAGGCTGTAACGATTTTACAAAATGATCTTTCGGGTAGCGAAACAACAGAATTTTTAAGCAATCTTGAACGTTTAAGTGACAATTTATATGACCTGAAACGGGGCGCTGTCTGGCCGGATTTTAATCCTGACGGCTACGATTTGTACCAGGAACATTTCTATGATCCTGATACAGGCCTGAATTTTACAAACGGATATATTCCAGATACCGCTGAATCGCATACCAGGCTATATACTGCCATGGCGTTAAAAAAATGGAATGACGGAGATTTCAGTGGTGCTGCTTTTGATCTGGGAACGGCAATGCATTATTTCGCAGACCTGAATGAACCGCATCATGCCTCAAACAGAACCGGTGGTGAAGGAACGGCACATACTGAATTTGAACAATGGGTTGAGAATGTAAAATATGATTATGTCTATGATAATTCAGGGTTTGGCACGGATTCAGACTATTATACGAAATCAGTAAATAATTATAATTACATCACCGATTATCTGACCGCAGAAGCCAATATGTGTGCCAGTAACGCAAAGGGGCTTGCTGATCAGGCAAAAATGACGAGTTCATGGGCAGACTGGGAATATGTTGCAGAAGAGACAATGTCCGAAGCGCAGAAAAGTATTGCCCGCATTTTTTACAGATTTATCCATGAGGTAACCACCCCGACAACCCACGCTCCATCAGATTCAATCGGAAAATTTCATGTTGTCTTTAAAGTTGCAGATGAGTATGAGGCCGGAACGGATGATTCAGTCTATGTCGGACTTCAGCTCAATGATGGCAGAACTATGCAGTTCGAATGTGACTTACCCGGAAATGACTTTTCCCGGGATCTTTTATGGGGCTATGAATTTAATATAAACGATGCTTCATTTACAGCAGCTGATGTTGCAAAAGTATGGATTAAAAAGACGGATGCCACCTGGCTGGGGGATGATCTGAAGCTTGAGTATATGAATGTTTATATGAAAGGGAAGGCTGTTTTAAGTCAGCCGATTAATCAGTGGCTCGGCAAGGGCGGCTGGTGGAACAATGATGTTTATTATAATATGTACGTAAATGGGCTTAATTATTAATATTAGCTAAATATACAACGTTTTTCATAAACCGCATGTGATCTCTGATTACATGCGGTTTTTTATTTTTGCCCCTCTCCTTTTTTTAAAAAAAATTAAAACGGCTTGACAAATATATTTGATATGTATAATATTTGACTATATCAACTATTGACTAACTCAAGCAAAGGTGTGTTATGAGCGACAGAATAATTTTTGAGCTTTCCAAGGCAGAAAATAAAATAAAAAATTATATGCAAAAAAAAATTAAAGCAAAAGGGGTTCAGATATCTGCCGGTCAATCGGGGGTTCTCTTTTTACTGGAGAAGGCCAATGGCCTGAAAATGAGCGAACTCAGCAGACTGCTGAAAATTGATAATTCTGCCATAACAAGGGTTGTGGACCGGCTTGAGAAAAACGGTCTCGTAACAAGAGAGGCAAATCCGGATGACAGACGCCAGTTCCTTATTACCATAACAGATAAGGGCAGAACGGATATCAAGGTTGTCGGTAAGGTTGCAAATGAAACAAACGCAGCAATCCGGGAAGGGTTTTCGGATGACGAAATAAGTGTTTTTTTAAGAGTGTTAGGTTCTTTTGGTGAAAAGTTTTAAGAGGAGGTAATGTATGAGCGCAGTTGTTAATCTTTATAACAAATTTGACAGATTCCCCATGGGGAAGAAAATTTTTTCAAAGCTGGTCTGTTTTAAGGCCCCTTATTTCGCGTCTGTGAAGCCGGTATTTGAAGAACTTGAAAAGGGCAGGTGCGTTATCTCCATGAAGAAAAGACGGTCTGTTCAGAACCATCTTAAGAGTGTTCATGCAATTGCCATGTGTAATATCAGCGAACTGGCAGCCGGAACCATGATGGAATGTTCAATCCCCCGAAATATGCGCTGGATTCCAAGCGGGATGACTGTTGAGTATTTGAAAGTTGCCAGAACCGATCTTATCGGTGTTTGTGAATTACCCGACGTTGACTGGGACACAGTCTCTGAGTTGCCCCTGACTGTTGATGTTACTGATACAAATGGCGTACTTGTATTCAGAGCTGTGATCACCATATATATTTCGAAGAAAAAGCCGTAAAGCAATTTCTCAATAGTTTAAATGCATCTGATATTGAATACGTGCGCAATGGCATCAGGTTTCAGTTCTGGTATCGCAACGCTACGCACGGTCTTTTCTGTAATAAAAGGCAGAGCGTAGCGAATTCATTTGCTGACACCTGATACCCGAGACCTGAAGCCTGATATATTACCCATGCCGTCTTGCAATTTTTTCAAACATGGTCACAAGGCCTGTTCCCAGGGTATGAATCGCATCAATATCAAGTTTTTCCTCAGCCGTGGCATCAAAAAAAAGATTCAGATCTGACCCTAGGCCTTCATCCGGCTTCCAGTAGCAGACTAACATCGGAAGGCCGGGAAGTGGCCACAGAATAAGAGATATATCTGATTCATAGTGGTTTTCAACCTGGGTGCCGTTAAAAATATCCATCATATCTTCAAACAGGTCCGTATAGCTGTCAGCAAGCTTTTTCAGGGGTTTTTCACATTTATGTTCAAAGAAGATTGAGCGGTCTTTTCCGCCGGTAAGTTCTCTGAAAGGCACCCATGTTTCAGACACAACCGTATCTTTACACGAGAGTATATAACTGAGAACCGGTGCGACAATCCACATATTGACATGAAGATCTGAAAAAAAATGTCCTTCTGAGTCAACAGCAAAATCTTTTCCAAAAATTTTCAGTGTCAGGCGGTTGTCGGAGTAATGTCCGCCGGTTCTTTCGGCTGCTTTTTTAAGATCGATCGAACCGAGTTTTTCTTTTAAAAAATTAAGGGCTTCTTCCGGTCCGGGAACCGGAGCCGCTTTATTTGCAACCGTTCCGCCAAATTTTTCAATGATCTCTGCTGAAAGATAGGGACAGTCCGAAGGTGAATTTTCACCTTTGAAAACAAGGACTGAAAAAGCGAGACAGGTTGACGAACCGCACTCCCGGCAATTGGTTTTCGGCAGTACTTTAAATAAATCCATCGAGTTAAATGATTTTCCCATAATATTACCTCCATAATTTACTCTATGGAATCACACTCATTAAAAAACAACATCACCCATTTGGGGGATTTTTAATGAGTATCAGATTATTTTGTTTTTTGCGGCCCATACTGCAGCCTGTGTTCTGTCATTAACGCCCAGTTTATTAAAAATATGAACAACGTGGCTCTTGACCGTATGATGACTGATAAAAAGCCTGTCTGCGATATCTCTGTTTGTTATTCCCTCAGCAACAAGACAGAGGACCTCTCTTTCCCTTGACGTTAATTCAGCCTGAACACCGGTACTTGAGATTCTGACCGGGGTCTTTAGCTGCCCCGCCGGCGGATTGCTGTTTGAGAGTTCAACTTCGATGGAGATAGTAGAGGTTAGTGTGCCGTCCTTATCAAACACCGGATAGACAGCGGTCTCCCTGATTGGTTTCACAAATCCGGGACAGCTTGAGGGTGATGCTTCACCGATACTCAAATGGGCAGCAAAAGCCATGCATGCAGAAAACCCACACTCCCCGCAATTCGTTCCGGGAAGCAGCCTGAAAAGGTCAGGAACTGATATTGACTGAAAACGCCTGTGGTCTGGTTTTAATGAATTTTTTCGGGCTTCGAGTTCATTCAGATAGACGATAAGTGCTTCTGCAAAAAGTCTTGCACTGTTCTCACCGTCAAAAGGGACTGCGATTACTTCATCAGGATAAAGGGAGCATTTGACATTCTTAAACATAAACTGAACATATTCGGGGGAGTCAAAATAAAACGTGTCGCTGATATCCGTTTTAATATAAGGAAACAAAAGGCTGACATTATTGTCCAGCCGAAAGTGAGCCCCGTAACTCCTCAGCGGTTCAACGCTCGGCATGACACCTGCGGGTGTAATTGACAAATCTGAATATCCTTTAATCAGCATGACAATCCTTATGATTTAATGAAACGCTTTATTCTCATACCAAATGGCATATCAAGCGGTCAATGCTTCTGTATTAATTCCGCCATAATTGTTGATGGGATCGTTTCCTTTTTATCCATAGGAAGTGAATAATTTACATCCTTTTTACAAGTCCATGACAACACCTTTCCTGCTACCGGTTATTTTTTATATATAACCGATAAAGAGGAGAATAATATGAAAATCCGACATAAATCTCTGTTATTAACAGTTTTACTTGTATTCAGTCTTATAGCTGTCCCGTCCGGCAGTTTTGCATTTGCATACACAATAAAATCCAATATCAATCTTCGGTCAGGGCCGGGAACCGGATACAAATCACTTGATAAACTCCGTCATAACCAGACACTGACCCTGATCAAAACTGAAAACAACTGGAGCAGGATTAAAACTTTTTCCGGCCAAACCGGCTATGTGAGAAATGATATGCTCTCTGATCTCTGGCTGAAAGTGCATAAAAAAGAGCGGAGGCTCTACCTGGTAAAGGGTAAAGAGGCCATAAAAAAAACATATAAAATTGGTCTTTCCTCATTTAACCCAGCAACAGACAAGAAAAATTTGGGTGATGGGGGAACACCGGAAGGGCGGTTTTTCCTGTGCGAAATGATAAAAAATCCGGCTAAAGCCCGGTATGGTGCAAGGTCCATGAGGGTAAGCTACCCCAATATTGAAGATGCAAGGCGCGGTTTAAAAGATAAAAAAATATCCATGAATCAGTATCTTGGGATCGTAAAAAAAATCCGGCTGGGGAAAATGCCGGATCAGTCAACAAAACTGGGAGGTTCAATCAGGATTCATGGTGGTGGGAGCACCAGTGACTGGACACTTGGTTGTATTGCACTCTCTGATAATGATATCCGGGATATCTATAAGCGATTAAAAAAAGGGACCCGGGTCGAAATATTTAAGTCGAAGCGTCATGATAAAGCGCTTAATTCCACTGGGGCGGTTAATAAAAAAATCCTGACCGGAGCAAAAAAGCAACTTAAAACACCTGCTTTATATACCCTTAATGCAATGAATGTTATCAGGCTTTCATACCCGAACGGTGATATTTCAAAAAGTGAAGCTGTCTGTACAGATATCGTTATAAGGTCGCTTCGTAATGCCGGCCTTGATCTTCAGGCTCTGCTCCATGAAGACGCTGTATTGAATCCGGATGCTTATAAGCCTGAAATAAGAAAGCCGAGTTATCATATAGACCACCGGCGGGTCCGAACTCTGAAACGGTTTTTTGATCAGTTCACTCTGGATTTGTCAGGACACCCCGATAAAACAAAGCCCGGAGATATTGTTATAATGGACACCGGGATTCAAAACGGAACTAAATGCGACCACATAGGCATCGTGGGCAATACACGGGATGCTAACGGCAATTATAAGGTAATCAATATCTGGACTGTGGGAGAAAAAACCGAACCATTAAGCCTTATTGGGCATGAGTATCCTGAAATTGCCTATTATTACAGGATGGGCCATGTTTTTGAGTATGATGCAATATGAAAAGCAGGAGTCAGAAATCAGGCTATTGAATTGCTGCGCTCTGTCAAATTTTTAAACTGACAGGGCACAGCGGAAAAATTTATAGGGGTCTGGCTTCTTAATTTTATATCCACCTGACCTCTTTTTTATTTCTCGGCAGAATCTGTTTGTATTTATACTTTGGATAACCCAGCATCAATGCACCGGATATCTGTCTTGAGTTATCGATACCGATAAAGGTGTTAATTTTTTTCCGTTTCATTTCTGAAGCGGAAACCAGAAAACCAGAGTAACAGGTGCCAAGGCCCATGGATTGCGCCATCAATTCAATATTTCTAAGGGCAAGCGCGGCATTTGTCTGAGCCAGATTATTCTCTTTAAGTCCGTGAATAATGATAACCACCGGCGCTCCTCTGAAAACCATATTTGTCAGGGCATTATCTTTCCTGCGCCGTTTGATAATTCTGTGGTATTTTGAATACTGGTACGACAAAACCGGTCCGTATTTCTTTTTTAGGATTGGTGCTAAAATGCCTTTACCGGAAAAAAACTTAATACCACCCTGCCAGAGTGAATCAACAACAAGCAACTCAAGCTCACCTAAAAAAGTCTGATCCTGAACAACAATAAGATCTTCTGCCTGAATATTGCCACCTGTACCTGCATGGACAGCACTTTCAATCAGCTGATTAATCTGGTCGTCAGGGACTGATTTGTCCTTGTATTTTCGGATGGAACGCCGGGCCATTATCAGTTTCATCAGGTCTTCAGATTCTATGTCATTATCTGAAAGAGATATAAATGATTCCTTTGGCAGTTTTTCATGAGTCACTGCATTTTCCGGACAGACAGATATACAGTGCCCGCAGCTGCAGCAGTGGTCTGCGTATAGAACACTTACTTTTTTATTACCGTTTTCCACTGTCTTAAAAACATATTCAGGACAGACTTCATAACAGCTTCTGCAGCCAATACACTTTTCATTATCGATTGAAATCATTTAATGCTCTCCCGGGAGCTACTAAGCCCTTCGTCTTTTAAAGGCAACAGCCCCCATTCCTTTCAGTATTCTGAAGACAGTACTGTAAACATTCTCTTTTGGACGGGGATCTTCCCCCATGCCCATATAGCGCATCTGGTTTTCATACCAGGTGATTTCCAGCATTGTGATTTGATCCAGAAATTTCATACCGGTAGTCAGCGGTTTTACAGCACTCTCATAATCTTCACCGGAAAGGACTTTTGCCGGCATCTCAGGATCAATCACAAGCGGACGGGCGATTCCGACCATATCGACGCCGGCATGGCGGATGGCTTCCTTCATGGCAAAATCGTTTCTGAAACCACCGGTTAAAGCAATGGGTGTCTCTATGCTTTTGACCGCTTTTTCTGCAAAATCGATGAAAAAGGGTGTTTTTGCTTTATGGCTCTTTTTTGCACCCATCATTGCAGGCGACTCATAAGTACCGCCGGAGACTTCAATTAAATCGACGCCTTTTTCGGAAAGGGCTTTGATCACAGCAAGCGCGTCATCTTCAGTAAATCCATTGGGGCCAAAATCTGATGAGTTCATTTTAACACCAACCGGGAATTCAGGGCCGACTGTTTTCCGTATTGCTTCAACGATTTCTATGAGAAATCGCATCCGGTTCTCAATAGAACCGCCCCACTGGTCCTCTCTGACATTATACATGGGGGATAAAAACTGACTGACAAGGTAGCCGTGGGCTGCATGAACCTGAACCCCTGTAAAACCGGACTTCTTTGAAATAGACGCGGCGAATGCAAACTTTTCAACCAGAATTCTAATCTCATCCTCACTAAGTTCTTTTGGTGTGTTGAATGCATGTTTGAGTGATGAATGATAGGGGATCGCCGATGGTGCGACCGGTTCGGGCGATAAGAACTTTGGAGACTGGCGCCCTGGATGATTCAATTGTGCCCAGATGTGTGTACCGTCTATTTTTCCGTTATCTGCCCATTTTGAGAGCGCTTCAATATCCTCTTCGTTGTCAAAAACAACATTTTGAGGTTCACCCAGAGCTTTTCTGTCAACCATTACGTTGCCGGTAACCAGAAGCCCGATCCCCCCTTTCGCCCATCTGCCATAGAGGCGGGAAAGATTTTCAGACGGGCCAAGATCTTTTGTACCCATGATTTCACTCATGGCTGATTTGAATATCCTGTTTTTTATTTCTGCACCGCAGGGCAGCATCAATGGCTGGCCCAATGGATTTTTATTGTTTTCTGTCATATGTCACCTCATTTCTTAAATGGCTGTTTTTGTGATAATACGTCTTAATGTTTCAACTCTTTTTCTGTTAACGCCGAAATCTGAGTGGCCGGTTCTTGACGCTGATCTTACGTGAATCTGATTGTTTGTCTGGTCGATAAACAGATCGAGATCATCCTTGAAGCGGAATATTTTAGTTTTGAAAACAGCATGTATATGCTCCGGTGTGTTTGTCATAATCTCAACACGCCCTATATCGTTTAAAGCTTCGATAATAATACTATAAATCACAGTTTTTTTACTTGCCGGGAAGGCTATCGGCTCGATTTTATGTTTTGTATCCTCTGCCTGGCTTGAGACGCAGTTTGGTGAAGAGGGACAGGGCAGAAGGTTGCCGTTAGTGATCCTTATAATATTCGATTTTGATGATGAACATGATGCCAGAACCATCAGTGTTAGCGTGATAGTCAGAACAGGTATAATTCGGTTGCTCATTACGGGGCTCTCCTTTTTTTACTAAACGGATTCGGGTAGTTGTGTCAAAAATTCTTTAGGTTCTGAAATGGTGATTTCATTGCGTTTCAAAAATTCATTAAAACCATATACCTTTTTCCGTAAAAATTCCATATCGATTGCCATTGCCGGGCAGTTATTCACACATCCGAGACAGGCAATACATTTATCATCATTCACTGTCCCCTTTTTAATGTCGATGGCGTCGACCGGGCATTTATCTGTGCAGACACCACATCCAATACATTTGTCGGTATCGATTGTGTGTTTATTTATACAAAGCTTTGTCCCCCAGATTGAGGGTGTATTTTTTATCATATCTCTAAAATCGATATCTTTATCAATATCAAACGGGGTACTCCCTTTAATTCGTTCCAGTACCTGAGCTGTATAATTCCTGATAGCATTGAATGACTCTGTATCGGGCTTGTCTTTGTATTTTAAAACCCGTTTACCATTCCCGCTTGACCAGGTAATCGCAAACGTCGACATATTCCCAAATTCTGCTGCTCCAACAGGAATTCCGCCTTTATCAGCAAGAATGCCGGCAAGGGTTCGTGAGGTGTTGTGCTGGTTACCACCTTCGCCACCAAATGTTACAAATGAAGCGATAGAGGCACTATTCAGGTTTGGCGCTGTATTCAGCCAGTCCTTAAAATTTGAAGGGACATCATAATAGTAGACCGGTGACCCGGCAATAACAATGTCGTAGTTGCCAAGCGTGTCCCTGTCAAAGTCCCTGTATTCCGATGCAACCGTTTTAATGCCGTTTTTCTCAAGTATCTTTGCAATCAGTTTGCCTGTTCTTTCTGTATTTCCGGTCTGGCTGTACCAGATAATTGCAGCTGTTTCAGGCATTATTTTTCGGGGATTCCCGTATGCAAAGCTTTTTGAACAGCCTGCAAAGGGAATCTGCATTGCAATCAAAGAGAGTGACCCTTTTTTTAAAAATGTACGTCTGCTTTCCATGGTGTAAACCCTTTTTTTTTAGCTTTTAGGTATTAGCAAATGAATGGGTTCGCGCTAAAGCTTCACTTCGTGTTGCTCTGTCATTTGTATAAACAGACTGCCCGCAGGGCACCCTGGCTAACAGCTAATACCCAATACCTGTTTTTTAAACTATCTTTCTCGTAACAAGATATTCGGTCGCTTCAGGCAAATTCGCAATATCCGGATCATTGACTTCCCAAAGACCCTTTATTCCTTTTTCATTTCCTGCGAGTTCAAAATGGCACATGGCGATACCCATGTCTATTCTTTGCATGTCGCTCAGACCAAACATTTTTTTGTTTCGTTCGTAGTATTTCTTTGACCGCTGAAGATAAAAGTGGAAACTATTTGCTTCCTTATCCCAGACAATGCGCCATGGCTGCTTGTTGGAGGCGGATGGTGCTTTTTGAACCATTTCAAACAATACAGCATACTCTCCGGCGGACTCTTTCTCTAATGGAATTTCAAAATTTTTCATGAAGAATAACTCATGAAATGATTTGCGTCTTGCTGAACCGGCTGCAGCTCGCAAGGCCACATCTACAAATCGTTTTTTAGGTGCTGCATTTCCGGCTGCTGCGACCGCTGGAATATACTCATTGTTATTAACCCCGGCTTTTTCAGCAAAGATACTTTTTTTAAATGTTCCACCCAACCAGCAGGTGCTGATGCCAATATCTGTGGCGTAGAGAATATTTTTTTCCATCATATACCCGTAATCTTCAAGATTATAATCATTTTTTTCAACGGCACCGGTTATAAAAGCGGTAGCCCCCTTGATAAAGCCATAGGTACCAAGTCCTTTAAGTGCGTCATTGTCTTTGTCAGTCGCTGCAAATACGGTGAATCTAGGTTTTGATCCAAATGGGGTCGTTGATTCTTCTGTTAGAAATGCTTCCAGCATGTCACGTTTTGAGGCCGCAATAGCTGACCCTGTGAAACTTCTGCATGAATATCTTTTTTGAATCAGTTCTGTGGTGGGTGTATTTGTTTTCATCAGTATCCCTTTTTTTTATGACTAACACTTAAATATTTTCACAACTATCGAATTGTCGCTGCTTAAAAAACAGATTGAATTACCGGATTCAGCCTGTTTTTTATGGTTTAGGTTTGAACTCCAGCGTAAGCAATCTGCTTATTTCATTGACAGTTTCTTCGTTAATTCTTGCAATCAGGAACTTTCCCCGTTTTTCAGTTGAAATCAGGTTTGCATTGGCAAGCTCCTTTAAATGGTGTGATACCGTTGGTGCGCCAATATTGAGTGAGCAGACAATATCTGAAATGAAACATTCGTTGCCGGTATCAAATCCGGCTTCATGTTTCTTTGCTATTTCGAGATATAGCTCCAGTCTGTTTTCATTTGAAAGGGCTTTAAATATTTTTGCGAATTTTTTATTGCTCATTTTAATCATTTCTTATCTTAAATATTCATTTTAACAATTCGATAACTTTCGAATTAAAGATAACACTTTGAGTCTGTATGTCAAATAATTTTTCACAATAAATTCAACCTGGGTTCATATTTGGTTCACAGACACCGGGTATTTTGAATTTAAGGGTCATTGTTAATGTGTATGTTTTTTCGATGGCAGTTCATTGATGGGTGGGCTTCGAGTTGCCCGTCCTACAGAGAGTATACCCGGAGATCCGGGTTCATCAAACGATTTGGAGGCATTGTGAAAAAAATTATTATTGTTTTATGGCTGCTGATTCTGGCCGGGGGGGCGGTTGCTGAAAATGCAATCAACATTCCCTATGAAGATTTTAAAACACTCTATGCGGATAGCATCAGACAAAAAATTCTGGATGACATTGATGAAGCACCATTTATCTATAGTATTGACAGCGCGCATTATAAAGTATCTGTCGGCCAGACGGGCGGTATTTGCGAGGCCATTGTGTCGGGGGCGCTTGTATCCGGTAAGCCGAAGCCTTTTTCCCTTTTCAGCGATAAAATGATCATCAGGGATATTATTCAGGTTACTGGCGGCTCACTCCTCTGTAATCGTGACGGGGCGAAGGGGATTGAATTTTTACCATCAGGGACGGATAAATTTTTTGTGAAACTGACATTTTTTATATCGTCCGGCGAAGATAACAGGTCCGGGTTTGTTCAGATGATGATACCTGAAGCATTAAAAAATTCTCTTAGTCCGAAGACCATTGGCCGAGTGTCACTTACAGAAATTCCTGGAGTGAAGACGGCTAAAGGTGACTATCATTTTTCTCCCAGGTCTTCGCTTAAAATTCGGTTTACGGACAAAAAAAAGACTGCCGGAAAGATAAAAAAAAAGGATACAGCGCTTTCAAGCCGTTACAAATCGGTCAGTACACCGCCAATTGTACTCGATTCAGTCTATTGTTTTACCTCGTTTGAAGAGAGCGGCAACATTCTTTCTGTTATCGCCATGACCATTCCGCCTGAAGCCGGTGATTCATTCAAAATCAAGGCCGTTCCGAATGCTTCAATATGGAGTTGTAAAGTGAACGGTAAGAAAATGAAGGTTTACAGCAGTGGCGATAAAGATGAGTACTGGATACTTCCACTTGCAAAGATAAAAAAATCCCATGTTGAACTCGCCCTTCTGCGAAAAGGCAGGAAAATGGGGCTGAGAGGACGACTTGAGCTTGGACTTCCCCAAATGGATCTTCCTGCAAGGGCGGTGAAGATTGCAATAGGACTTCCCCACCGTGTTGAGCTTATGTCATTTGAAGGGCCTGTTGCCCCGGACAGTAAATTTAAGGTGACAGAACCGGATGAGTTTATCGGTAAGCCCTATTATTTTTCCAGGTCTTTTTACAAGGGCGAAGGGATTGAAATGGCTGTTTCATATAAAGAGCCTGTTAAACAATAAAAAAAGGAAGAGATACAATGAGCATCAAAAAAATTATAGCAATAGGCATTATCTATCTACTGGGCTGGGCCGGCTGGCTGACGCTTGGGACGATAACCTCCCTTAGATCTACGGATTTCTCATATAAGTTACGGGCACAGGTTGAGGCATTGTGGGGAACGGATCTGGCACAGCAGGCACCGGCGTTTTCGGTGAAGATCCCCGGAACAAACAGGAAACGCTGGCTTATGCCGGAGCAGAATAATATTAATGTCGATATCAAGCGGGATTATAAACAAAAAGGCCTCCTTTGGTATTCTACCTTTGACTGCATTTTTGATGGTACTTATACAATTAAAAATACGCAGCAGGTGACACAGAAGGTCTATCTCCATTTTGATTTTCCGGCAAGGGGGGCAACCTATGATGAATTTTCAATGCACCTTAATGAAAACCGTCTTAGTAGCCCGGTGGATACGAGAGAAGGAATAGATGAAATTATTGAACTTGAACCGGGTCAGCAGACGGATTTTAAAATTCATTATAAAACACGTGGTATGAACACATGGCGATATCTTATGCCTGAAAATACAGGGCGGGTGCGGAATTTTTCACTTACGGCACACACAGATTTCGATGATGTCGATTTTACAGGAGACAGCCTGTCACCCATGAAAAAGAACGATTTACCGAATGATGGTATGCTGTTGAACTGGGAAGCATCGGATCTGATAACGAACAGCAATATCGGCGTTATACTCCCGGAAAATCTGAATCCAGGGCCATTGACAACCCGAATAACCTATTTTGCTCCGGTTTGTCTTTTCTTCTTTTATATACTGGTTGCGACCATCGGCATTATGTATAAGATTGATATTCATCCAATGCATTACCTTTTTGTTACGGCGGGATTCTTTGCTTTTCACCTGATGCTCTCTTATCTGGCAGGACATATTAGTATTTATGCGGCCTTTGCTATCTCTACCGTGATTTCTGTTTTTCTTGTTACATTTTATCTGTCCGCCGCACTTGGTAAAAAATTTCCATGGAAACTTGCTGTTGCTGGGCAGCTCTTCTTTTTGGTGCTCTTTTCATATACATTTTTTATCAAGGGAATTACCGGGCTTATCGTTGCAACCGGGACTGTCGTTACGCTGGGGATTTTGATGAAAGTGACTGCTGAAGTGGATTGGAATGAGGTCTTTAAGTCAAGGAAAAAAGAGACCCCGCCACCAGTACCAGTGTCGACTGACGAGTTGCCTGTCGTCTGATGTGGTTGATATTCCGGCCGTAATACTGTAATAATTCAATGGTGATAATTACCCATTGAATTATTACTTCCCAC
>JQIA01001160.1_pt1 | contig 14140 bp, 14 predicted proteins | sample 811431 | NCBI WGS metagenome assembly JQIA01 (sample SAMN02998118, study PRJNA258478) | marine sediment metagenome | biome: marine; feature: seafloor; material: sediment; isolation source: oil-polluted sediment collected from 3 locations (0.5 km, 0.7 km and 0.9 km)... | place: USA: Gulf of Mexico ... | reverse complement strand
AAATTGCTTTAATTTAGGGTATTGATCCAATGTTTCGTGCAGTTGATCAATGGGGAATGGATATAATTGCTCCACCCTTAAAATTGCAACATGATCTAGTTTGTCCGTTCTGCGTTGCTCTAATAGGTCGTAATAAATTTTGCCAGAGCAAGCGACAACGCGGGTTACTTTCTTCGGGTCAATATCATCAATTTCATGAATTAATGGCTGGAATGAACCTTCAGTTAATTCTTCGAGTGTTGATGTGGCTAATTTATGACGTAATAAGCTTTTAGGACTCATAATAATGAGTGGTTTGCGGAACATGCTCAACGATTGACGACGCAACAAATGGAATATTTGAGCCGGTGTTGATGGCACGCAAACCTGCATATTGTGTTCAGCACACAATTGTAGGTAACGTTCTAAACGAGCAGATGAATGTTCAGGGCCTTGACCTTCATAGCCGTGAGGTAACAGCATAACAAGCCCGCATAAGCGGCCCCACTTTGTTTCCCCTGAACTAATGAATTGATCCATAACAACTTGAGCACCATTGGCAAAGTCACCAAACTGAGCTTCCCAAATAACGAGATCGTCTGGTTCGGTTGTGGAGTAGCCATACTCAAACCCTAAAACAGCTTCTTCAGATAAGAAGGAGTCAAACAAGGAGAATGAACCCTGCTCGAGCATTAAATTTCTGAGTGAAGTATATGTTTCACCATTCTGCGTATTATGAAGTACGGCATGGCGATGGAAGAATGTTCCACGACCGACATCTTGCCCAGTCATTCTGATGCTTTTGTTGTTGGCTAATAATGTTCCATAGGCCATGTTTTCAGCGTAACCCCAATCGATAGGTTGTGCACCAACAGACATCTTTTTCCGGCTCTCTAAAACTTTTTCAACACGAGCTTGCAAAGCAAACTCAGGCGGAAGCGTTAGCATCAGTTCTGAAATTTTATGGAACTCTTTTGGATCAACTGTTGTGTCGCAAGGGTCATCCCATTTACTGCTTAAAAAGGCATCCCATTTTTCAACAAAGGGATTGACCTTATCTTCAAGAATTGGGCGTGAAACAATTTCACCTTTTTCTAGCGATGATCGGTAGGTGGATTCAAGCTCTGCAGGTTCATTACTTGCTAACGTGCCTTCAGCAACAAGGCGATCAGCATAAATTTTACGTGTTGTAGGTAGTGCGCGAATGGTTTTGTACATTAACGGCTGTGTTACCGCAGGTTCATCCGCTTCGTTATGGCCGCGTCGGCGGTAACAAACCATATCTAATACGATGTCTTGCTTGAACTCTTTACGGAAATCAACTGCTAATTGTGCAGCGAAAAGAACGGCCTCTGGATCATCGGCATTAATGTGCAATATAGGTGTTTCAAGCATTTTTGCTACATCAGTACAATACAGCGTTGAGCGTGTATCGGCTGGGTTGCTTGTTGTAAAGCCTACTTGGTTGTTAATAACGATATGAATGGTGCCACCTGTGCCATAGCCTCTAGTTTGAGACATTTGCAGGGTTTCCATCACAACGCCTTGGCCAGAAAATGCTGAGTCACCGTGGATTTGAATGGCACATACTTCGTTTTCACCGTTTTCTCCACGTCTATCTTGACGTGCTCTAACGGAACCTTCAACAACAGGGTTAATGATTTCTAAGTGAGAGGGGTTAAAAGCTAAAGCTAAGTGCATTTCACCACTAGGTGTAGGAATGTCTGATGAGAACCCCATATGGTATTTTACATCGCCAGAACCATTAGTTGCAGGGGAGGCTGCACGTTTGCCTTCAAATTCTTCAAATAATATAGAGGGTTTTTTGCCGAAAATATTAATGAGAACGTTTAAGCGGCCACGATGAGCCATGCCGATAACGGTTTCTTTAATGCCGTATTCGCCAGAGCGTTGTAGCATTTCATCGAGCATTGGGATTAAGCTTTCGCCGCCTTCAAGTGAGAAACGTTTTTGACCAACATAGGTTCTATGTAAGTGATTTTCGATTCCTTCAGCCGCTGTTAATAGCTTTAACAACCATTGTTTTTGCTCTTTATCGAGCGCTAAATGACAGCGCGGACCTTCGACTCTACGCCTAACCCATGATTGCATTTCAAGATCACTGATATGCATATACTCAATACCAATGCTATTGCAGTAGGTTTCTTTGAGGATAGGTAAAATGTCTTTTAGAGCTAGCTGTTCAGGCGTGTTATGTAGCGTGCCTGTGTTAAATTTTGTGTTGAGGTCTAATTCGCTTAAGCCGTGGAATGCAATGTCGAGCTCAGGAACAAGTGTTGGGTTTGTTTCCTCAAGGGGGTTAACGGTTGCTTTTTTGTGCCCGTTAATCCGGTAAGAGTTCATCAGCCTAGATACAGCGGCTTGTTTTGCAAGCTGTTCAGCTGATTCGCCGCCTTGAATAACACGTAAACCAGTGGGCGATTTTGCTAGGTCGGCAAAGTGCTTCTTAATTGATGAGTGGGGGATGTCAATTGTTTCGCTATTGGACTGAATAGTGTTGAACTGTTCGCGCCATTGCTCATCAACTGAATCAGGGTCGTTGAGGTACTGTTCATACATATCCTCAATAAAGTTTGCATTTGCGCCATTTAGGGCGGAAGTGCTTTTAAATAATTGAAGTAAATTGTTCATCAAATGATTCCGTCAGATTTGAAGTTGTTTAGAATAGTGTAGCTGATAATTTTGAATTATTACTTTGCATTGTTTTGTAGCTAAATACGCAGATTAAATTGGTGCCCCGAGCAGGATTTGAACCTGCGACTTCACCCTTAGGAGGGGTGCGCTCTATCCAGCTGAGCTACCGAGGCAAGGGGTGCGTATGCAAGACTGATAATATCCTTATTAAGCTATCAAATTGGCTTGATATGATAGCATTAAAGTTATTATGGAGGGGCTTTAATAAGGTCTATTTTGAGTTGGTTACTTAGAAAAAAAAGTACTTTTTTTTCTATTTTCACGGGCGCACTCGTTAATAAATTTATGCATGATTTTTTTTTCTTTATTGTTGATTCTGTCAAACTCACAGCCTATTAAGGTAGACCCGTTGTAAGGTGACTTTCTCACCGAGCAAACGTCTAGGTCGCAATGAACTGTTTTGTTATTTCTGAGGTTTAGAGTGACTTGGGAGAGGGTGTCTCCTTTTTTTATATAGAGGTCTGAATTTGAAGAAAGGCAAACACCACCAAAGCTAGCATCATTAAGATAGCCTTCTAATTTATTTTCAGTAAATTGAAGTACTGCTGAAAATTTATATTTGTCAGTTTCTTGTAGATTTACACGCACAAAATCTCTTTTTTGAGGGTGATATATTTTTTCTGGTATGGCTATTAAGTATGCACCGCTTTGGGAGGATGGGATAATGTGAGTAGTGAAGTCACAGGGTATTTTGCCATGTTTAGCCTGTATTTTTATTTTACTGGATGCAAGTATTTTAGTATGGGCTGCGCGACTGTTAAGGTGATCTATAAGTATGCCTTTTTCCGTCACATCTATAAGGCGGCTGGCATGTTCAGTTTTATCGGCAAATACAACTATTATGTGAACGTGTGATTCAAGTAAGGACTTTAATGTTTGTATGATTCTCGTCTGTTTAACAATAAAATTCGGATTATTGTTTAGAGGGTCGTTTTTTTTACTTTCAGATGAAAACTTAGATGTTAAGTTGGATAGAAAGCTCATGTTAAATTATGCTCTGGTGATGTTTCTGGATAGGTTTTTTTTCGTGGCCTGACCGTCAGCACCATACGTGCTATTTGAGTTGTTATCAATTTGACCGTGAATAACGTCAAGAGAGCGTTGTGTATGGCGGCGGTTCAGCTCAATAATTGAACCATTCAAAGTATTTAACTCTTTATTCATATCGGTCAGTTTCTGAATATTCAACCATTGTTTTGATAGCTGGCGTTGAACTTCCCCTGTATTCATACGCTTTATGAAGTCACTTAGACCAAAAATCCCTTTGTTAATATTAAGGTTTTTTAAAAAAATATGGGTTGTTTTGGTGTTCTGTTCTAATCGGGTGGCAAGTTCTTTCTTCGTCGAAGATAAATGTAGAAGTTGCTCGCTATCTGATGTTGCTAAAGCTTCTTTTTCCTTACTTAGAGTGCGATTAAATTGTTTGGATATGCTCTCAATGGTTTGCAGTAGTTTAATAAGTTGCTTTGGGTTGTTGTTCGTTGTAGTCATTTTTTTAAATTGCTTATGGTTGACTCTGACTGAATGATTCGGTCGGCTACTTTTTCATTGTTTATTTGATAATCTCCATCCTTGATTGACTGGCCAATTGAATCGACTTTGGCATTATCAATGATAGGGATGTCGCTGAGTGATTGCTCTATTTGTTGTAATTGAGAGGCAGTATCGGTGAGGTTAATGCTGTCAGCATTGTTTTGACTGGTGTTAGAGGAGCTGTTTGATTTACTCCCTTTAGCCTTATTCGCTGAGCTGCTTGGTTTGCTGGTTGTCGCTGTTTTGTTAGTGGCGTTTTTTATATTAATAGACATGGTTACCTCACGTGTGTATTTGAGGCCTTTGTATGAAAATTTACTTTCGTTTGATGTTTAAAATATACTTAATCTGTTATTTGCTATAGCAAATTTCTTTTCTGAAAATAGTTTATCAAACCGACAAAGGTCTCTGTTTATTATATCGACTAATAGTTGTTTTTCTTGATACGTGTTGTTTGTTTTTTCATAACTGAACTCTAACTGTTTGACTGTTAACGGCTATGCCTTGAATTATTTTTTTACTGGTACTGTTTTTTACCCTAATTAGTTCGCCTTTACTAGCGTTATGCTGAGCAATACCTTTCATGTGAATCTGGAAGCCGTCACTTTTAGCAATAATGCTTACCGTATCACCTTTTTTAATTAATATGGGTTTTGTTAGGTGCTTTGGGCTAATAATAGTGCCGCGATTAAGTCGTCGCTTAGTGATGTGGTTAGTGATGCCTTGCTTACGGCTAAAATAGCTAGAGCGTAGACTTGTTATGTCTGATCGTAATAGCATTAAATCACTTTCTTTGATTTTATGTCCTTTGGCCAACGGTTGGGTGGTAACAATAACATGGGTAAATAGCTTGATATAGCTAGAGATAAAGATTCGCCAAGGGGTGATTGAAGTACAGCTAATTTTTAATGTGTTTTTTCCTGTTTTTATTTGCTCTGTCACCAACTGAATCTCAAGAGGTAAGGGGCACTTCTTAAGCTTAAGTCGTTGATCAAGGTTTTGTATTGCAATCTCGTGTTGACCGTTTGATGCGTCGACTAGAGATTGCAAATAGGCGTTAGCTTGTTTTTTTATACTCTTATGGCTTTCTATTTGTTGGTTAGCAGAGACAAATTGAGGGAGACAGAGTAGAAAAAAAAGGCAGAGCTTTGAGAGCAGTTTCATAAATATTGGTCTATGCTTAGCATGATATTTGTATGTATCAATTATATATGCAATAAACACACCGTGTTTAGTGTGTGTACAATAACTTTATGAGTAACTAACAGAATTAAGGTGGCAAAGATGACTGGAATATTAACAGGGATTGATAACCGTACTAATTTAGCGGGGACCAATAGACTAGAACTTCTTATTTTTACCCTTAATGGTGGGCAAAAATTTGGTATTAATGTTTTTAAAATTCAAGAAGTCATTCAAGTTCCCTCGTTGACGAGAATACCTGGTGGCAACCCTGTTGTACGTGGTGTTGCTCAATTACGCGGCAAAGATATTCCGGTCATGGATATGTCAATGGCCATCGGTGAAGAGCCTTTGCCTGAGACCGATAACTCATTTGTCATTATTACCGAGTTTAACCGTTCTGTTCAGGGGTTTTTAGTGGGTGGTGTGGATAGGATTGTGAATTTATTTTGGAAAGATATTAACCCGCCACCTGAAGGAGCTGAGTCGGGAGGTTATGTAACAGCTCTTACCGAGATTGATGGTGAGTATGTATTAATCATTGATGTGGAAAAGATTCTTAGTGAAGTAGGCTCGGGGCAAGACGGCGTTAAAAAAGAAGTCCTTGATAAACGTTTAAAGAAAACGGGTCATGTTTTGGTGGTTGATGATTCTCATGTTGCTCAGGCTCAAGTTAAGCGTGTATTGGATGACTTGGGGCTTAGTTGTACGATAGCAAATGATGGTAAAGAAGCCTTTGATATACTGAGGAAGTGGGTCGCTGATGGTATCGATGTCCCCTCTTTTTTAACCATGGTTATTTCTGATGTTGAAATGCCTAGAATGGATGGTTATACCTTAACAACAGAGGTTAGAAAAATACCTGAGTTAGAGAACCTATATGTTATGTTGCACACCTCCCTGAGTGGTGTGTTTAATCAAACAATGGTTGAGCGTGTTGGAGCAAATATGTTTATGGCGAAATATAAACCAGATGAGTTAGCTGAGGCTATTCAGGTTCGTATGCGTGAGCTTCAAGGTATTTGATTTTAGTCATTAAGGTTTAATGAGTTAGTGTCAATAAGTCGGCAGGAATTTTTAAATTTCAAGAGTTTTCTAAGGTTACGTAGTGGTATTGCGCTTTCTGATAGTAAGCAATACTTGGTGAGCAATCGTTTAAAACCACTTGTAGAGGACGCAGGGTTAGAGTGTTTATCTAGTTTGTTAAGTATTATTCAGGCTAAGCCAGATGGAGATCTAGCTATTAAAGCCGTAGATGCTATGACGACAAATGAAACATTTTGGTTTAGAGATGTTTCTCACTTTAATTATATAGAGTCAATATTATTCTCTGAGCTCGGCGGGCTTAACGCTCCGCTGAGAGTTTGGTCAGCGGCTTGCTCGTCGGGGCAAGAGCCCTATAGTATAAGTCTAAGCTTTGAAAAATATGTTGAAGCTTGTGGCCGTGATCAAGCGCTTAAAATAATAGCAACAGATTTATCTGGAGATGTCTTAAACCGTGCAAAGGACGGTGTTTATACCGACTTAGAGCTTTCTAGAGGGCTACCGAATACACTGAAGCTGGAACATTTTAATAGAGTTCATAAAGGCTGGCAGATCTCTTCAAGGCATCGATTAAGGGTTAGCTTTAGCCAAGTCAATTTACTTAAAGATTTTTCAACGTTAGGCCAGTTCGATATTATTTTTTGCCGTAATGTCTTGCTGTATTTCTCTGCTGAAACAAAAATAAATATTTTAATAAAAATGATTCAGGTAATGAAGTCAGGGGCTTACTTGTTTTTAAGTAGTTCCGAGGTTCTTCCTCGCGAAGTTCAAGGTTTGCAAGTTGTTCGCGTTGCGGGTTGCAAGTGTTACCGTAAGGTTTAGGGGGGGGGGCATTATTGAATTTTAGCGCAGCAATTGCGCTTGAAGTATCAACTGTTAGTTTTTAAAAGCTAAAATCCCCATTACAAATGTCTCGGCTTTAGCTCCTTGTGTTGTTCTAATATTTTCTGCACTTGTCAGTGCTAGTTAGAGGCTCTATATATTCCCCTTTATGTTGCCGCTTTGCCGCCATATTGCCGTCTTTGTCAGATGATAAATTTGTTTTGTTTTTTGTAACTTATTGTAATTAAAGATTAAATTAAGTTGGCATGTTTTCTGCTTTATTGTTTTTAACGAAACAGGAGCAACACATGGCTACGACTATTAATTCATTACTGGGTGTGCATGAACAAGCGCTTATCTACCGTTCAAAACGGGCAGAAGTGTTGGCGTCAAATATGGCGAATGCTGATACACCGGGTTATAAAGCAAGAGATTTTGATTTTAAGTCGGTGCTGCAACAACTAAATACATCCTCTGCTCATGCTGAAAGAACCCATAGCCAGCATCTTGGTTTTGATAAAACGCCTGCCGCTGTCTCCTTAGCCTATCGTATTCCAACCAGTGCATCGTTAGATGGTAATACGGTTGATGCCAAAGTTGAACAAGCCCAGTACGCAGAAAATGCGATGGATTATCAAACATCGCTACGCTTTGTTAATGGAAAAATTTCTTCTTACCTATCAGCTCTGAGAGGTGAATAGACATGTCTTTATATAATATTTTTGATATTGCCGGCAGCGGTATGAGCGCTCAATCAACTCGACTAAATCTAGTGGCCAGTAATATGGCAAATGTGGATACCGTTAGTAGTAGCACGGGTGAAACGTACCGTGCTAGGCAACCTGTTTTCGCAGCGGTGTTACAAAACGAAATAAGCAGTCATCAACAATCATCTGCTAGAGGTGTGCGTGTTGCAGGTGTTGTTGAAAGCCAAGCACCTTTACGTCAAGAGTATGCGCCTCAGCATCCTATGGCGAATGATGAAGGTTACATCTTCAAGCCGAATGTCAATATTGTGGAAGAAATGGCCAATATGATGTCGGCGAGTCAAAGTTACAAAAACAATGTTGAGATGCTCAATACAGCAAAGCAGCTTTTACAACAAACATTAAAAATTGGTCAATAACGGAGAAAACTCATGTCCAATCAAGTAGATTTTAATGCACTACAGAATTTAGGTTTAGCTAAGCAAACGACGGCAGCGGCAAGCTCTAAGAAAAGCGATCTTGGTCAAGATGATTTTCTTAAGCTAATGGTTACCCAGCTAAATAATCAAGACCCGATGAAGCCAATGGAGAACGGTGATTTTTTAGGTCAAATTGCTCAGTTTAGTACGGTTAATGGTATTGGTGATTTGCAAAAATCATTCTCAGAATTTGCGTCAAGCATTTCAAATGACCAAGCATTGCAAGCAGCAAACTTAGTGGGTAGACAAGTGTCAGCAACGCTTCCAGCCGGCTTGTTATCTGAAGGTGGAGTTATTGAGGGGGAGTTGACACTTCCTGCAAGCTCCCCTGATGTGTCGATTAGTATTACTGATCAATCTGGGCAGTTAATTAAAAAGCTTTCTTTAGGTAGTCAGCCAGCTGGTGCGGCACCCTTTGTTTGGGATGGGACAGGTGCCGATGGCTCAGTGGTTCCGCCAGGTTTATACAATATTAATGGGAGTGCTCGTATTGATGGGCAAGCTTTCGAATTAGATGCGCAAATATTTACCAACGTTGAAAGTGTAACGCTAGCTGGCGTAGGTAAGCCCTTGCAGTTGAATTTGGCGGGTTTAGGCAGTGTGCCATTCAGTAATGTTTCAAGAATATTTTAATTATTAATAGGGGAATACTATGACTTTTCGTACATCATTAAGTGGGCTAGACGCTGCATCAACTGACTTGTCTGTTATTGGTAATAATATTGCTAACGCCTCAACGACTGGTTTTAAGGAGTCACGCACAGAATTTGCGAGTGTTTTTGCCACGTCTTTTTCAGGAGTTAGTGGCTCAACACCGGGTAGTGGCGTGCGTGTTGCCACTGTTGCTCAACAGTTTGGTCAAGGCAATGTTGAGTTTACATCGAGTAATTTAGACTTGGCAATTAATGGCGATGGTTTTTTTATTTTAAGTGATGATGGCACGAATGCTTATACACGTTCAGGTGCCTTTTCAACGGATAAAGATGGCTATGTTACTGATAGCTCAGGGCGGCAATTACAAACATTTGCTGCGAATGCAAATGGCACCTTTAATACGGGATCTTTACAGTCTTTGCAACTAAGTACTAGTGATGCAGCACCTAAGGCAACAACAACGGTGGGTCCTATTTTGAATTTAGACTCTACAAAAACGACACCAACAGTAACAACATTCTCACCGACGGATGCCGATTCGTTTACGCACTCAACATCAACCAAGGTGTATGACTCATTGGGTAATTCATACCCAGCAACGATGTATTATGTTGCAACAGACCCAGCTAACAATGATTGGAATGTTCATACGTACGTCAATGGTCAGGTCTTACCTTTTGCCGGAGCGAATGATTTTTTTAAGCTAGGGTTTCAAGGCGATGGAAGTTTTGAGGATATTGTTGAGAACGGAACAACGACAACAACAGGTCAAGTAACATTTGATGCTTTGACTGTAACGGGAGCTGGCTCAAGCCCGTTAACGTTAACATTTGATTATTCTGAAACAACACAGTTTGGCAATGATTTTGCCGTTAATTCTTTACCGACAGATGGTTTTGCATCAGGACGTTTAAGTGGTATTAGTGTGGATGATGCAGGGGTTGTTTCAGCCACGTTTACTAATGGCCAAACCACAACATTAGGTCAAGTTGCACTTGCTAACTTCCCAAATCCTAAGGGTTTACAACAGCTTGGTGATACTTCGTGGGCGGAAACATTTGCTGCGGGTGATCGTGTTGTCGGTTCATCCGGTTCATCCGGTTTTGGTGGAATACAGTCGGGTGCGCTAGAGGCTTCTAATGTTGATATTGCGACGCAGTTGGTTAGTTTAATTACTGCTCAGCGTAATTTCCAAGCGAATGCCCAAGCGATTTCAACTGAAAATGAAATCCAAACAGCCATTATTAATATCCGTTAATTTAGTCGTTAACTAAAAGAGAGTTCATATGGATACCAGCCTTTATGTAGCAATGAGTGGAGCCAAGCAAGTAATGTTGGCTCAATCAGTTAATTCACATAACTTAGCGAATGCGAATACGACGGGGTTTAAAGCTGATTTGTCACAATTTCGAAGTCAGCCTGTTTTTGGTGCGGGTTTGCCTGCGCATGTTTATGCGATGGCAGAGCGGCCAGGTATTAATTTTAATAGCGGCGTCGTGCAGCAAACAGGTAAAGACCTTGATGTCTCGATAAAAGGCGAAGGTTGGATTGCTGTTCAAGCCGAAGATGGTTCCGAGGCATATACCCGCGCGGGTGACCTACGTACGACACCTGATGGTTTGTTGGTAACAGGAACCGGTTTGTTAGTATTAGGTAATGGTGGCCCCGTTAGTTTGCCCGCCGCAGAAAAAGTAGATATTGGTGTGGATGGCACAATCAGTATTTTAGCCTTGGGCTCCACAGCGGAGACCCTATCAACCATTGATCGAATCAAATTAGTAAACCCTGATTTAGCCGATATTGAAAAAGGGCATGATGGTTTATTTCGATTGAAAAGTGGTGGTTTAGCAGAAGCAAGTGCTGATGTTAGTTTGATTTCAGGAGCCGTTGAAGGCAGTAATGTTAGCGTGGTTGAATCGATGGTGAGCATGATTGAGTTAGCTCGTAACTTTGAGTTACAAGTAAAAATGATGAAAACAGTGAGTGATAACGAAGGTGTTAGTGCGCAGTTGATGCGGCTATCTTAGTTAAGGAAGGGAGAAAAAAATGTCAACAGCAGCAATGTGGATTAGTAAAACGGGTTTGGAAGCACAGCAAACTAGGATGTCAGTTATTTCAAATAATTTGGCAAATGTTAATACATCAGGGTACAAAAAATCTCGCGCTATTTTTGAAGACTTACTGTATCAAAATGTTCGACAAGTCGGTGCTCAATCATCGCAAGATACTATTTTGCCGACAGGTTTACAAATAGGTACTGGTGTGCGTACCGTTGCCACTGAAAAAACACATACACAAGGTACTTTGCAACAAACGGGAAACTCATTGGATATGGCCGTTAGCGGCCGTGGTTTCTTCCAAATATTACGCCCAGATGGCAGCATTACCTACACGCGAGATGGTAGTTTTAAACTGGATGGTAATGGGCAAATGGTTACATCGGGTGGGTATCCACTTGAGCCGGCGATCACCATACCGAGTGATGCACTGAGTGTAACGATTGGTGTGGATGGTACGGTATCTGTTTTACAGGCTGGTAATGCAACACCCACACAAGTAGGTAGTGTGACATTAGCAGACTTTGTAAACCCTGCAGGCTTAGACCCCATTGGCGAAAATCAATTTAGAGAATCTGTTTCGAGTGGTAGCCCAACCGTAACAACTCCTGGAGAGTCAGGCGTAGGTAGTATTGCCAGTGGTGCATTAGAAACTTCTAATGTAAATGTCGTGGAAGAGCTGGTTAGTATGATAGAAACTCAACGTGCTTACGAAATGAACTCAAAAGCTATTTCAACCTCAGATCAGATGATGCAAGGGTTGATTCAAGCCTTATAGGTGATGCGGATGAAAAAACTTAAACTATTGATTCTGCCTTTTATTTTACCCGGTTGCGCGATGATGGATAATATGGGGAAACCACGACATGACTTAGAGTACGCACCGGCAAAGCCAGTGTCGTATCAAGTGCCACAAAGTCATAATGGATCCATTTACCAAGCGGGCTATGAAGTCCGTTTATTTGAAGATATTAGAGCCCGTAGAATTGGTGATATTTTAATCATTAACTTGGTAGAAAAAACGGATGCTAAGAAAGAATCAGATACCGACATTAAAAAAGGTACGACAACGAATATTGCTGCGCCAACAATATTGGGTGTATTAGATCCATCATTTAAAGCACTTAATTTAAACAGCAGCTTAACGTCATCAAATGCTTTTACGGGTGAAACAGAAAGCACACAAAAGAATAGTTTAAGTGGCAGTATCTCCGTGAGTGTTATTGATGTGTTGCCTAATGGTTACCTTCGTATACGAGGTGAAAAACGGGTACGTTTAAATCAAGGTAATGAATATATTCGGGTAGCAGGCATTATTCGTCCAACGGATATTAAACCTGATAATTCAATTGATTCAACAAAAATTGCTGATGCGACCATTATGTACACGGGTGAAGGTGCATTAGCTGATGCCAATAAAATTGGCTGGTTAGCCCGATTCTTTATTAGTGCGGTGTTCCCGTTTTAAGGAGTTTATTATGAATATAAAATCACTCTTATTAATGGTTGTTTTAGGCTTAATGCTTAGTACAGCACATGCCGAGCGAATTAAAGATATAGCATCAATTACGGGTGTGCGGTCTAACCAACTCGTTGGTTATGGCATTGTTGTTGGTTTAAATGGTACTGGTGATAAAGTTAAATCGGGTGACTTTACCTCACAGAGTTTACGCAGCATGTTAAGCCAAATGGGCGTTAAAATTCCGGCATCAGTACAAGTTAAATCTAAAAATGTTGCAGCCGTTATTATTCACGCGAGTTTGCCACCGTTTGCAAGTCCTGGGCAAAAAATCAATGTCACTGTTAATGCGATTGGTGAGGCAAGCAGTTTACGGGGTGGTAGTTTGTTAATGTCACCCTTAAAGGGAGCCGATGGCAATGTATATGGTATTGCTCAAGGTAACTTAGTCGTGGGTGGTTTAAGTGCTTCAGGCGCAGATGGGTCTAAAGTGAGTGTCAATATCCCAACAGTGGGAAGCATTCCAAATGGTGCAACGGTTGAACGTACGGTGTACAGCCCATTTAATGAAGGAACAAGCATTACGCTAAACCTGCATACTTATGACTTTACTACCGCAAATCGTTTAGCCAACTCAATCAATAAGGCCATTGGCCCACAAACTTCTCGTACTGTTAATGGGGGCAGCATTAAGGTGAATATGCCGCGAGACCCTGCACAACGAGTTGCTTTTATGAGTTTGCTTGAAAATTTAGAAGTGCAGCCAGCACAAACAGCAGCGCGTATTATCATTAACTCTAGAACGGGTACAGTGGTTATTAATAGCCAAGTGAAAGTTCGTGCCGCTGCCGTATCGCATGGTAATTTAACAGTTACGATTACTGAAAGAAGTAATGTTAGCCAACCCGGTGCTTTTTCTGATGGTGAAACAGTTACAACACCTGAGTCAGAAATAAGTGTTACGGAAGAAGATAAACGGATGTTTGTCTTTAACCCCGGAGTGTCGTTAGACCAGATTGTAAAAGCCGTAAATCAAGTGGGCGCTGGCCCTAGTGATTTGGTGGCTATTTTAGAGGCGCTTAAAAGTGCCGGTGCACTCACTGCAGAGTTAATTGTTATTTAAAATGAATAACACAATTAAACAGGCAGACGTATATGCAGATTTTAATGGGCTTGCTCGGCTAAAAGCTCAAGCCAGTGGTGATGATAGCGAACAGCAAAATGCACTCGGCGAAGTGGCTCGTCAGTTTGAAACTATTTTTCTAAAAATGATGCTAAAAAGCATGCGTGATACCGTGCCAGAATCAGAGCTTATTGACGGTAAAAAAACACGTTTATTCCAATCAATGTACGACGACCAAATATCACTAGATTTATCCAAGCGTGGGAATTTAGGTTTGGCCGATATGATTGTTCAGCAGCTCGGTAGTTCGGTTGGAAAAAAAGAAGGGGAAGTCACCGCGGCGGCTGAAGGAACAAGTCTTAATCATTACCGAAATTTAGCCGTAC
>JQIA01001159.1_pt1 | contig 14140 bp, 12 predicted proteins | sample 811431 | NCBI WGS metagenome assembly JQIA01 (sample SAMN02998118, study PRJNA258478) | marine sediment metagenome | biome: marine; feature: seafloor; material: sediment; isolation source: oil-polluted sediment collected from 3 locations (0.5 km, 0.7 km and 0.9 km)... | place: USA: Gulf of Mexico ... | reverse complement strand
TAAATCTCCTGATAAAATTGTTGGATTTGCTTTAATATCTCTTTCTAAAATCGTTGTTTCTGTGCCAGAAAATCCACCATAAAAAGATAATCCATCAAATGTAAAATCAAAAGAATCTTCCCTAGAATCACCTGGATTATAAGTTCCTGTTGCCACCCAAATTTCTGTTGTATTTGCATAAACATTTTCTAAAGCATCATTTAAATTTGAGTAAGCTTTTGACCAAGAAGATCCATCTTTTGTTAAACCTGCATTTGGGCTTCCTTTAGAATCTTTAACATATATTCTTGGTAAATTTAATGGCTGTTCTACTGTATATTTCTTAACAGACATTCTACCTCCATCTTTATACAACACATACATATTACCATCTGTAGAATTCATTTTCATCTTGACAAAGAAATCTGCAGTGTTTGTTGCTATTCCTATAGATGGTAATACAGACCAAACATCTGTGTTTCTATATTTCTGAAAAACTAAATTTTCAGTATTATCTGAATACATTAAGTAAAATTGATTATCTGTGATACTCTTACTAAATTTAAGAATACTATGTGTATTATTTGCAACTCCTGTTGGTTGTGTTATAGTTTCACCATATTTACCAACTACAATTGTACTGTTTGTTACATCATTTGAAGCAAAATAATCTGCACCAAAAGCACTAGAAATCTCTCTATAATCAATAGCAGAATTTGCATGAGTGGCGTTTGCAGCAGATCCTATATTATATCTTCTAATTCTTCCATTAGAATCTGCTAAAGTATAGGATTCGAAATCATTAAAATCTACTCTAGCATTTAAACCATCATCACCATTAACAAATACCCAACCAGAACCAGATTTTGTATAAAACTGTGGTCTTCTATCAGAACCACCTGCACCAATTATACCTACTATTCTTGGAGTTCCTGTAGTACTAAATTGTAACTGAATTCCATAAGTATAAAAACTACCACCAACATTAGATCCTTCACTAACCCAAGTTGTACCATTAAAACTAAATACATCTATATTACTTGCAGAACCAGAAGCTTCTGCTTTTAAAGCAACCCAAGGTTGATTTGTTGCTGGATTAATTTTAATTGCTAGATTATTATAGTTTTCATTTGAAATTGCTCCTGAACCTACATCTACCCAATTTGTTCCATTAAATGTCATCACAAATACTTTATTTACTGTAGGATCTTCATAAAGTACATATGGACTTCCTGAATTATTAAAGGCGATTTCTCCATTTTTTGCAAAATTAGTTGAGAATTGAGTTGACCCAACTTGAGTCCAGTTTTGAGCAAATGAAATACTGGTAATTAAAAGTAATGTTAAAAGTAATCTTGTTTTCATAATATGTTTTTTATTTTTTTACAAAAACAAAATTGCCTCTAAATAACTAATAATTTAGAGGCAACTTTCTGAAATGTCGTTTTGAGTTTCTAAAGCGATTACATATTTTGTACAATAGTTAAAAACTCTTCTTTTTTATCTCTTGCTATAGAAACTGTTTTATTGTTTTCCATTAAGATATAGCCTCCTTCTTTTTTCACATATTCCTTTATATGCATTAAATTGATTAAAAAAGAACGATGTGGTTTGTAAAAAGTGGTTGCTTGTCCTAACAAGTCAACAAAGAAACGAAGTGGCTTACTTACAAAAATAATGTCCATGCCTTTTATTGAAACATTAGTATACATGCCATCTGCTTCTAACATAATAATGTCTTCGAAATTCACAAACTTTATGCCATCAGAATAAGGAATTCCTATCTTTTTAAAATTATTGGATTGCAAATTTTTCTTAAGTTCTTCTAGTTTTAAAGAGATTTGTGATTTGCCTATTTGTGAAATAGCTTTTTCTACAGCTTCCTTTAACTGGCTTGGCCTTACAGGCTTTAATAAATAATCAATTGCAGAAAGCTGAAAGGCTTGTATTGCATAATCGCTATAAGCAGTCACAAAAATAATTTCAAAATTATAGTTTTCTTTGTTTATATGATTTAATATTTCTAAACCAGAGTGTTCAGGCATTTCTATATCCAAAAAAACCAAACTTGGGTTCTCTGATTTGATTATTGAGACGCCTTCTAATAAATTTTCTGCTTCTAAGATTTCTGTAATTTCAGCACAATTATCTAGCAACATTGAATGCAAAACATGTCGTGCTTTTTTTTCATCATCAATTATTACTGCTTTCATAAATTAATTTTTTGCCACAAATATGAAATTTTTTTAAGAATATTTATTTTTTTATTTCTGAAATGGCTGTTTGGATTTCTAAAGCAACAGATTATAATGGAATTCTGATAGTAACCTTGGTTCCAACATTATTAGCATTTACATCTAAATCTTCTACAGATAATTCAATTTTATCTTTTTTATTATAGTTCAATAGTTCTAATCTTTTGTTGGTAGCTTCTGTTGCAAAAGATTTATGCCTTTTTAATTGTTTTAGCTTTATTTCTGCTGCTTTTTTTCTTCCAACCCCATCATCTTTTACAACAACTACAAGAACATTTTTTTCTTCAACCTTAGAAATTTCAAGAATCAGTTTTCCATTCTCTTTTTTATGTAAAAGACCATGTTTTAAAGCATTTTCTACATAAGGTTGAATTAATACAGTTGGGATAAAAATATCATCAGTTATAAGATTTTCGGAAATAATTAATTCATAACTCAACTTTTCTTCAAATCGTAATTTCTCTAACTCTAAATAACCTTCAATTGTTTCTATTTCTTCTGCTAATGAAATTTCTTTTTTAGCACTTTGATCTAAATACATTCTAATTAAATCTGCAAATTTCCCCAAATAATCTGCGGCTAAGTTTTTTTGATTATTGATAATATAATCTTGAATAGAATTTAATGCATTGAATACAAAATGAGGATTCATTTGGCTTCGTAGACTTTCTAGCTTTAATAAAATATTCTCTATTTCTTTGTTTTGTTTTTCAATTTCTAACCGTTGTTTCTCCTTTAATCTTTTATTTTCTTTGTAGCCATAAATAACAAATAAAGAAATTACACTAAAAGTAATAAATCCATAAAACCATAATTGCTCGTAAAAAACGCCCTCAACTTTAAATTTAATCTCTTTTATTACTGATGAACCTTCATTCTCTTTGTTTTTTAATTGGAAGGTATAATCACCCTCTGCTAAACGATTGTATATAATTTGATTATTGTTTGATGTGTTTGTTTGCCAACTTGACACCCCATCTTTATCATCAATTAATCGATATTGATACGTAATATTATCTTTGGAAGAAAAACCATTTGTATTATAAGCAATCGTTATTTTTTTTGCATCACTTGTTAGTAAATATTCATCTCTAAAGGATTGCTTTTTGTCATCAATTAAAACAGCAGTAAAATAAGGTTCTAACTGTTTTTTTGGTTCCAGATCAAAAACATTTTTAGAGTTGAATGAAAATAATTCATTCTGAGTACTGATATAAACTTCATTCTCAATAATTTCTAATCCTGTAAAATTATATGATGGAATTCCATTTTTCTTTGTTAAGTTTCTAAATTCATTCGCAATGGTATTCAATTCTTGAACACCATTATCACCAGCAATCCAAAGTGAATTATCTAAAGCTAGTATATAATCGTTGATGTCTGATAGCAATCCATTTTTTGTATTAAAATGACCTATAACTTTATGATCTTTTATCTTATAAATTCCGTTTTTAAAAGATAAACACCATAAAACATCATTAATATTTATGATATCTTTTATATAAATAGAATTGTTATTATATTTAATTTCTTTTTTATTAAAAGTTTCATCATAAACAAACAAACCATCTACAGTTGCAAAAAAACTTTCTTTTGTTGCTTTTTTATAATAGCAAGAATACCCTCTAATAAAATAATTAAAAGTTTTTTTAAGCTCATTTTCATCAGAAATAAAAACTTTACCAATAGCAGAACCTGTAGCAACTAAAAATTCGTTTTTATTAATAAAATCATGATCTTTTATAACACTATATTCAATTTTATTTTTAAATACAAATCGCCTTTCTTTCAGTTCATATACACCTAAAAAACTATCTGACAATTTTATAAAATATTTTTTCGTTAATGGGTTATAAAAAAAGTACTTTAATTCAGAAACATTTTCATAAACAATCCTTTCTACTTCTTTTGTTCTATTTGTAAACTTATAAATATCCTTTTTTTTACTTATCAAAAAAAGTTCATCTTCTTTTCCTTGATATAAGCCACTTAATCTATTATCACTTCCTATCTTAAAGTTCGTGTTTAATTTTAAATTAGGTATTACATATATACCATCTCCCAAAGTTGTAAGCCAAAAATTACCCTGAGTGTCCTTTAATAAATTAGAAACTTGATTATTTGGCAACAATTGTTGCTGCACTACTAAAGTGTTTTTAATTAAATCACAGATAAAAACACCTTTATTTGTTGCATAAAATATTTTATTATCGATTATAATGGAGTCGTAAATTCTTAGTTTACTAGGTAAATTTGTTTTTAATTTCGTTTGAATACCAGTCTTACCTGTTTTATAATAGATTGGTTTACCATTAATTGTATTAAAACATACAATTGCCTCGTTGTTTAATACTTTTAATTTACCATATCCAGTAATTTTATTTTCATCAATTGATTGCGGTTTTACTGTATTTATTAGATTGTAGGATTGATCTATAATTGTAAACTCTCCAACTTCATTAATAAAAAAAATACTATCGTTTTTGATTTGAGGATATGTATGAAATATATTTCGTTTTCTTTCTTTAACTTGAAATAAAAATTCTCCAGTTTCTTTATTACAGATTATTGTTTTATTAGTAATATTCATTACTAATAAATCTTTGTAAGTTGATAATAAAATGATGGACCCTTTAAAGTATTCTTTTAGGTTTAAAAATAAATGAACCTCACCATTTTCAATATAAAAAACCTGATTAGCTAAATTTGTATACCATATTTTATTGTCTTTGTCTTTCGTTAAAGAAAACACAGACAAACCCACTTGTTTCGGGTGATTATAAGACACATACTCACTGCCATTATAGCGAAACAAGCCTTTGTCAGCAGCTAACCAAATTAGCCCATTATCGTCTTCTATAATATCATAAAACTCATTATCTGGCAATCCATCATTTTCTGATAAATGAATAGATACAGGTTCTTGTGCAGAAACTTTAAAAGCGTACACAAATAAAAAAAATATGAGTAAATATGTTTTCAATACTATTTAAATTGTTGTCTAAATTACAATTTATTTATAAAAAAGTAATATTGAGTTGCTGAAAGTGGGTTTTGAGTTGCTAAAGCATTAATTAAGTTTCAACTCATACAAATTACCACCATCTCCATGTGCTTTTTCGTCTGTAATTAAAACAGTTGTATTATCTTTAAAACAGATGCCTTCTTTTTGAGTTTTGTGTTCTAACTCTATTGTTTTTACTTTTCCGGATAAGAAATTATCCTCTTTAAAATCCGAGAAAATAAGGATGTTTTTTTGAGATAATAAAGCTACTTTTTTACCATCATCAGAAATATCCGCAGAAGTAATCCAACATTCTAAATCGTTGCAATTTTCAAATTCACCAATTAATTTGGCAATGTGTTTTCCTTTTTTTGCAGGAAGTTTATACAGAAAAGTTTTTCCATATTTATTTTTGACCCTACTTTTTGTAAAAATATAAATATAATTATTGAAGTAAAAAAAAGCTTCAGCATCAAAGTATAATTTTTTGTTTTTTGGAGGAAATTTCTTTTGATTTTCGTACTTAAACTCAATTTTTACGACCTCAGTACTTTTTTTATTTAAATGTTTTTTCTTAATTTTTAAGATCTTTAAATTCTTTCTTTTACTTAAATTATTACCAAAATCTCCTATGTAAATATTTCCTTTTTCATCAGAAGTTAAATCTTCCCAATCATGGTTTTTGGTTTTTATAAAAACCTCTCTTTTAATCTTACCATTCTTTGAAATTGCAAATAATTTAGACCTATTTCCACCATCGTTGATCATCCAAATAAGATTTGAATTTCTTGCTGATTCAACTCCTGAAACTTCTTTTAAAGTTTTTGGTAAATCTGCAAGAAATTTTAATTGCCCAAAATTTTGACAACTTATAAATAATAGAATCGTAAAAAAAGAGAAGATATTTCTGAACATAAAAAGCTAAACTATAAAATGAATATTTCTTTCTTTAGAAAAATGAGAACAAGTAATTTTACCAACCTCCAGAGGCACCTCCACCTCCAAAACTTCCGCCGCCAAAACCACCACCAAAGCCGCCGCCTCCAAAACTACCGCCTGAAGAAGATGAACCTCCAAAACCACCAAAGCTACCTCCACTTCTACCAGCGTTACTTAAAATAATAGTTTCAATAATACCCTCAGCAACAGATCTTTTTCTATAACGTCTGCGACCTCCTTTATTATTTTTATTTCCTCGATAAAGCAAAAGAAAAAAGATAATAATTATTATAATAGGAAAGATAATCCCTGGATCAAAACCTTCTGACTCTTCTTTTCGAGAACCTTTAAACTCGCCATTTAAAGTTTTAAAAATGTAATCTGCCCCCAAATCTAAACCTCCATAATAATCTCCTTTTTTAAACTGAGGAGTTATTACTCTATCAATAATTCTTTTAGATTGAAAATCTGTTAATAAATGTTCAACACCTTTACCTGAAGAAATAGCTATTTTTCGATCTTTTTTAGCCAGCAATAATAAAACTCCGTTATCTTCTTTTGCTTGACCAATTCCCCATTTCTCTCCCCAATTTGCAGCAAGATAATTAATATTCTCACCTTCTGTAGATGAAATAACTGCTACCACAATCTGAGTTGATGTAGAGTCTGAATACCGAATTAGTTTATTTTCAAGTGATAAATTATCACTTTGTGACAACAATTCAATGTAGTCATAAACACCTTTTTGATCTTTTAAGTTTTTAGGTTTTTCAGGAATTTGAAATCCTTGAGAAAAAATACTTTGTGATAATAAGAATAATAGAATGACAACACTTTTACTAAAGTGTGAAAACTGAAAACTGGGGGTTTTGTTTAAAATCATCCTTTTGAAATATCATTAGAGAGTTCGTTTACATCATCAGTTTGCCAAGGAAAATGCGCTTGTAATTCTTCTCCTGCTTTTAAGATTCCGTCAACAATTCCTTGTTTAAAGTCCCCAGATTTAAAGTGGCTTTGAATAACATCTTTTGTTGTATTCCAAAAATCTTTTGGTACAACCTCGTTAATTCCTTTATCACCATAAATAACAAACTTCTTATCATTTACGGCAACATAAATTAAGACAGCATTCGCATCTTTTGTTTCATTCATTTTTAAGAGATGAAACACTTCTTGCGTGCGCTCATAATGGTCTTTTTCTGATGAACGTTCTATATGAACACGTACTTCTCCAGAAGTATTTTTCTCTGCAATTTTAATAGCAGAAATAATTTCTTTTTCTTCTTTTTGCGTAAGAAACTCTTCTACTTTAGACATTTTTATTATTTTTTTGTTTTAAAATCAAAATTTACATCTGGCGCATTTTCTGATCCTGGATTTGATTTAAAGCGACTCATTTCATCAAAATTAAACATACCTGCTAAAACCGAATTTGGAAAAACTTTAATATGCTTATTATAATTGTTTACACCTTCGTTAAAACGATCTCTAGCAATATTTATTCTATTTTCTGTCCCTTCAATTTGACTTTGTAATTCTAAAAAGTTAGCGTTGGCTTTTAAATCAGGGTAACGTTCTACCACCAATAATAATTTAGATAAAGCTCCACTTAAACCTGCTTGAGCTTTTTGAAATTGCGCCATTTTTTCTGGTGATAAATCTCCTGCATTTATGGTTGTTGATGTTGCTTTAGAACGAGCTTCAATAACTTTAGTTAAGGTTTCTTTTTCAAAATCAGCAGCACCTTGTACTGTTTTCACTAAGTTACCTATCAAATCATTTCTACGCTGATAAGCACTTTCTACATTAGACCAAGTAGTTTTTGCATCTTCCTGTAAAACAACAGCTTCATTATTAAATCCTTTTCCAAAATTGTATATAAGATATCCGAATATTAAAATAATTAAGATATAAATTCCTTTTTTCTTCATGTTTCTAAATTTTAATTTGATTCTTTTGTTTTACAAATTTAACTAATAATTATTTACAAAGATGTTCCTCCATCCAAAGTAATTGTCTGTCCTGTCATAAATTTTGTATTATCAGAAGCCAACCAAACAACAGCCTCGGCAATTTCTTCGGCTTTCCCATATCGCTTCATGGGAATTACACTTTTTAAAATGGCATCCATTTCTGGCTTTGCATTTATCAATTGATTTAACAATGCAGATTCCGTATAACCAGGGCAAACTGCATTTACTCTAATATTTTTAGTTGCATATTCCATAGCGGCAGACTTGGTCATACCAACCACTGCAAATTTACTTGCGGTATAACTTATATTATTGGGTGATGCTTTTAAACCTGCTAAAGAAGCAATATTTACAATGTTCCCGTAACCCTGTTTTACAAATTGCCTCAGAGCAACTTTCATACAATAAAACACCCCAGTTTGATTTACCGCTATTACGTTATCCCAATCTTTTAAACTAGATCTATGTGTATTTAATAAACTAGGACCAATTCCTGCATTGTTTACAATAACATCTAATTGTTCAAATTCTTCAATAGTTTTAATGATTAAAAGTTCTACCTCTTCAAAAACTGTAACATCTACTTTTATAGGTATCGCCTTTCCTTTATTTGTTACAATTTCTGCCACAACTTTTTTTGCGTTTTCTAAATTGATATCAGAAACCACAACTGTTGCTCCGTGTTTTGCAAAATGAATAGCAGTAGCTTTACCAATACCAGAACCTGCTCCCGTAACAATAACGATCTTATTTTTCACTTCCATTAGTCGATTGATTTAGTTTTAATGGACTTTAAAGCAAGTTTACAACACAATTCTGCTGCTTTATTTAAAGTAGCAAAACGCGGATCTGTAGTCCATCCTTTAGAATATCTATAATAAATTTGTTGTGCAATCACTGCAATTTTAAACAGCCCAAAAACGTAGTAAAAAACTAAATCATCTATAGTCCTACCAGATTTTTCAGCATACATTTTTGCAATTTCACTTCTTATTGGATTTCCTTCAAAAATTGTTGGAGAAGGAATTCCTTGTTTTACAAAATCATGATCAGTAGCAACTGTCCAATAACCTAGAGAAGTTCCTAAATCCATTAACGGATCTCCTAGAGTTGCCATTTCCCAATCTAAAACAGCAGAAATTTCTTGCCAAGAATCATCTTTAAAAACAACATTATCATACTTAAAATCATTATGAATTAAACAATGTTCATATTCTTTAGGTTGATTTTCAGACATCCATTTCATCACCATTTCTGCTTCAGGGTATTCATCTGTCTTTGCTTTTATGTATTGCTTTCCCCAATTAGAGACTTGTCTTTCTACATATCCCTCAGGTTTTCCTAAATCAGCTAAACCTATAGCTTTATAATCTACATGATGAAGTTCTACTAAAGTATCTAACCAAGAATTTGCAATCGTTTTATAATTTTCTGGGGATAAATTTCTTTTATGAGCTTCTTTGTAGTTTAAAATGATGCCTTCTACTATTTCCATGAGATAGAAATCGCTCCCTAAAACAGTTTTGTCATCACAAAAACGATACATTTTTGGAACTTTAGAAAAAGCTTTATGCACGGCACTTTGTACTTTAAACTCACGATTCATATCGTGACCTCTTTTGATAGCGCCTATTGGTGGTTTTCTTAAAACAAATTCTTTATTCTCTATTCTTAATAAGTAAGTTAAATTAGAAAATCCGTGTGTAAATTGTTCCACGTATAATTCACTATCTATAGAATTTATAAGATTAACATCTTGTAAATATTTTTTCAAATTCACTTCTGATAACTCTTCTCCTTTTCTTACTTTTTGATTCATTATTGCTTAACTATTTCAGGTTATTTTCTCTCCCCATTCGTATCTAAAGTTATAACATGTTCCCGTTCACTATTCCACATAGAACATTCAATCTCAGAATTTAGTTTTATAACATTCTTCATATAAAACAACCCCTCTTTTTTAGTCTCAAAAATCAGAAACATATCAATCTCTTCATCGGAATTGAAATAGGTCTTCTTATCAATCTTCAATACCTTTCCTGTTGCAAATTCTGCATGTAAAACTATATATTGATGTCGCTCTAGTTCTAGCTTTTTCATTTTCTATAAAAGAAATCAATTATTAATTTCCGTATTTTTTAATACAACTTTTTCCTAGTTGATACATATGCACTTCATCAGGACCATCTGCCAAACGCAACATTCTTGCAATTGCAAAATAATGAGGTAGATAAGTATCTGGGCCTACACCTTTTCCTCCAAGAATTTGCATAGCTCTATCAATAACTTTCAACGCCATATTTGGCGCTACAATTTTAATCATTGCAATAATATCTTTTGCTTCTTTATTACCAACTCTGTCCATTTTATCAGCAGCAGAAAGTGTTAACAATCTAGCTTGCTCAATTTCACATTGCGATTTTGCTATTTCATGCCTAATGCTGCTATAATCATAAAACTTTTTACCAAAAGCTTCTCTTTCTAAAGTTCTTTGAGACATAGTTTCTAGTGCATACTGAGCCATCCCAACCAAACGCATACAATGATGAATTCTTCCAGGGCCTAAACGTCCTTGTGCAATTTCAAAACCTCTTCCCTCACCTAAAATCAGGTTTTCTTTTGGCACCCTAACATTTTCTAAAACAATTTCTGCATGACCTTCTGGAGAATCATAATAACCGAGAACAGAAAGCGGTCTTACAATCTTTAAACCTTTTGTATCCATAGGAACTAAAACCATACTTTGTTGTTGATGTCTGTGTTTAGTAACATCTGTTTTCCCCATAACAATGGCTACTTTACAATGTGGATCCATGGCTCCTGAAGACCACCATTTCCTTCCATTAATCACATATTCATCGCCATCTAAAACAATGGAAGTTTCAATATTTGTAGCGTCTGAAGAGGCTACTTGTGGTTCAGTCATTAAAAAAGCTGAACGAATTTCTCCATTCATTAATGGTTTTAACCACTCTTGTTTTTGAGCATCATTTCCATATTGTGCCAAAACTTCCATATTTCCAGTATCTGGAGCAGAACAGTTAAAAATTTCTGAAACCCAGATTTTCTTTCCCATTATTTCTGCTAATGGCGCATATTCTAAATTACTTAATCCGCCATAACTTATCGGTAAAAACAAATTCCATAAACCAGCATCTTTTGCTTTCTGTTTTAACATCGCTGTCTTCGGAAAACGTTTCCATAAATTAGCTGTATTACTTTGAAAAGTAATATATTCTTCTTCTAAAGGAACAATATGTTCTTCTATAAAAGTTGATAATTTATATTGTAATTCTTTTGATTTCTCTGAATATTCGAAGTTCATAGCTATTTTTTATCAATCTTTTGATTCAATTCTCTATTTAACTTTTTTACTTTTTCTTTTTGCTCTGCTAAAGTTTCAACACCAAACTTAATTCTTTCTGCATCCGAAATTTTAGTACTATCTATTTTACCAAGTCTCCAAGGTTCGTCCCAATTTCTTTTATATTGAGTTCCATAAATTTGTGGTTCTCCTATACTTAGAAGATACCTGTCAGTAGCAGCTGCAAAAAGCCATTTGTTCATTGTAGAATCTAATTCAATTGATTTCTTCATTAAATTTACTGCCTTTCTATAGGCAATGGAATCTTTTCCATGCTGAAAAACCATTGCTGCATTTTTAAAATCTCTCGAAGTAATTACTTTATTTGAATCTAAAAGTTCTTGAACTCGACTTCTCCTTATACTATCTCTTTTATTAACATAACCCCAATCAATTTCATTTACTTGTCTATCTTCTTGATCATTAAAAAAAATACTGAATAATTCTTCATTGTCTATATTAACATCAACCTGTTTTTTTACTTCAGGTTTATGAATGCAGGATGCCATTAAAACAATTGAGAGAAGAAATAAAATTTTATTCATAACGTTTTATTTTAAACCTAATTTTCAAAGTTGAATTTGTCTAGTCGAGCGCAGTCGAGATCTTTTAACAATATAAATGACCTCTCGACTGCGCTCGAGGAGACATTCTGATTTTAAGTTTTACCCAGCAATCATATAGCCGCCATCAGCAGTATAAACGCCACCTGTCATATAACTTCCTGCATCCGAAGCTAACAAACAAGCTAAACCTACCATTTCTTCTGGCATTCCCATTCTAGCAGAAGGAAGTGATCTTTCAATCTTACCAAGAATTTTTTCATTCTGCCATAAAGCCGAACTAAACTTTGTTTTAATCAAACCTGGGCAAATTGCATTGACTTTAATTCCATATTGTCCCCATTCTTTAGCTTGATTTTTTGTCAGCATTAAAATAGCAGCCTTACTTGTACTATATATTCCTAATCCAAAACCTGGAGTTAAAGCTTCAACGGATGCAATATTTATAATACTACCACTTTTACTCGCTTTTAAATGTGGTAAAACTAAGTTTGATAAAGACCAAGGTGCTTTAACATTTACATCCATTATCTTATCAAAAATTGCTGGATCCACCTCTTCAATAGGTCCAAAAACAGGATTAATTGCTGCGTTATTTACAAGTATATCAATTCTGCCAAAAGCTTCAATTGTGGTATCAACTAAATTTTTACGCTGACCTTCTTTCCCTATATGACATGCAATTCCGATGGCTTTTAAACCCTCTTTCGTAAACTCCTTTACAACCTCATTACAAGCATCTTGACTTCTGCTAGATATTACGACTTGTGCTCCATTTTGTGCTAATCCTTTAGCAATTGCTTTTCCGATTCCTTTACTAGAACCCGTTATAATTGCAACTTTACCTTCTAAATTAAATTGTTCTTTTATGTTCATTATAAGATATATTCTTTGTCTTTTTTGATCGTTATCACTTCATCAGACATTAAAGATTCTGCTAATGAATTTGTTTTTGGAACTTCATATTTAAAGTAAAACTTCATGGTATGAATTTTACTTTCATAAAAAATTTCTGAATATTTTCTATCAGAATTATTGAGTTCCTTTTTAGCATCAACAGCCATTTCTAGCCATAACCAACCTAAAACAACAATGCTCATATATTCCATAAATAAATTAGCATCGGCTAAATAACGCTCATAATTTCCTTTCATGGCGAAAGGCATTAAATGTCCTACTACTTTTTGAGAAAGTTGTAATTTATCACCTAAAACGGTTGCATATTTTTTTAGTTCATCATCTTTGGAAGCAGTAAAAATTGTTTTCATAATTTCGGCTGCCAATAATTCTAACCCTTTTCCATTTTGCATCGGTACTTTTCTACCCAACAAATCTTGCGATTGAATACCTGTAGTGCCTTCGTATAAAGAGAAAATTCTAATATCTCTATAATATTGTTGTAAACTAAAATCTGTACAAAAACCATAACCTCCTAAAACTTGCAAACCATTATCTACAGCTTCTGCGCCTGCTTCTGACGGAAATGTTTTTACAATAGGAAGAATCATTTCTAACAATAAATTGTACTTTTCTTTCTCATCTTCGGATATCGATGTTGTTACAATATCATGGTATTTTGACGCTAATAGAACGAGACTTAAAGAGCCTTCTACAATTGATTTTTGCAATAAAAGCATCCTTCTTACATCTGGATGTTCTATGATTAAACTTTGTTTTTCTGTTGGATTTTTCTTCCCAGAACTTGTTAATTTTCTACCTTGAGGTCTCTCATTTGCATATTGTAAAGATGTTCTGTAAGCAGCCATTGCAATAGCTGCTGCACCTCTACCTACTCCAATTCTTGCACCATTCATCATTAAGAACATTTGTTGTAAACCTTTGTGCTCTTCCCCTACAAGATAACCTCTACAATCATCAGAATCTCCAAAACCTAAATGAGTTGTGCAATAACCTCTTTGTCCCATTTTTTGAAAATCAGCAACGGTCATTACATCATTGTATTCTAAAGTTCCATCTTTTTTTAGTCTATTTTTAGGAACCACAAATAATGAGATTCCTTTGGTTCCTTTTGGAGCTCCTTCAATTCTAGCCAAAACCAAATG
>JQIA01001158.1_pt1 | contig 14142 bp, 13 predicted proteins | sample 811431 | NCBI WGS metagenome assembly JQIA01 (sample SAMN02998118, study PRJNA258478) | marine sediment metagenome | biome: marine; feature: seafloor; material: sediment; isolation source: oil-polluted sediment collected from 3 locations (0.5 km, 0.7 km and 0.9 km)... | place: USA: Gulf of Mexico ... | reverse complement strand
GCATTACTCTGGTAGGTATAAAGATATTTCTTTGTTTCAGAAAGAAGCAAAAGAGGTTTTTGAAAACACTGAATTAGCAGAACCTGGTAAAGTTTTTAATATTGATTAGTTGATAACAAGACCAAAGTACAAGCAATTTCAGTTTCAATATTATTTTCTTGCAACAATTTTACAAACTCCATATTTTCTGTTCCAGGATTAAAAATTACTCTTCTTGGTTTTAAATTGATAATATAATTATAATACGCTTCTTGTCTTTTTGGATTAAGGTATAAAGTAACAGTATCTATATTTTCATAGCCTTTCATTTCATCATCAATAATAACATCTAAAACCTTTCCTTTTCTTAAACCAATTGCAGCAACAGGCAATTCTTTATCTATCAACCTTTTAATTGCAATGTTAGAATATCTGTCAGAATTTGTTGATGCTCCAAGAACTAATGTTACTCTTTTCATATGTTAATAATGCGTTAAAGAATGTTAACTAAGGTAACAAATATAAACATTGTCTCGTCTATAAGGTATCAAATAAGATAAAAAATCAACCAAATAATGAAAAAATTTATACTATTAGTTTTACTAATAACCTCTGCAAATTCTTTTGCACAATTAGCAAAAAGCGAACTTCCAAAACCTGGAATAATTACTGGAAAAGTAATAGACAAAACCTCAAATGAAGCTTTACCTTATGTAAATGTTGTTGTGCGTGACATGGCAAATAAAATTATAACAGGAGGCATTACTGATGATAATGGACTTTTTACAATTAAAGATATTCCTAAAGGAAAAAGCTTAGTTGAAGTTCAGTTTATAGGTTTTAAGAAACATTCTAAACAAATAAATATTACCAATAAAAACAAAAATATAAATCTAGGAACTATCGTTTTAGATGAAGACAGTGCTTCTTTAGATGAAGTTGTTATAAGGGCAGAAACATCTACAGTAGTTCAAAAAGTAGATAGAAAAGTAATTAATGTTGGTAAGGATTTAACTGCTACTGGAACTACAGCTTCAGAATTATTAAACAATGTACAATCTGTAAGTGTAGATAGCCAAACAGGAAACATTAGTTTGCGAGGAAATGAAAATGTTAGAGTTTTGGTAGATGGTAAACCTACTAATATTTCTGCTGCACAATTGTTAAAACAAATTCCTTCTACTTCTATAAAAAGTATTGAGTTAATTACAAATCCATCAGCAAAATACAACCCTGAAGGAATGAGTGGAATTATCAATATTATTTTGAATAAGAATGCAAACATGGGCTTTAATGGTTCTTTAGATACAGGTGTAACTGCTGGACATTATGTACGTTACAATGCATCTACAAACATGAACTACAAAACAGGTAAAGTAAACTTTTTTGGAAATTATGGTTTAAATGGTGGTGAGAGGTATAACTATGGCTATGTAAATAGACCAGGTGTAAATAATCAAGATTTTATTTTTGTGAATGACAATAAATCACACCTATTTAAATTTGGCGCAGACATATACATCAACGAAAAAAACACTTTTTCTTTTTACACTACTCAAAACTGGTTTGACAGCAATGCAAATGGTAGAGCCAAAATAACTTTAAATGATGGTACTCTTTATGAAAATTCTCCAAACAAGCAGATTTCTGATAGTAAAAATCAAACTTACAATGTAAACTATAAACACGATTTTAATAAAAAAGATCACAATATAGAGTTTGAAGCAACCTACACTGATAACAAATCTCCCAATGATTTAGAAAATAGATTTGATTTAGGCACACAAGATGATTATACAAATGACATTGATAATCTTGGAAAAAATACGCTAATTAATTTAGATTACACAAACCCTATTTCTAAAGATGGTAAATTAGAATTAGGTTTAGAATATAGATTAAACAAAACAGATAACACAAACATTACAACACAAGTTGGATTTAGTAATTCTTCTTTTACTTATGATAGAGATATCTTTTCTGGATATGTAAATTACGCACAAAAATTTGGAAAGGTTAATATGCAATTAGGTGCTAGAATAGAAAATTATGAAATTGAAGGAATATTTAATCAAGAGAACTTACCTACAGAAACCGTAACTGATAAAATATTTACAGTTTATCCTTCAGCTTTTTTCACTTTTAATCCTTCAGATAAAAACCAGTTTCAAGTAAGTTATAGTAGAAGAGTTGATAGACCAAGTATTCAACAAGTAAATCCTATTAGAGAATGGAGCACACCTTTAATTACTTCTGTAGGTAATCCAGATTTAATTCCTCAATTTACAAACTCATTTGAATTAAACTATACAAGACAAATTACTGGAGGTTCTATTACCATTGGTACTTTCTACAGAAGTATTAATGATGCTATTTCTAGAGTAACTTATGGTGACCCTGCAGACAACAATAATATAAGACAGATTTTAACACACGCAAATTTTGACGATACAAGTTCATACGGATTTGAATTATCATCTAATTACAAAATTACTAATTGGTGGAGAACAAATGCTAGTCTAGATTTTTACTCTCAAAAACAATTTGGAATTGCAGATTTAAGCAACCCTAATGCAGCTAGATTAGAAGTAAAAAATGAAGTATTTAATACTCGTTTAAGTAATAATTTTAAAATAACTAAAAACTTACGTTTACAATTATTTGCAATGTATAGAGGTGCTAACAAAGATATACAATGGGCTGTAGAAAATATGTGGATGGTAAATACAGGTGCTAGTTTAACAGTATTAGATGGTAAAGGAACTATTAACTTTAGAGTAAATGATATTTTTAGAGGGATGAAATTTGGTTTCAATTCTACGAATCCATATATCCAAAATGGTCAATTTAATTGGGAAAGCCAAACTGCTTATTTAGGTTTTAACTACAGATTTGGTAGTGGAAAAAATAAAGCAAAACAACGTAGACAACGTGATGATAATACCAAACAAGATGGTGGTGGTTTTTAAGGTATCACTATCCATAAAAGTAAAAAGGTTTTGCAATGTTATTGCAAAACCTTTTTACTTTTATATAATTTTTAAAAAAACTACAGAAAATTTCGGATTTGATTTGTAAGTAGTTTGATTTGCTTCTAAACTTAAAAAAATATAAATTCGCTAACTATGAATATAAAATATTCAAACCTTACATATTCATTTTAACAAAATGTGTAATTTAAACTATCTGAAAATTACGGAATGATATTACCACTGAATAATTACTTAAAGGCAAGAGACTTCATATTGACAAATGCGAGAATGATAGAAAGGCGTTTGTTTGAATTTCATTTTGAGAATGGAACTTCTAAAGGTGTTTTTCACGCAGTCTATGCCTACCGTAATTCTGACGGAGGCTTTGGACACGGAATGGAACCAGATACTGCATCACCAGAAAGTCAGCCTCTTTTTAGCATTATGGCACTTGAAACACTCGATGAAGTTGGTTCTCTGACCAAAGAAATTATTCTAAATGACTTTATGCCTTATTTTGAAAGCATAACAACAGAAAAAGGTGGAATTCCGTGGATGTTTAGACCTAAAAGCAACTATCCTTGTGAAGAACATTTTAAAACAGTTAAAGAATGGAGTGCATTAAGTACTACTGCACCTCTACTTGGAATTTTAGAAAAATATAAGATTGATATTCCTTGGATGGAAAAAGCGGAACAGTTTGTTTGGAGTGAATTTGAGAGAATAAAAGATAAACATATTTTTTGCTATTTATGTGTACCAAGATGGTTAACTTTTTTAAAGTATACTAGAAGTCAAAACAAAGCTAAAAAAACAATCAATAACTTAAAAAACTGGATATTGAATAACGGAATAATTTGCGAAGATAAATCTGATGAAGGTTGGGGGCTCTACGGAAAACCTCATAGTTTAAATTATGCAACATCTTCTGAAAGCATTCTATATTCATTATTCACCAGAGAGACTATAGAATCTGATATAAAAGAATTAATCAATAGACAGAAAAATGATGGACGTTGGGATACTTGGTATGGCATTAGTGAAGGAACTAAATTAGAATGGGCTGGTATTCAAACATTTTGGGCATTAAAAATTCTGAAAAATTATAATAAAATTGAAAAATAATTAAAAACTACACACAACAACGCCCTATATCTAAGCCCTTTAGCTAAATTCTCCATATATCATAAAAAAACTCGTTTTCACGAGTTTTTTTATGATATATCTCTAGATTATTTACCAACGAATAATTACAGACCCCCAAGTAAATCCACTACCAAAAGCAGCCAAAACTACCAAATCATTATCTTTAATTTTTCCTTTCTCCCAAGCTTCCGTTAATGCAATAATTACAGAAGCAGCAGTCGTGTTTCCGTATTTCATAATGTTATTATACACATTCTCATCTGCCAATCTAAATTTCTTCTGAATAAACTGTGCTATACGTAAATTCGCTTGATGCGGAATTAACATATCAATATCCTCTTTATCTAAATTGTTAGCCGCTAATCCCTCTACAATTGCTTCAGAAAAACGAGTAATCGCATGTTTAAAAACAAACTGACCATTCATATAAGGATAATAAGAAACATCATTAGGATCATTATTTTCTAAAATTTCAGGAACCCAACGTTGTGTAGAAGGTCCTTCTAACACTAATTCTTTGGCATGCTTTCCTTCCGAATGTAAATGAGACGATAAAATACCTCTTCCTTTTTCTTCAGATCTTGATAAAACAGCTGCTCCTGCTCCATCACCAAAAATCACAGAAACATTTCTTCCTCTTGTTGATCGCTCTAAACCTCCAGAATGATTTTCTGCACCAATGACTAAAATGTTTTTATACATTCCTGTTTTTATAAATTGATCTGCAACAGACATCGCATAAATAAAACCAGAACATTGGTTTCTAACATCTAAAGCACCAATTGTTGGCATGTCTAACATATCTTGCACTTGCACGCCTCCTCCTGGAAAATACATATCGGGGCTCAAAGTTGCAAATACAATAAAATCAATATCGTCTTTTGTTAAGCCTGATCTTTCAATTGCAATTCTAGAAGCTTTTGCCCCCATAACTGCAGTTGTATCATCTGTTTTTGGATCAATCCAACGTCTTTCTTTTATACCTGTTCTTTCTTGAATCCATTCGTCAGAAGTTTCCATAAATTCCTTCAAATCATCATTGGTAACAATATTCTCTGGAACATAATATCCTAGACCGGTTATTTTTGAATTATACATAATTTATAGGTATTTTTTTTATTGATTATCAATTTACATATAGCTAAAGTAGGAATTTTATTTTGGATTCCCAATAGCCAATCAAGTTGTATAAGAACATTAATTTCATCGAAAAGACTAAGACATGAGCTCAATGATTTTTTTTCATTAAAAAACTGACTAAATCAATCAATTTCTGTCATCTTGTCATAATAATCTCTTTGGTATTTTTTTTGACTATTCACTTATCACAAATAATAAATTAAACATAATAGATATAAAATGGCAAAAGGAAATATTAATGTATCCGTAGAAAATATTTTTCCACTGATTAAAAAATTCTTGTATTCTGATCACGAAATCTTTTTACGTGAATTAATTTCTAATGGAACAGATGCAACAACAAAACTTAAACACCTTATTTCTATTGGTGAAGCAAAAACTGAATTAGGTGATGCTAAAATTGAAATTAGTATTGATGAAGCTGCTAAAACCCTAACGATTAAAGATCATGGTTTAGGAATGACTGCTGATGAAGTTGAAAAATACATCAACCAAATTGCTTTTTCTGGAGCTGAAGAGTTTTTAGAAAAATATAAAGATGATAAAAACGAAACTGGTGTTATTGGACATTTTGGTTTAGGCTTTTATTCTGCTTTTATGGTTGCTGATAAAGTAGACATTTTTACAAAATCTTTTAAAGATGCTCCTGCTGCACATTGGAATTGTGATGGTTCTCCTGAATATACTTTAGTTGAGCACGACAAAGCTGATAGAGGAACAGAAATTGTTTTACATATTGCAGAAGATTCTTTAGAGTTTTTAAAAGAGGATAAAATTGGTGGTTTATTAAATAAATACAATCGTTTTAACCAAGTGCCAATTAAATTTGGAACGAAAGAAATTAACGATCCAGAATTTACACCAGCAACTACAAAAGATGCTGAAGGTAAAGAAACTACAGAAGCTCATAAGCAAATTGCTGTTGATAATATCATCAATAATACAAGCCCAGCTTGGACAAAAGCACCTGCTGATTTAAATGATGAGGATTATACAAATTTCTACAGAGAATTGTATCCTACACAATTTGAAGAGTCTTTATTCCATATTCACTTAAATGTTGACTATCCTTTTAACTTAACAGGAATTTTATTTTTCCCTAAGTTATCTCAAAACATGGATATGCAAAAGGATAAAATCCAATTGTATCAAAATCAAGTGTATGTAACGGATAATGTTGAAGGAATTGTACCTGACTTTTTACAAATGTTAAAAGGTGTTATCGATTCTCCAGACATTCCTTTAAACGTTTCTCGTTCTGGTTTACAGGCTGATGGAGCTGTAAAAAAGATCTCTGGTTACATTACTAAAAAAGTAGGTGATAAATTAGCTTCTCTATTCAAAAAAGACAGAGCTGATTTTGAAACAAAATGGAATGACATTAAAGTAATTATTGAATACGGAATGTTGTCTGAAGATAAATTCTTCGATAAAGCTAAGAAATTTGCTTTATACCCAACAGTTGCAGATACTTTTTTCACTTTTGATGAATTAATTGAAAAAACAAAAGATACTCAAACTGATAAAGACGGTAATCACGTTATTTTATATACGTCTAACAAAGAGGCACAACACAGTTATATTCAAGATGCAACTGCAAAAGGATATGAAGTTGTCGTTTTAGATTCTCCTATTATTTCGCATTTAATGCAAAAATTAGAAGGTTCTGCAGAAAAAGTGAAGTTTACAAGAATAGATTCTGATTTTATTGATAATTTAATCAAAAAAGATGACGCTGTAATTTCTAAATTATCTGATGCAGAAAAAGAAACTTTAAAGCCAATTATTGAAGCTGCTGTTCCTAAACAAACATATACAGTTCAATTAGAAGCGATGGATTCTGATGCTTCTCCGTTTTTAATTACAGTTCCAGAATTTATGCGTAGAATGAAAGAAATGCAAGCTTCTGGTGGTGGTGGAATGATGGGAATGGGTAACTTTCCTGACATGTACAATTTAGTGGTAAACACAAATAGCCCGTTAGTTTCTGATATTTTAAATAACAAAGACGAAGCTGCTCAGAAAGGTTTAATTTCTCAAGCTTTTGACTTAGCTAAATTATCTCAAAACCTTTTACATGGTGAAGAGTTAACAAACTTTATTAAACGTTCTTACGAATTGATTAAGTAGGCAACACTGTTGCTTTTAGTATTAAAACCTCTTTGTGAAAACAGAGAGGTTTTATTTTATTTTACTTTTTAAATTATTCATTAATACTTTTATTTTATCAGTAAACAGACTTTTTATCTCTTCACTAAGAACTTCATCTTTATAATATTTTTTAAATTTACGATTATCTATTCGTATTTCGTAAAAATATTCCTTGAAGTCTATTGAAAATAAAAACGTTTCTGAATAATTATTTTCATAGACATCTCGAGATAAATCAAAAAAATATGTCAGGTGGTAGGTTTTTTGACCTAATGCTATAAAAAATTTAAAATCCTTTATATCTTTAATAATATATTTACTTAGATCAAACTCTTTTTCTGCCCCCATTCCCCTTGATATAATTTTTTCTGAATTTTTTAAGAAAAATTCACTAAACTTCTTCAATTTAGGGCTAATAAAACTAAATATTTCAAATGTAATCTCTACTAAATCTACTTTATTTTTAGTTATTTTATTATCCAAGTTCAACTTTGTTTCTTTTCGAAACAACTCAATTTCCTTATCTAAATCATCAGGATCATTTATATTTTCACCATTTATTCCTTTTATATAAATATCCAATGAATGATTAATAGTTTCAGACATCATTTCAACAAATGGTAAAATTTCTCCGTTATCTGCTTGAGAAAGTGTTGCATAATAGTTTTTTTTATTTTCATTTTTGATAACAGAAATTGGATAACCAAACTTCATCAAAATAAAATTTGTTAGAATTCTTGTCATTCTTCCATTTCCATCATCAAAAGGATGAATAGCAACAAACCTATGATGAAATAATGAGGCTAAAACAACAGGGTTTACATCTTTTAAAATAGCGTTTTCATTATACCAAGAAACCAATGCAGTCATTTTTGCAGGAGTTTCTTCTGGGGTTGCATAATAATGAGTTTCGCCAGTAGCAGTTATAACGTGATTAGCCATTGTTTTATAAGAACCAACATTCACTTTTTTCCCAACAGTATTTCCATCAGCATTAATTGATGGATTTTCATATTGAGTTCCTAAAATAATTTTATGTAAACTTCTAATATCATTCTCATTTAAATCTCTATTACCTTTTACCATATCTAACATAAACTGAATGGCTTCATTGTGTCCTTTAATATCTAGAGCATCCTTTAAGGGTTTTCCTTTTGCAGTTATTCCTTCCATTAAAAGCGCTACAGTTTCTCCATGAGTAAACGTATTACCTTCAATTGCGTTAGAATTAAAATTCCAATCTAATTTTAGTTTTTGAAAGATTCTATTTTCTATATCTTTAGATAAAGGACGATTTCTATCAACAACTAGTTTTTTTTCTTCAAGCTTTTTTATAAAATCTAATCCACTAATTTTTATCAAACCTTTCTCCAAAATTTTTAATTTATGTTGCTTTTCAAATTTACAATTTAGTTATGAATATTTTACTTATTAAAATAATAAATACAAGGTCTCTTTATTTTAAAAACATTATTTTTATCTAAATTAATAAATTCAGAATGCAACTTAAACATCTTTTTGTTTTTCTACTGATGTTCCTTCTTTCGGTTGCAGAATCTACTATTTATTGTCAAGAAAGTTCTTCTGCCTATTATCAGTCTTCAAAGATAATTCAGCATAAAAAGACCAATTATAAAAACACGAAAATTGGTGCTTTTAATCAGCATTTAATATCCGGTAAAAATTTTCTTGCTTTATTCTTTCCAGAAACTTCCCTGAAATTTGTTATTAGAAAACAAATTCTACTTACTCTAAAATTACAAAAGCAATTGCATCAAGAGATTGCTTTATTACATAATCAACAAATATTCTTAATCAATAAAAATATAACTAGTAACTCTATTTCTAAAATATACATCGCCTAGAACTTCACACCTGTTCTTCGCTTATGCTGAAAAGCATTAAATGGTAAAACGAATGTTTCATTATTTATCATTATTAACATGTATAAACAGAAAAAAAGTAAGCGTTTAGAAAAATCTATACGCCCAATATATTGGATTAAAAAAAGGATTCTATTAATTATAACAGCATTTATGATAGGAATGTCTAATTCATTAAATGACGAAGATAAATCCGTTTTTGGAAGTCAATATCAAATTGAACAACAAGATAAAAAAGATTAATTACTTTAATTTTATTAAACCTCTTTGTGAAAGCAGAGAGGTTTTTGTTTAATTTTATCAAAAACAAGGGATTAACCAGTTCTACAATAAACATCAAAAAGTAATTTGTTTAAAAAAAAATCAAAAAATGTGTAATAATCATAAAATTCTGACACTAACCTAAAAAAACAAGTATTGAGTAGCGACTTTTATACAGCATCCATATTACCACATTCTGGAATAATTATCAAAATATGTAGAGCCTATACGGACTCTCAAGAAGATTTTGAGGATTATTATCAGGAAGTCTGTTTGCAGATTTGGAGGAGTAAAGATCAGTTTCGTGGTGATTCTAAATGGTCTACATGGATCTATAGATTATCGTTAAATATATGTTTAACTCTAATTAGAAAAAAGAAAAAAACGCGTCAACTTTTTAGTAGTGATGCTATCAATAGTTTTGAAGTAGATGAAGATAACCCTGCTTTTTCTAATGACGATTTAGGCTTATTATATGAAGCAATTAAACGATTATCTGAATTAGATAGAGCTATCATTTTACTTTATTTAGAAGAGAAACCAAATAAAGAAATTGCAGAAATTATTGGTACAACTCCTAATAACATTGGGGTAAGAATTAACAGAATTAAAGAACGATTAAAGAAATTACTGGATGGAAAAATCAATTGAATCAATTTGGAAAAAAGGTTTTTTACAAGAAAATGCAATGGTAGCGCCCAAGCTAAACAACTTGTACAACAAAAAATCTATCCATATTATAGATAAGTTTAAACGTATGTTTAAAATAAACTTAAATGCGCTTGTCATATTTTCATTTGTTGTACTTATTGCTTCGTATTTTGTAAAAATACCTGTAATGGGCGTTATGATGTTTATCCTCTTTAACGTATTAGTTCTTATAAATAAACGATTATTTAAAAGTTTAGATAAAATAGATAAAAACGTAAGTAGTTATCAATATTTAAAATCTTTTGATGATTGGATGAAAGATCAAATAGCTGTCAACACAAAAATGTCTCGATACATTTATCCATATATTTTTATTGCCATGGTTTCTGGTTTTTGGTTTTCTAGTCAATTCCGTGAAAATTCAAATAAAATATTAGGTAGTTATGAACCAGACATGGTCTTTGGATTGCCAATATATTGGATGCTTTCTATGCTAGTAATTATAGTGCTACTTGCTATTTTTGGTGGTCGTATTTATAAATGGGATTTAAATTTAGTTTACGGTCGTGTATTAAAAAAGCTAGCCGAATTAATATCTGATATGGAAGATTTAAAAGAAGTTTAAGATAAAGTGTAATATTATTTGATTTTAAGCACTAATCAAATAAAGATAAAAAATTATGACAATTATAGAAACCACTCAGTTTTTTGAAAAACTATTAAACCAAACAGATCGTAGAAGAGAGATTAAAGTGTACAAAGCTTTTATTACAATTCTAACAAATTTAAAAAGCAGAGATTTATCGGAAGGTCAATTATCATTAATTGAAAGTGAAATCAAAACTTTTAAATTAAACTCAAATCCTAAAAACAAGAGAAGATATTATAGTAAAATGCTAAATAATTTTATGCAATTTCTAAAAACTGAATTTTCATTCATTTCAGAAGGTTACTATACGGCAATAGGCATGAGTTTGGGGATGTGTTTTGGTGTTGCAATTGGCACTAGTTTTGGTGCTTCTGGAAACGCAATGGGTTTAGCTTTAGGAATGATCATAGGTTTGGCAATTGGTCGTTATAAAGATATGGAAGCAGAAAAGGAAAATAGAGTCTTAAAAACGAAAGGCTCAAGTCTATAAATTCCTAGAAAACTTCTTGTTTCATCTTTACAAAATGTAAAAACAATGTGGTTAATTATTGCTGAGAAAGTCTCTTATATAAATACAAAATTCATCAAAACCGATTGTAGCATTTAAACTACCTTTGCAATAAAAATATTAAATGCAGTTTTCTGAATTTCCTTTCAATAAATCTATCTTAAAAGCGATTGCTGAAGAAAGATATCACACAACAACTTTAGTACAAGAAAAAGCAATTCCTTTAGTTTTAGCTAAAAAGAATGTAGTTGTTTCTGCACAAACGGGTACAGGTAAAACTGCTGCTTTTGCGTTGCCAATTATTCAAATGTTGTTTGATAAACAAGGTCAAAAGGAAGAAGAAGGTAAAGAGATAAAATCATTAATTGTTACGCCTACTCGTGAGTTAGCAATACAAATTTTAGAAAACTTTAAAACCTATAGCAAATACACAAATTTAACAACTGCCGCAGTATTTGGTGGTGTTTCTTTAGAACCTCAAAAAGATGTTTTAGCACATGGTGTAGATATTTTAATTGCAACGCCAGGAAGGTTAATTGACCTTTATTTACAAGGATTCATAGATTTAAGTGCTATTGAAATATTTGTATTAGATGAAGCCGATTTAATGCTTGATATGGGCTTTATAGACGACGTAAAAAAAATAGAACGTTTTTGTCCTAAGAAAAAACAAACCTTACTTTTCTCGGCTACAATTCCAGAAAAAATAGATGAGTTAGCAAAAAAAATGCTGAATAAACCTGTTAAGGTTGAAATAAATCCTGAAGAAACTACAGCAAAAAATATAGGTCAGTTATTATATTACCTTCCTAAAAAGAACAAAACAGATTTATGTTTAAATCTTTTGAGAAACACCATCAATGGAAAAATCATCATTTTTAGACGTACAAAACTAGGTGTTGATAAATTAGAACAATCTCTTCTAAAAAACGAATATAAAGTAACAAGTATTCACGGAGATAAAACACAAGCAATTAGAAATAAAGCGATTGAAGATTTTAAAGATAAAAAAGCAAATATTTTAATTGCTACTGATGTTGCTGCCCGTGGAATTGACATTACAAATGTAGATGCAATTATTAATTTTGATATCTCTAATGTTCCTGAAACCTATGTTCACAGAATTGGTAGAACCGGTAGAGCTGGTAAATCTGGAATTGCATTTTCTTTCTGTTCTCCTGATGAAAATGCCTATATAAAAACGATAGAAGCTTTAATTGAAAAAAAGATTAAGGTTATTGATGATCATCCTTATATTATTAACAAACCAAAGCATAAGAAATTACAACCCAATACCGTTAGTAAGAATAAAAAAGGAAGAAAATCTGATAATTCTAAGAAGAATAAAAAACGTTGGTATTAATAATATCGTTTTCTTAATCTTCTAAATACTTTTTTAGTCTTTCTTTTTTGTTTTAAAATATAGCGCACAATGCAAAAATCAATCCTTGTAAAAATCGTATTATTTACACTTTTATGTAGTTCTCAAATAAATAGTCAGACCAAAAAAAAGATTTCTAAAATTGCATTCGGATCTTGTAGTAACCAAAGCTCTTCTCTTCCTATTTTTAATAATATTGTAAATCATGATCCAGATCTTTTTATATTTCTAGGGGACAATATTTATGGGGATACGCAAGATATGGATAAGCTCAAGTCAAAATACGAACGCTTATTATCTAAAGATTCCTATATCCATTTAAAAAAGAATGTGCCAATAATTGCAACTTGGGATGATCATGATTATGGACTAAATGATGCCGGAAAAAATTATCCTCTGAAAGAAGCATCCAAAGAAATATTTTTAGATGCTTTTGATGAGCCTAAAAACTCTGAAAGAAGAAATCATAAAGGAATTTATCATTCTTATGAATATGGATCTTTAGGGAATAAAGTACAGGTAATTTTATTAGATACCAGAACTTTTAGAGATGATTTAAAAAAATACCAGGGTGAAGCTGATAAAGATGAAAAATTCTCTTTTTACTATAAAAGTTATTCTCCACACATCGACACTACAACTACAATTTTAGGACAAGAACAATGGAATTGGTTAGAAAAGGAACTTAAAAAACCTGCTGATATTAGAATAATTGGTTCTGGAACTCAATTTGGAATTAAATGGAATGGTTATGAAAGTTGGGCAAATTTTCCTCATGAACAAGAAAAACTTCTAAAAATTATAGAAAAGACAAAAGCAAATGGCGTTTTCTTTATTTCTGGAGATGTACATTATTCAGAAATATCTAAACTAAACTCATTAGATATTTACCCTATTTATGACTTTACTTCAAGCGGACTTTCATCTACTTGGGAATTTGCTACACCAAACAATAACAGAATAGAAGGCCCAGTTATGGAAAACCATTTTGGTTTAATAACCATTGATTGGGATGATGAAGACACCACCATTAAAATGGAAACATGGGATATAAAAGACAACCAAAGAATTGAATATTCTTTTCCTTTAAAAGAAATTCAGTTTAAAAAATAGTCCCTCTTATTAATCTTAAAACTTTAAAATATTTTCAGATCGGTTTTTACTTTTAAAAATAAACACTAATTTTAACTTTTAAACTTAAAAAGTAGATTTATGAAATGGAGAGGAAGACGCAAAAGTTCTAATGTTGATGACAGAAGAGGACAAAGTTCTGGTAGAGGAATTAGCGGTGGAATTGGAAAAAGCATAAGTCCGGCACTTATTAGCCTTTTATTAAAATTTCTTTTTACTAAAAAAGGATTAATTGTAGCAGCTATTGTTATTGCAATCTCTTACTTTACTGGTACAAATCCTATCAGTTT
>JQIA01001157.1_pt1 | contig 14143 bp, 12 predicted proteins | sample 811431 | NCBI WGS metagenome assembly JQIA01 (sample SAMN02998118, study PRJNA258478) | marine sediment metagenome | biome: marine; feature: seafloor; material: sediment; isolation source: oil-polluted sediment collected from 3 locations (0.5 km, 0.7 km and 0.9 km)... | place: USA: Gulf of Mexico ... | reverse complement strand
AACGTATTCAAAGAATTCAATCGATGCAGGATCTCCACCATGCTCACCACACACGCCAAGCTTAATATCTGGTCGCGTTTTTTGTCCGCGCTCAACAGCAATTTCAACAAGCTGACCTACACCATTTTTATCTATGCTCACGAATGGGTCAGTCCCAAACACACCCTTATCAACATAAGAAGGAAGGAAACTCGTAGCATCATCTCGGCTCATGCCCAGCGCTGTTTGCGTCAAATCATTTGTACCAAAGCTAAAGAAGGCCGCTTCTTGCGCAATTTCATCCGCCATCAACGCCGCACGGGGAATTTCAATCATCGTACCAACAAGATATTCAACTTTTGCTCCCTTATCTTCAAACACAGCCTTTGCTTCTTGATCTATAACTTGTTTCAAAACATCAAATTCCTTAAGGCTCACAATCAATGGCACCATAATTTCAGGCGTAACATCTTTTCCTATCTCTGCTTTCACATTCACAGCCGCTTCAATGATCGCACGCGCCTGCATCGCATATATTTCAGGGTAAGTAAGTCCCAAACGACACCCACGATGACCAAGCATCGGGTTTGTTTCCGCTAATTCACCCAAACGCCTCTTCACGTGATCATTCTCAAGCCCTGCAGTTGTAGCGAACGTTTCAATATCAGCATCCTCATGAGGTAAAAACTCATGCAGTGGTGGATCAAGAAGGCGAATAGTTACAGGCAAGCCCTCCATTATCTTAAACAACTGTTCAAAATCACCTCTTTGCTCAGGAAGAAGGTGCTCCAGAGCCTCTTCACGTGCACTTTGCGTCTCTGCAAAGATCATTTCACGCACTTTTTGAATGCGCTCAGGATCAAAAAACATGTGCTCTGTACGACAAAGCCCTATGCCCTCTGCACCAAATTTGATCGCATTCTCTGCATCTGCAGGGGTTTCCGCATTCGTACGAACTTTCATACGACGTGTTTCATCTGCCCACTTCATAATGGTTGAAAAATCACCAGAAAGCTTAGGTTGGATTGTTGGAACAGCACCCTTCATAATCTCGCCTGTGCTACCATCAATTGTAATGATATCGCCCTCGTGGAAGGTTTGCCCCTGCGCAACAAGTGTTTTTGCTTTTGCATCAATTTGCATAGAACCGGCACCTGCGACACAAGCACGCCCCATACCTCGTGCGACAACGGCCGCATGCGACGTCATACCACCGCGACTTGTTAGAATTCCGCGCGCAGCATGCATACCGTGAATATCCTCTGGAGAAGTTTCAGTACGTGCCAAGATAACAGCTTCTTCGTTTTTGGCGCGCGCCTCTGCTTCATCCGCAGTAAAGACAAGCTTTCCGCTCGCAGCCCCAGGAGAGGCAGGAAGCCCTTTCCCAAGAACATCTCTATCCGCATATGGATCAAGCGTTGGGTGCAAAAGTTGATCTAAAGAATTAGCTTCAATACGAAGAAGAGCTTCCTCTTTCGAGATCATTCCCTCATCCACCATATCAACAGCAATCTTCAAGGCCGCCCCCGCCGTACGTTTTCCGCCACGTGTTTGAAGCATGTAAAGCTTATTCTGCTGAACCGTAAACTCAATATCTTGCATATCTTTATAATGGCTCTCAAGCTTCAAGCGAACATCTGCCAATTGTCCAAATACCGTCGGCATAGTTTCTTCCATGGAAAGAAGCTCACTTCCCTCCATCTCACGACCTTTGATCGTCAATGATTGCGGTGTTCGTATGCCTGCGACAACATCTTCCCCTTGCGCGTTCACAAGATATTCACCATAGAAGTAATTCTCACCATTTGACGGATCACGTGTAAACGCCACCCCTGTGGCACAATCCTCACCCATATTCCCATAAACCATGGATTGAATATTTACCGCTGTTCCCCATTCCTCTGGAATAGAGTGAATACGACGATACGTTACAGCACGTGGTGTTTGCCAAGACCCAAACACGGCACTAATCGCCCCCCAAAGCTGTTCTTGAACATCCTCAGGAAATGGACGACGTAATTCTTGTTCAACGAGCTCTTTATACTCCGCAACAATTTCTTTCCATTGCTCCGCCGTAATTTCTGTATCGTTTTCATAGCCAAGACGTTCTTTATGCGCTTCTAAAATCTCTTCAAAATCATGATGTGATAAATCCATAACAACATCCGCGTACATCTGAATAAAACGACGATATGAGTCCCACGCAAAACGAGCATCCCCCGACTTTTTTGCCAAACCTTCAACTGTAATATCATTGAGCCCAAGATTAAGAACCGTATCCATCATCCCTGGCATAGAAACCCGTGCACCAGATCGTACAGAGACAAGTAACGGGTTATCAGGGTCTCCGAATTTTGCTCCCATATCAGCTTCAATAGAACAAATTGCAGCATTCACATCATCTTTCAAGTTATCTGGATAGCTCAACTCATGTTCATAGTAATATGTGCACACATCCGTTGGGATAGTAAACCCAGATGGAACAGGCAACCCAAGGGACGACATTTCTGCCAAATTAGCTCCTTTTCCTCCAAGTAAATTCTTCATACTGGCATCACCATCGGCTTGCCCATTACCAAATTGATAGACCCACTTTTGTCCCATGAGATTCATCCTCTACACTCAACGTTAAAAACAAATAAACACTACAAACTGAACGCGTATAAATAAAGGAAAAACCAATAAGCATTCACGACTACGTTAAAGCAGTGAATAGCTACACGCATTTTATTGAATAAATAAGACAAACCTTATATGCTAAGTCATGATGTAAAAACTGGGGAGTACTACTGTGTTACCTGACAATATTACAGAAGCCGCTTGTGACAAAAGCAAAAAATTTATAACGGCCTTCGAGAATGCAGATGCTGTTTATACGAGCTTTATTACAAGCCGGTGCCTAGACCAATTAAAAGGACAGCCCGCAACCACACTTGCTGGTGTGTTTTTTATGGCTCGCGCCATGGGCGATACAGACATACAACCCAACGATGTAATTCAAATGTTTGTTGAACATCAAAAACATCAAAAAGAAAAACCTACAGCAGAGTCAAATGGCCAATTCGAGCACTGGTTTCTGAGGTTTTGTGACCAAGAAATACAAAGACTTGAACCACAGCTTCCAAAGCCACATTAAAAAACACCTCATTTAAGCCGTTTTATCATCATTAAACACAAATCATCATCCACAGGACGAATGTCATTGGGCATAATGCTCTGCGCGTCGTAAACAACCCCTTGCCCATCAGCAACATACCCAAGCTTGGCATATAGTTTATGCGCATTACCGTATCCTGAGTGAAGACCAACACCCAAACCGAGCTCTTTAAAGCCCTTGTCACGCGCGATAATCTCACACTCATTCACAAGCGCGCTTGCCACACCCTTTTCTCTAAAATCTGGGTGTGTATTCAAATCTTGAAATTCAGGGATGTTAAAACGAATAAACGGATTGTACGCTGGCTTATAATTCAACAAACAAAACCCCGCAAGATTTTGATCAATATAACCTAACAAAACATCTCGCTCTTTGCCTTCAATCAGAGAGAAACATCTGTCAACGTATGATGCATCTTTCCCAAGCTTCATATCTTCAATCAAGCCACAAAAATCATCTTTAGTTTCATGTGATAAAAAATCAATTCTGATGGTCATTTACTTGTACTATTCCTCACGTTATAAGTGTAAACACAGTATAACGACAATTAACAAACAATATAAGAAAAGAGTTTCTAAATGAGTTCAACAGTACCAATGAAAGACATTGTCTCCCTATGTAAACGACGTGGATTTATCTTCCAAGCATCCGATATTTATGGTGGTTTTAATGGGTTCTGGGATTACGGGCCCCTTGGTACAGAGCTAAAAAATAACATTCGCGACTTATGGTGGAAAGCAATGGTCACCACACCTCCTATTGGTCCTGATGGAGCACCATTACAAATTGTAGGCTTGGACAGTGCTATTGTTCAACACCCAAAGACATGGGAAGCCTCAGGACATATCGGCGGATTCTCAGACCCGATGGTTGATTGTCGAGAGTCCAAACTTCGTTACCGCGCTGACCATCTGAAAGTCTTCATCCCAAATGATGGATCAATGCCATGGGCTGCCGTTCATGAAGATTTAGAAGATGAGGACATTCAAAAGCGTCTAAAGAAGCTAAGACTATCCACAGACTTATCCACACATACAGCAAAGGCACTTGTTGACCTTCCTTTAGAAGATTACGCCAAAGTTCGCGGACCAGATGCAAAAGAAGTTGGCACGCTTACAGAGCCTAGAGACTTTAACTTAATGTTTGAAACTCATGTTGGCGCAACAGCCGCAGAGGACAATAAGGCTTATCTACGGCCAGAGACAGCACAAGGTATATTCCTAAACTACAAGAATGTAGTCGATAGCTCCCGCGTAAAAGTCCCATTTGGAATTGCTCAAATCGGGAAAGCATATAGGAATGAAGTCACACCAAGAAACTTCATCTTCCGTTCGCGTGAGTTCGAACAAATGGAGATGGAATGGTTCTGTCACCCAGATAATGCTGAGGAATGGCGTGCATTCTGGATCAACGAACGCCAGAAGTGGTGGGAGTCAATCGGGATCAGCCCAGAGTCTACAATTCAACGCGAGCATGATGCCGATGAACTAGCCCATTACGCAAAAGCAGGCTGTGGCACAGTAGACATCGAATATAAATTCCCATTCACCGATCCAAACTTCGGTGAACTTGAAGGGATTGCACACAGATGTGATTTTGATCTTACACAACATCAAGAGTTCTCTGGAACAAAGATGCAATACATCGACCCACAAACAAACGAGCGTTATATTCCACACGTTATTGAACCAGCCTCTGGTCTAACACGTGGTGTTTTGGCTGTTTTGTGTGAAGCTTACACAGTAGATGAAAGCCGTCCGAGCGGAATGTACATGAACTTCAAGCCTTCTGTCGCACCAAAGAAAGTGGCAATATTACCACTTGTTGCCAAAGATGGTCAGCCAGAAGTTGCACAAAAACTCTACATGGAACTGCGTGAGCATATGACAGTTGAACTTGATATTAAACAAAATATCGGGAAGCGCTATGCCCGCCAAGATGAAATTGGAACACCCTTCTGTGTAACAATTGATCCTCAGACACTAGAAGATCAGACAGTGACTATCCGTGAGCGGAACACAATGGCACAAGAGCGTATCCATCTTGATAAAGTTCTTGAGTATGTCAAAGAGCAAATTAAGTAATCGCGAGCAGACGCTTCTGTACAGGAGCGTCTTCAACCTCACCATCTTTTGTAAATAATTGTAGATTATATTCTTGCGCAACACCTTGCGCAAGCAGACGTGCTTCCTGATCTTCAGGATGACGCGCCGACGCATCTCCACACGCAGATACAGGCTCGACTTTACGAACCCCAGTTGCCGCGTTTGTATATGGAACGCGAGATGATATACTAATCTTAGTCATAATAATTATACATATAACAAAATATTAGCAAAAAAGCGAACTTTTCGTGAATAGCCCATAAAGAGATTTGGCTTTGCTATAAACCGTAACGACCCCATTCACCACGCGCTTCGATCGTATCCAACGCTTGTTCTACGAGATTACTCTGCATTAACGACAGCTTTGAACCAAATGGGAGGAGAGAGAGCAAACCCTTCTCGCTTGGGCTACATTCAACCTTTTTCACATCCTTGCCGAACTTATCAAACAAGAATCCATGAACATCTTGAACACCATCAACAAGCCCTTTTTCAACGGCTGTGTCCCCTGCCCAAAATTGTCCTTCAAACAATGTTGCATCAGTCCCTTTAAGTTTTTCACCACGACGAGATTTAATCCAACCCTTAAAGCTTTTATGAATTTCAAGTTGCATAGACTTCAAACGTTTTACATCGGATTCATCCACGGGCAAGAAAGGGTCGAGAAAGCTTTTACTTTTTCCCGCCGTATGAACACGGCGCTTTACCCCATGCTTTTTAATAAATTCTTCAAAGCCAAAGCCTGCGCTGACCACACCTATTGATCCAACAATAGACGATTCCTGCACGTATATTTCATCCGCAATGCACGCAAGCCAATATCCACCGCTTGCCGCGACATCTTCAACAAAGGCATAAACAGGTACTTTCTTTTCATCCGCAAGACGGCGCATATGTGCCCCAATAAGAGAACATTGCGCAGGCGCACCACCAGGGGAATTAATAACAAGAACAACTGCATCCACATTCTTAATGCCAAACGCCTTATCAATTGGTTTGGTAAATTTGTGATAGCTAACACCGCCGCGCTTATTCGAAGAATCTGCAATCACGCCTGAAAAACGGATCACCGCAACGATAGGATCACCAGTAAATATTTTCTCAACAAGTGGCCATCTTTTGATATCTTTTAAGTTCATAGAAACAATCCTTTTCCGTCTTTTAATATTTCATCTGCTTGGTCTGTATACGTTCCATCTTCATTATGAAGGATAAGTCCCGCATGTAGTGTTAAGGGCGTGTGGCGGTCTTTATAGGCGCGAACAACAACACGTTTAGCGACAACCCCCAACTTAGGCCATAACGGTATTATTTCAAGCGCACCAAATTTCTTATGCAACGCCACAATAATATCATCCAAGCGTTGTGCTTGATGAATAATTGTAAACGACCCTTTCGATTTCAAAAGTCGGTGCACATGTTTCACCCAAACATCCAGAGAGATATCAGAACTTTCATGCCCATGCGCCTTTGCCTTTAAGGGATCGGGGGATTTTAAATGTGCGCCCTCCTCATAAAAAGGCGGATTACAAATGATATGGTCAAAGCGTTCATTCGATTGATACTCTTGTATGCTCGCGCATTGAAAAATTGATTGAGGGTCGTTCTTGCACGCAAGATCAATGTAGGTTGCGTCAATATCTACGCCTGTTAGAACACTGTCGGGTACACGGTGCTTTACACACAGACCCGCGCTTCCAACACCACACCCCGCATCAAGCACGACCTCGCCTGCCTTCGCAGGACATGCCGCCGCCAACATCACACTATCAAGCCCTGGACGAAAACCACCCTCGGGTTGAAGAAGCTTCACAGCCTTATTCAACAGGTATATTTCTTGATTTTTAAGCATAAACCCCTTGTCGTTTTATGTTGGCTGGTCTAAATCATACATATTATGGTTCAACTTATGGCACAGCCAGACAAAACGCTCAAGACAGAACTAAAGGCAACAAACACCAAAACGCCTTTGGAAAGCTTAAGTACGATTCTTTCAGATGACATGAAAGAAGTGAATGCAACCATTCTCACAGAGATGCGCTCGGAAGTACCCCTTATTCCACAACTTGCAGGTTATCTAATTGCCTCAGGTGGAAAACGTGTCCGCCCATTACTAACCCTTGCAACATCACGGCTCATTAATGCAGACATGGAAACATCCTATCTGCTCGCCGCAACAGTCGAATTTATTCATACAGCAACATTGCTTCACGATGATGTCGTTGATGGCAGTGATGAACGACGCGGGCAAAAAGCCGCCAATTTAGTCTTCGGAAATCAGGAAACTGTCCTTGTCGGAGACTTCCTATTCTCGCGTGCCTTTCAACTTATGGTACGTACACATTCCATAGAAATTTTACGCATATTATCCGAAGCATCTGCCGTTATTGCAGAAGGAGAAGTACTTCAACTACAATATCAACAAGATATCTCAATCAATTGGAATATATATAAAAAAATTATTGGGGCAAAAACAGCATCCCTCTTTGCCGCATCATGCGAAATCAGTGGTGCTATTGCACAAGACACGCGGGCGCAAGCGCACTTAAAAGCGTACGGATACAACCTTGGCATGGCCTTTCAAATCACCGATGACACACTTGATTATGATGCGAAGCAAGAAGAATTTGGGAAAGCCCTAGGCGACGATTTCCGAGAAGGGAAGATCACCGCCCCTGTCCTCTTTGCCTTAGAAAAAGCAAATGAACAGGAAAAAGAGTTTTGGCATCGCACGATGGTTAATCTCGACATTCAAGACAATGACTTTGCACATGCAAAAAAATTAATCAAAAACCATAACGCTCTTGAAGAGTCCAAAAACCTTGCACGTGATTTTGTTAAAAAAGCTCAAGACGCACTAAGCGAACTAAAGAAAACCTCGTCGAACACCCTTAATGAAGAAACTTTAAGCCACCTTGAAACCCTTCCAGAATATATCATTTCCCGTCTTTTATAATTATTTTTAAAAATGCGCGAAGGAATTTTCCACCCTCCTACGTAACTATTGTGCAAATTGATGCGAATACCGTATCAACAACACACAAACACACTATGAGGTTATGGCATGACAACATTATCAGCTAATCCCACGCATATATCAGATTTATCTTACATAAGAGAGGCTATGAGTAAACCAATGCTCTCAAGAGAAGAGGAGCAATGCCTAGCATCTAAATGGACAAAGAAAAAAGATGAAAAAGCGCTTCATAAACTAACGCAATCCTATATGCGACTTGTGATAGCAATGGCACATAAGTTCAAATATTATGGACTCCCTGTCAGTGATCTCATACAAGAAGGAAATGTCGGGCTGTTACAAGCAGCTATGAAGTTTGATGTTTCAAAAGATGTTCGGTTTTCAACTTATGCGACATGGTGGATACGTGCCGCCATTCAAGATTTTGTACTCAGAAACTGGTCAATTGTTAGAACAGGAACAACATCTGCGCACAAATCCCTCTTCTTTAAACTCCGCTACCTCAGACATAAAATTGATGGTGCATCAGCAGATCGAGGTCTGACAGAGCAAGGACGACAAGATATTGCTGAGCATTTAGACGTGCGCATCAAAGATGTGGAAGAAATGGAACGTCGCCTCTTTCACACAGATCAATCACTTAACGCCCCACTTACACAAGATGACAACAGCGATGAATTTATCTCATTAATGCCATCAAGCACGCCAACACCAGAGGAATATGTAAGCGACACGAAGGATGCAGAGACACGCACACAGTGGCTAGAAAAAGCGCTCATAAAACTAAATGACAGAGAGCAAATTATCATTAGAACGCGTCATCTACAAGAAGACGGGCTTACGCTCGAAGCTCTTGGAAATGAGCTCGGCATAAGCAAAGAGCGTGTTCGTCAAATTGAAGCCGTTGCATTAAAGAAACTTAAAAAAACATTGGGTAAAAAATTGTAGGTTTACTTCGCAACTACAATCTTATATTTACGCCCTGAAACAATTTTGTCAGAAGACTCTAAACCATTAAGAGCAATAAAGCGCTCTACTTTTAAATTGGCAAAATCCATCCGATTGGAAAGGGACTTAATACTGTCCCCATTTCGCGCAGTGACAACACGAACACGTTGTGGGCGCACAGATTTCTTCTCTGCCGCTGTCATGCGACGGAAACTGTAAGTTGTATTCTTCAAAGCATTCACAGTCGCTGCCGTTGCTCCTTGTGGGATGCCAAGCTGGAATCTAAATATTTGCGTTGGGGAATATTCAATTGCGACAACACGAATCTTAACTGCGCGACCATCAACTTGACCATCGAATGATCCGGTCGCCGCACGCATTCCGTTAATCGTAGTATTTTCAAGATCGCTTAACTGCTCTCCCTTAAACCAAGTACGTCGAATATAGTTATAAGGATTCTCTCTACCTTTATTGTCACGCACATCCAGAATAACAACAGACCCATTATTAGAGACAGACAAGACCTGATTAGTCTGATTAACAATGCGGTACCCATTTGGTGCCGTAAAGGTAAAGCCCAGCTCTGGGTGATAGAACTTTTGACCACGTGCAAAGCCCTGCTTCGAACTGTCGCCATACATCATCCCATTAACCATGCTCATATGACGATTACGCCCTTGCTTCGAACTTCCTTTTGGATAGGTTGATGCGATTTGAGATGCAGTTACAACACGACCTGCCGTATTTGGATGCGTAGAAAAGAAGGTCGGAACATTATTCTTTTTTCCTGTGATTTTTTGCTGAAGCTGATGGTCAGCTTCAAGCTGTCCCAAGAACCCTGCCATCGCAAATGTATCATAACCAGAGCGATGCAAGTAACGCACACCAAGCTCATCTGCTTGGCTTTCTTGCCCACGTGAATAAGATGTAGAATAAAGGTTTGCACCGATACCAAGTGCACGTGCAGCCGCAGCATTTCCAATAGCAGCAGATGCAACCGTCACCCCGACTGCCGTAAGGATTCCTTTTGAGTAACGTTCAGCAGAATGACGCCCTGTAATATGCCCTACTTCATGCGCAAGAACCCCTGCGAGCTCCGCTTCACTGTTAGCGGCAGCAACAACACCACGCGTTGTATAAATATAACCACCAGGCACTGCAAACGCGTTTAAAACAGGAGTATCTAGGAGATAGAATTTATACTTAACATCTGCCCTCTCTGTGTTTTTAGCAACACGAGCACCAAGTTCACGAACATAGGCTTGGAGTTTTGGATTGTCGTACTCACCACCGAATTGTTCAACAATAGCTTCATGCTGTTGTGCACCAATTTGGTTTTCCTGCGCTGGGGACATAAGCGCTGTAAACTGGCGCTGACCTGTGGCTGGATTTGTTGAACATGCCGACAACAATGCCACCAATATTCCCAACATCATAGACTGAACAAGTAACATTTGAGTCTTGCCAAGACTATAGTGAGTAGTGCAAAGTGCGGTCATGAGAAACATCCTTTTTATTCTTATAAAATTTATACTTATTCCTGTATTTATCTCTGTACTCAGTACGAGCCTTTATACACTTATTTATGTCGCGCAAGCAAATGCTCAAGAGAAAAATAAAAATAAAAAATCAGAGCCAATTATTATTCAAAATAAGACACTTCTATTTGATGATTTAAAGCAAGTTCCTGATACCGTAAAAGCCATGACCATTATAAATGGGAAAACTTTTGTGGGGTACAATGGTAAGACATATATGCTCGCTTCAATGGATATAGAACTAGAAACTGGTGATTATGCACGAGAAGGAAAAGACCTTCTTGAACAACTCATACAAGATAAAATACTCATAATTTTCCAGACAAAAAACAAGAAGTTTGGACGACAAAATCGTATGGGACATAACATCGTACATGTCCTACGTGAAACAGATCAAACATGGATTCAAGCGAGCTTAATTGCCAACGGCGTTGCACGCGTTAGAACCACGCCTTTTAATCCTGAACAAGCAACACAAATGCTAGTACACGAAGAAAAGGCCCGTACAAATAAAACAGGGCTATGGAAAGAGGAAGCATATACAATCCTCACACAAGATAATGCAGAAGAAAGCATTGGTGGTTTTCATGTTGTCGAGGGCGTGATTAAAAAAGTAGCAACAACAAAAAACAATATATACCTCAATTTTGGAGACACATGGAAAACCGATTTCACAGTTGGCGTCACACCAAAAACACGACGCATTCTATCAAAAAAGAACATATCCCCGATCACATGGTCAGGTAAAAAAATTCGTGTGAGAGGCTGGATACGGTCATATAATGGACCATACATAGAACTAACCCATGCTGAACAAATACAGATTATAGAAGATAAACCAGATGCCCCAAACAACCAAGAATAGCCTATATCCCGCCATAGAGCCTTATTCTTCAGGCTTTATTGAAGTCGACGACATTCACTCCCTCTATTGGGAGCAATGCGGCAATCCCCACGGCGTACCCATTCTATTCTTACATGGTGGGCCAGGATCAGGATCAAGCCCCTTCCACAGACGTTTTTATGACCCCGAGCATTACCGAATAATAATCTTTGATCAACGTGGCGCTGGACGTTCTTCACCACACGCATCACTTGAGAAGAACACACGTAAAGAGCTTGTCTCTGATATCGAAAAAATACGCACACATCTCCGCATTGAAAAATGGCATGTATGTGGAGGATCATGGGGATCAACTCTTGCTCTCTCTTATGCTGTTGAACATACACAACGTGTAAAAAGCCTTATTGTACGAGGTGTTTTCTTGTTAGAACAACCAGAAGTTGATTGGTTCCTTTATGGCATAAAGGCTGTTTTTCCTGATGTCTGGGATAAATTTTCTGGTTATGTTGATCACGCCCCAGACCTTCTCAACGCCTACTATAGTCTATTAACCTCAAACGATGAGGACATAGCCCTAAAAGCTGGCGTAAATTGGAGTGGCTACGAGGCAGCATGCGCATCCCTCTTGCCAAAACCTGCCACCATCTCACATGTAGATATAGATAGAGCAAGCCTTGCCATTGCCCGCATGGAAGCTCATTATTTTAAATATGAAGTGATCGCGCCTGAAAACTCTATTCTTAAGCAAGTTCACAAATTACAAAAAATTCCTGCCGTCATTATTCAAGGACGTTATGATATGATATGCCCAATACAAACAGCGTACAAACTTCATAAAGCATGGCCTGAGGCAGATTACATAGTCGTTCCAAATGGTGGACACACCGCCAACGAATTTCCAATTCAAAAACGTATTATCGAAGCCACAAATAACATGAAGGCCATACTATGACGAACTATAAAACACTTGATGATCTACCAAACATCCAAGGAAAGAACGTTTTACTTCGTGCAGATTTAAATGTTCCAACCAAAGACGGTAAAGTCACAGACATGACCCGCATCGAGCGTTTAAAGCCAACCATTGATACTCTGGTATCAAAAGGCGCCAACATTATAATTTTATCTCATTTTGGACGTCCAAAAGGGCAAGAAGACATGAAATATTCACTATCTTTTCTTCCTGCCCTACTCTCAACAGCATGGAAACATGATGTAAGCTTTAAAAAATCCACAGCAAAAATCACACTCTTTGAGAACACACGCTTTAATGTTGGAGAAGAGCAAAATGACAGTGTCTTAGCGCAAAACTGGGCAGATCAAGCAGACATCTATATCAACGATGCTTTTTCCGTATCCCATCGCGCACATGCCTCCACAGAAGCCATTGCACACAAACTTCCTGCATTTGCGGGGCATTTAATGGATCAAGAGCTTCAAGCACTTAATAGTGCCTTAGACGCCCCACAAAGACCTGTTACGGCCCTTGTTGGAGGAGCAAAAATCTCCTCCAAGCTTGATTTGCTCAATAATCTCATCAAAAAGGTTGATTACCTTGTCCTTGGCGGGGGCATGGCAAACACATTCATTTGTGCGCAAGGCTACAATATTGGAAAATCTCTGTGCGAGAATGATATGTTAGAAACAGCAAGAACCATCATGGAAAATGCCGCAAAAGAAAACTGTACAATCGTTCTTCCTACCGACTTCACCGTTGCTGAAAAATTTGAAGCCAACGCCCCTCATGAGATTGTTTCTATTTCTGCCGTGCCACAAGGCAAGATGGCGCTTGATATTGGTCCAAATAGCATTAAGCACATCAAAACGATTATTGATAAATCAAAAACGATTGTATGGAATGGTCCAATGGGTGCATTTGAAATAGAACCTTTTGATATCGCTACAGTGAAAATTGCGCAATATGTTGCCGAAAAAACAAAAAGCTCTGAAATTATATCTGTGGCTGGTGGTGGAGACACGGTTTCTGCCATGGCACATGCAGGAGTAAAAAACGACCTTACATATCTTTCTAGCGCAGGCGGCGCCTTTCTGGAATGGCTAGAAGGAAAAGAGCTTCCTGGTGTGAAAGCTCTTTCTTCGTAAATGACTTATTTACAACTTAGTTATTTGATAAAAAGTTTTTGACGTATAAGTCCCTTGCAAGATCTGCACTTAGGCGGTCGTAATATGCAAGAGCACGGTTCAGCGTAACGCCCTTCATCGCATATTGACGTGATCGTATAGGATCGGTCAAAAGGAAAAATTTTATAAATTCATTTCTATCAACACTATGTGCTCTACACAAAACAGCGAGACCGTGTCCATATTGTTGAGATAAAATCTCGACAGCATCTTCTCCTGTAATCCCCATAAACACGGCGAATTTTGCAACAAACAATTTATACTTCTTCAGCTTCAGTACATAGCGCATCTCTTGGAGAGAAAGCGATTTAATCTGACTTTGTCGTTCTGTCCGAATTTGAGATTTAGCATACTCAGATGCTATCAAATCATCCGAAGGAAGATAAGGGTGTACCCCCGATTTTCCAAACTTGTCAGTTACTATAGCATCAATCTCAGAAGAAATAACTTCAC
>JQIA01001156.1_pt1 | contig 14144 bp, 16 predicted proteins | sample 811431 | NCBI WGS metagenome assembly JQIA01 (sample SAMN02998118, study PRJNA258478) | marine sediment metagenome | biome: marine; feature: seafloor; material: sediment; isolation source: oil-polluted sediment collected from 3 locations (0.5 km, 0.7 km and 0.9 km)... | place: USA: Gulf of Mexico ... | reverse complement strand
CTATGTATGCAGGCACAGAAGAGATAGTTCTGCACTAGCATCGCGTTGACCGGGCAATTCCGCAGCACTATAATCATCCCACAAAATCAAACCGCAACGGCAGGTTCAGCATGGCAACAACACCGATTGGCCCGCTCTCTCCGACAAGTTACATGCTAGTTACGTCAAAGGAAGCGTTCACGGCACAAAACAGAGATTCATCAAAGCAGGAATGGGTGCGCACCCCCTCACCACCCGCAGACGATCTGATGGGCGTGTTGGTTAAAAGTGAAAAGGGGATGCTGGGTTCCCAGGGCACCGACCCTTTGTACGCCAAGGGTGAGGGTTTTGTGGTCGTCATCACATAGGCACCACTATGAGCTCGTTCACTGACACATTCCCTGACAACAGCATCCTGGCGATATTGGGTGATGACATCACTCACATTGAACCAGCCGGCGGGACAACCGAACTGAAAGGTGAGTTTGAGTTTAAATTTCTCGACGATGAGCTCGGTGATCAGCTCGATATCATTTATCCTGTCGCCGAAATTGGTAACGTTGACGCCTCAACCATTAGCGCCAAAGATTCGCGTATTCGCGTGTCAGGTGTGGTGTATAAAATACTGAGAAAGCGCCCTATCGCTGTGGGTAAAACCCAACTTATCCTGCGCTCAACCTGATGGTCGTCAAAATTCGACTTGAGGGTAATGAAGCAATTGCCAGGTCGCTCAACGCCAAACCGGCACAAGTTAAGCGAGCAAGCCGCAAGGCTGTGCGGGAAACAGTGACCGCGCTGCACAAAGAGTTAGGCGGCGCGATCCCTCGTGCAGCCGGCACACCCGTTGGAGGGTTTCGCCGCGTCAGGGCTAAAAAGAAGCGCGCAAAACAGGGTCGCGGCAAAGTGTCAGGATCAGTCTGGATGGGCACTCGCAAAATAGCAGCAGCCTACGCGGGTCGATTGCGCAATGACCCTGATCGCGGTGGCGCCTGGGCCGGGAAATACTTTTTCGAGAACTCGTTTGTTGCTAAAATGAAGAGTGGTTATGTGAGCATATTCCAACGTGTCGAGGGTGCGAGCAAAATAAGACAGCGCTATGTCCATTTGCCGTCAGCCGCAGGTGTCGCAAAACGAGCTGGCGACAACGCTCGCAAAGACCTCTCAGCGAGATTCACAAAAAATTTAAAAGAAGAAATGACGAAACCCAAATAGGAATTTGAAATGGCGAATCTCACCAATATGTTCGAGCCGGAAAAACTCATTATTGAGAGATTGGAAGCGATTTTCCCCGCAGGTATGGTGCTGAACGAGATTGAGCTCAACACCCTGGACAATGAATTCTTCACCAGCAAATCGTCAGACGCCGAGAAGGTCGGCGCGGCAGTGCTGCACTCAGGGTTTCGCGCCGATCCCCTGGTTGGGAATAGTCGCAGTCCACAGCAGCGGCTAAAAACATTGTGGCAGGTGGTCGTGATTTGCCCAACAGACCTTTACCGGCAAGAGGGTGGGTTGAAAATGATCGAAGTGATTCAACTACTCAAAGGCTGGCGGGTCTCTTCGCAAATAGGTATTATGCAGTTGATTGACGATGAACGAGGTTTCAATCGCCCCGACTTCGCCAATGATCTTGCATATCTGCCGATGATGTTTAGCGTCGACGCAATGGTGTAAAGGGGATCCGCATGAGTAAAAAGAAATATTGGGAAAGCATTGAGTCGAAGCGCGATTTTGTGTCTGAGGTTGAAGTGTCACCTGACGACGCCGTTTTACTCAAAGTTAACCACACTCACGCGGGTGTGCAGTACCCCAAAGGCACGAAGGTCGCAGAGCTCAACGCCAGCGACCTCTCCCTTGAGTATATGCGGAATCGGGGTATAATTTAATGCTGTACACTGATCTTCGCAGAGGGCAACGAGTCGAAATCGGCGAGGCGAAAGTTACCGTTGTCTCGACACGCGGATCAAGAGTTAGGCTTTGCATTGACGCGCCACGTCGCGTTGAGATTAAGCATGAGCGCAAAAGGAATCAAGACGTAACAACCACGCAAGACGCATAATTCAATTTAATATTAGGAGCTCCAAATGAGCGGTTTTTTAGGATCAGGTGATTTGTACTATAACCGCGTCGTGGCAGGCGTGGATCAAGGTTGGTTGCGCTTCGGCAATGCCACCAAAATGGAGATTAAAGAGAATGCGGAACTGAAAGAACGTATTTCTCGCCAGAAAGACAGTTATGGGCAAGTGCTCGATTCGGTTGCCATTAAGCAGCCTGCTGAAATTTCAGTCTCACTCGATGATTTGGACAAAGATAACCTGGCCCTGGTATTCCTCGGTGATGTTGTCACCGCAGACGTCACAGGCGGTTCAGCTACAGCCGAAGCACAAACAGCCAAAATTGGTCGTGCACTGAAAACCGATTTTCGCTCTATCAGTAGCGTCGTTATTCAGGATGTGACCAACAACACGACCTATGTGTTGGACACTGATTACACCATCGACAATGCTGAATTGGGCTTAATTAGTCCGATCGACGGCGGTGCGATTAGTGACGGTGACGTACTTCACATCGACTACACCTACGCGACCATCACTGGTGACAAGGTGCAAGGTGGTACCAACTCCTCTGTTAAAGTTGCGCTGATGCTTGATGGGCAGAATTTCGCCGATCAATCTAAAGTGTTGGTGAATGTTTGGGAATCGGTGCTCACACCTCAAACGGGTGTCGACTTCCTGTCCGAAGATTTCACAACCCTGGAACTAAACGGGACGCTGAATACGCCGACCGGCAAAGTGTCCGGCTACGAAGTCGAGACCAACCTCGCTTATGGCTAAGTGTTGTCGATTTCAAGCTAAACGATAACGGGGCATTGTGCCCCGTTTTTCATTTCAGAAGGTGAGAGAATGCGCAGAGCTGTTGTGGAATTGGGTCGTTTTAATGTGACCCTGAATGAGTTGCGCGTTAGAGACATCCTCCTAATCGTCGATACGCTCAGTGAAGTTTTCGACACCCAGGGTGATTTGACAAAAGCGCTCAGCGGGAAAAAAGCGTTGGTTGCCAGTGTTGCCGCCGAGTTCGCGTCAATCGACAATAAGAAATTCACGCTCGCAGACATAACCCTCAATGAACTTGAGGAGCTTGCAACACCCTTCGAAAATATAAACCGCGAGTTCTTCGGTCAACCTGACGGCAATGATCGCTCACCCCAACAACCTAATCAAACATCTGAAGAGTTCGGCGCCAGTCTGAAAAGATCAGTTGCGTCTGTAATTTCTAACGCTCACACCGGGGCATTAGAATACCCTTGGTCGCTTTATATTGATGTTGTAAAATTCCTGAACGAGCAAGCTGCAGAGGAAAACTAATGGCTGACCAAAAAGAACGGATAATTATTGAGACGGTTGACAACACAACCAAAGGTCTGCGGTCGGCTCAGAATAAGTTGGGTAAGTTCGAGCGTCTAGTTGCTCGGGTGCAAACAACGCTCCTCGGCTTTGTCGGCATTAACATCGGTATCAACCTGGCGCGAGGTATTCTCAGGGCGTCGGATTCCGCGATTGAGCTTGACGCCAAACTCAGGCTGATGACGGATAGCACCGAGGAGTTCAACGAGGCCCAGGCGGCGCTGGTTGAGATTTCGAGAGAGTCGGGCTCCAGCCTTGAAGCGAATACCATCCTGTTCACTCGGATGAATCGATCAATCAAAGCCTCTGGCGCAACCATGCAGGACACCTTGGCGGTCACACGCGCCATTTCGCAGGGTTTGCGTATATCGGGTGCGTCAGCACAGGAAAGCGCCTCAGTCGTTCGCCAGTTCAGCCAGGCGATGGCCAGCGGTGTATTACGCGGCGAAGAATTCAACGCAATCATGGAAAACGGCGGGCGAATCTCACAAGCGCTCGGCGATGCTCTCGGTAAAAGCCTCGGCGAGTTGCGGGCTATGTCGAAAGAGGGTTTGCTGACAGCCGATGTCGTCATTCCCGCACTAACGTCCCAAGCAAAAGTTCTCGCAGAAGAGAACGCGAAATTGCCGCTCACCATCGGGCGAGCGTTTCAGAATGTTAAGAACGAATGGATAAGCCTTCTCGCCACCTTCAAAAGCGGTAACTCGTTTTTCGCAGACGGTATCAATACGATTGCTCAGAATTTTGAGCTTGTTGCGAAATCGGTCAAAGTGTTGCTACTCGTCACCACGGCGTATGTTGCACAACTGACTGCAATGAATCTTCAAAAGCGAGCCACCGAGCTAGCGCAGTTTGCAAGCAATTGGGTCAGGGTGCGCAAAGAGCAACAGCTCGCGGTGAAAGCGGCCCAGCAGCAGGCGGCGTTTGATGAGCAGGCGACTGCGCGTAACGCCGGGAAAATCTCAAGGTTACGTCAGGAAAGTATTGCTCGCGCCCAACTGCTGCTGCAGCAAAAGGAGTTGAACCACGCTCGCGCCATCGGTGACGTTGCAGATCTTCAGGCGTCAACCCGTCGACAAGCCTCGTTGGTTAAAGAGCAATCGCTATACGTTGCGCAGCTCAAAAACGTCATTGCCCGGCAGCAGCAAGCGGTCAAGGAGGCGGCCACAACTAAGCAGCAGGCTGTTGCCCAGCAACAGCTGGCCGGAGCATACAACCTTCAGCTCGCAGCGGTCGGCAGACTGAATGCAAGCAACCACACGCTGATTGCAAGCAAGAAACAACTAACCCTCGCAACCGGTGAGCAGCTTGTTGCGACAAGCGCGCTGACGGTCGCGCAAGGTCAACTGACCGTTCTCCAAACCACCGGTAGCGCGGCTGCAGCAGCCAGTGCCGTGAAGATGACGCTTTTTGCGGGGGTGATGAGTAAAGCGGGTGTCGCGATAGGTTTTGTGACAACGCGCCTGAAGGGTATGGGTGCGGCATTGTTCGGGTTACCAGGGCTCGCTCTGTATGTTGCGTATGAGTTGCTGAGCGCCTTCGGTGATGTGCAGATTGCGGCTATTGCAACAGGCGAGGCGTTGCAAAAGATTTGGGCAGTCCTCGACACCCCCATTGGCCCAGGGTTTTTCGAAAGATTGGACGCCGAGTTTGCTCGAATCGAAGAACGCTCAAGCGCGTCTGTCGACAAGTTGCTTGAGGATCGGGAGCGTGCCACCAGCGGTGGAAAGTCGGCCAACGACAGGCTTATCGAAAGCAACAAAAGAGCCGCTGACGCCGTTCTGGAGCTCAGCGAGGCTTACGCCAAGTTGGGGATACCCATTGACCTCGCGGCATCAAAAGCCCTGGCTGCCGGCAAGACGTTTTCGGTTTCGGCTGAAAATGCCTTTGAGACAATTTCGAAATCTGCAAAAACCACTGGCGAAAACATCCAACGCGCTTTTGAAGGCGCGTTGCGAACGCTCGATACTGAGACAGGTGTTGAGAAAGTTCGCAAGACAATCGTCAAGTTGGGTGAAGACTCTAAAATAAGTGGTGATCAAGTCGCCTCAATGCTCGCCGAGCTTGATCGAACACGCATTGACGGCGTGTCGGTGGCCACTGTTGAGTTAAGTGACGCGCTGTCCGATCTGGGCGTCGACATAGGTTACATTCGCGACGGTATAAGTGATTTGGGCCAAGAGGGTATCGCGTCTTTCGACGCGCTGGTTGATCGCATTGACGAAGCAGGCGTGTCTGCTGAGCAGGCGGGCACCGCGATTATCCAAGGGCTTGTTGGCGCGTTGGATAAAGTGCGCACCGTCCGTGCAATCGAAGAACTGAAAGCCAAGCTCAATGAGCTTGAGGTTGCCGGAAAAATAACCGGGGCACAGCTTGCAGAAGGGTTGAGTGAGGCTGCTGAGGCTGCTAAAGCGATAAGCGAAGAACTCGATCAGTCCGGTGAAGCGTTGTCTGAATTTTCAGAGTCAATTTCCGCAGGTGACACTGCTGCAGCGTTAGATCGAATCGGCGCTTCTGCAAGAGCGGCCTGGTCGATTGGTAAAATATCCGCCGAAGAATACTCGCGAGTAATGAGTGAGATCGCGAGAAAAAAAGAGCAACTGATTGATAAAACCAACGCTCAAATTCAAACTGAGCGCGAATTGAGTGTCGTTATAAATAACAACTTCGCCGATGCGCAACGACCCATCGTCCGTCGTGTGAGCTTTAAAGCGGATTATGCTCAGTTTGACGATGCTGATGCGGTCGAAGCTGGTATGAAAGCCGCCCAGGCGATGCGCGAGTCATTTCAAAGGGCAATGAAACCTGCAATCCAATTGCCGCACACATACCTAAAGAATTTCGTAGCAGAGCTTGACGCTGTAAATAAAGCGGGCCTCGATGCCGCCGAGGCCGTGCTCGCTGTTAAGCGCGCTGAGGATCGAGCCAAACGCGCAACTGACAGACTTAACAGTTCGACAGAGCGGCTTGTTGAAAACCGCAACACGAGCGTTGCGCAGCTGGAACGTGAGGAAGCGCGGCTAGAGTCATTCCGCGCAACCACGAGCAGGCGCGTTGACACGTCGGAGTCGTTGGATAAGATCCGCAATCGACTCAATGAGATAAAGTCGGCAACCGAAAGTGCAACTGGCGAAATGCGAGGTTTACAGGCCGAGCTCGCAACCACACTTGGTGACGAAGAGGAAGCTGCACGAATCCGTCATGAGTCGCGACTGCTCGCGTTGAAGGAGAAGTTGCAAATTGCACAAGCCGAGGGTAACACCGAGGCCGTCGACATTTACACGAGCTCGCTCAAAGTCCTCAATAAGATTGGCGCCGAGCAGGCGAGCCAGCGCCAATCTACCCGTGACGATGAGGCTCAGCGCGAAAAGAACGCCCAAGTTTCCGCCAAACGTCGCGAACGGGAAGCTCGCGATAGCGCGGCCCAGCGCGATAGTGAGGATCGTAAAAAGGCAGCTCGTGCGAATCAGGCAAAGACTGTTACGAGGCCCACTCAAGATTCGTCATCCAACTTCAGCCCGTCGCCGAAACCAATAAGTTCAGCGACACCTGAGCGCCTGATGCGTGCATTCAAACGAGGAGTTGGTGGTAATTCGCAGGTAATCGCACCGACCGCAAACACGTCGACCGTGACTCAGGGTGCTCCCAGCGAGACCATCGCCGTCAAGCTTACAGTCGGTGGCCAAACTGGCGATGGTGTTTTCACTAAGGATGATGCGACAATGGGTATGTTGGATGAGTTGCGCAGATCAGGAGAAGTCACACAATGACAATCACGCTAGACGCCATAACGTTACCTGAAGATTTGGTGTGGTCGAACGAATATAACTGGTCACCGGTTGTGCAGACAGCCAAAAAATCAGTAACCGGCGCAATAATTGTCCAGGAGGCGATTCAGCAGAAGGGTCGATCCATCATTCTAAGTGGTGCACAAAATAGCGCCTGGGTTGACCGAGCAACGCTCGACGCGCTGCAGGTTAAAAGCAACACGGTCGACCTGGCGATGGCGCTGGTACATAACGGAAACAGCTATACTGTGATGTTTGACCGGTCGAGCAACAGTGACACAGGCATTAGCGTCACAGAGATTTACCCGGTTGCCAACCCGACGTCAGACCATGTTTACCAAATAACGCTCAAGCTAATCGAAATTTAAAGAGGGTATTATGCCAATTCAATCCGGCGACATTAAGATTTATGAATCCGACACGATGGATGACACCCCGCAAGGCGGTGGCGCGATTACAGGTAATGCGGTTGTCGATGGTGCCAGCAATAATATTTTCGAGGACATCTCAACGCTAGACCGCGTGTACGGTGCCGTGCACATGCGTAAAATCTTCCCGGCAATCAGCATCCAAACTCAGGATAAGTATTTCGGCACCCATGCGATTATCAGTAAGCTGCCTGGTGATGAAAAGTTGGGTGTCAATCTATTCAACACTGAGAATTGGTTCGACAGGCGGGATGCCGCCAAATCGCGTGTTGAGAGCTACCGCGCCAAAGGTGCAACCTATGCTGGCTGGTTGTGGGCGACACAGTGGGCAGGCGGTTCTGTGTTGAGTATTTTCCAGGACAGTACGACAATTGTGCCCAGCATCGGTGACGTTCTATATTTAGCCAACAGCGCTAACAGCGAGTTCCAGTATGTCAAGATCACGACATTCGACTCCACTGTACAGGCGTTCACAGACCAGAGCGGCACATACTACCGCACGATTCTCTCGCTCGGCATTTCACAACCGCTCGACTATGATTTTGTCGGCTCTGAGATTACGCGCTTTGACGGCCTTTCGCCTGACGCAACAATAAAAACCACGGTTGTTGCGAACGCCGCGAAATATTTCTCAGCTCGACCCGCAACAACCGCCGGCTCCATCGGTGACACCACGGTCAAAGTTGATACGGTTTATAGCCAGGTGATCCCCAGCTCGTTGCAGGAATTGGCGATTCTCGACGCGGACATGAACGACAATACACAGCCTGTTTTCAACGCCTCGAGCGGTGTGACGTCGTTTGTGACTGCAGTGACATTCGACGCCAATAAGCGAATTTTCATCGGGTCGCCAGTTGCGCCTGGGACGCTCGATATCCCCGTCACAGGTGGCGTGATTACCGACAACGGGGGCGCGCTATTAATCGGTGGCGTCACCATCGGCACGTTGGATAACAGCACTGGTGAGATGGTGTTTTCAGCTACCTCACCCTCATACTCGGGGTCAAAAACGGTATCGTTCGAGCCTGGTGGGTCACCACATGATGTCGCCGATACCACAATGCTCGAGGTCACTGCTTCAAATCGCGGCCTGATCTGGAATGTGACGCTCGATCCACCCCCTCTCCCATTGTCGCTACAAGTGTCATACCAGGCGCTAGGTGAGTGGTACACATTGAGGGACAATGGCGCAGGCGGTCTAATCGGCGATGTTGCCGGCACCGGCTCGGGTACCATCAATTACGCGTCAGGCACAGTCAGCTTAACCGCAGCCGCTCTGCCTGACGCGAACAGTGCCATATTGTTCGCCTGGGCCAAGACGTCGCGCTATTTCAACAGATCCGCTGTGACGCCGAAACCTGTCGAGTACAGCGCATTTCTAACCCAACTCCCAGTACACCCGTCGACGCTAGTTTTGACGTGGAATGACGGTACCGCAAGAACAGCGAGCGCGAACAGCTCCGGCGTGATTAGCGGGGATGGTACCGGTATGATTAACCACAACACAGGCTACATGCAGCTCACCCCCAACGTTATACCGTTGAACAACCAGGTGATCACCGCCGACTATAGTTTCGGAGATCAACCTGTGAAATCGCACACCCTTAACGCACCCATCACGACTAATGATGTCGTCAGCATGAATGTCGGCGCGACAAATCTGACGCCAGGTACCGTTGAGATCGAGTGGAATATTAAGCTTGACCCTGTGATTTACGCGGAAGAAATCGTTAACGTGAAGGCTGAGCAGGTTGGCACCGTTCACGCAATCGACGATGGGGTTGGCGGTCTATTGATCGACGGGGTGACGCCTGTTAGCGGCGCGACAATCAACTACACGACGGGGGTGATTACGTTCGATACCACGATACAGATCGAAACAAAAGTGGCGACGAAATCATTCATTGAACGCGAACCTTACACCGAAGCTTACGCCGGGTTTATCGGGTAACTCAGAGGAATTAGCATGGGTAGTAAATATCTAAATCGTCGCACCGAATCGATTATAACGTTCTCTAGCGGCACTGGCGGGGCAACGTTACCTCAAGATGGCTCAGGTGTTGTTACAACCCGCTATCGCACCGCTGACAGTGTGTCAGGTCAACAGGACGTGATATCAACCTTTGACCGCAAGATCGACTTGTCGAATGGTTACGATGAAGCAGTGGTGCCTGGCTCACTTCGGATGGAGCTAGGGGGTGACATTTTTGTCGACCGCAACGGTAAGATCGTTTCGCAAGTCGACCATGAGACGAACACGGCTACGGATTCGGGTAGCATTGATTATACGACTGGTGTCGTCACACTAACGTCAATCCCCCCGTCGTCAGCCAACAGTCCAGTGCTCGAAGCGTTGATGACGGAGACAGGGAAAACATCGGTCGCTGAAGCTCAATTCAGGGTACCTAGCGCCCCTGTTAAAGTTGACAGCTTACAGATCCGAGCGGTAACGGTCGCAGGTGCAACAGTCAGCACGGTGGCCAACTCAGCAGGCATAATCGACGACACATGGGTTCAGGGTTATTGCGACTACCAAACCGGCGTTGTCGACATGCAATTCGGCAGTTGGATTACCGCAGTAGGTAACGAGCTCGAGCCCTGGTACGATATCGATTTTATCCACAACACCACCGGTAAAATTTTTGTCAGCTCGCCGATTTGGGCCGACACAATGTTTTATAACGCCACAAGCCAAACCTTTATTCCGCTCGACGCCAACATCCTGGGCCTAGATCCTGTGAGGCTCCCCCAGGACGGACGTGTGCCGATTTACGCCGATGGTGATGTGGTTGTGATACTCAACGATCAGACGACCAGCGGCACCTTTGCGAACACCGACACGACCGACCTGGGGCGAACTCGAATCGCCAAAATAACAGTGCGCGACTCAGCAGGTGTCCCCATTTCCGATGCCGCCTATAGCGTTAACCTCGACACCGGGATTATCACCTGGGTCAACATGAGTGGTATATCTCAGCCCGTGACAGTTGTCGATCGAATTGAAGACATGGCGGTGCTGACCGATGTGCAAATCACCGGTACACTAACATTATCGCAAGCGTTGTCGCACGACTTCCCGCTCGCCGGCACGTTGGTCTCAAACGCTGTAATTTATGGCGACCTGTTTGCACACACAACGGTACCTTTCGATCAGCAGACCTGGACAGGCGAGTGGTCAGACACGTTAATTGGTAGCGACACCCCTGCTCAATACAACAACTCCCAATTCCCAATCGCGCTTGACAACGCCAGCGCGATTGAGGAGCGGTGGCAAGTCATTTTCACCAACACTACCACTGTTAATGTGATCGGCGAGAACGTCGGCCAAATTTTAACGGGGGTGACCATCGTCAGCGACATCGCACCAATCAACCCGAACACGAGCCAACCTTATTTCACCATACCGACAGGCGGTTGGGGTGGCGGTTGGTCAGCCGGCAATCTACTTCGATTCAACTCGTTAGGTGCTGGTGCACCGTTGTGGATAATTCAGAGCGTGGCTCAGGGCGATGCGACGGACACTGATTTGACGGCTTGTATCGAAGTCAGGGGAGATATCGATACACCTTGATGACCATGAACAACAACGAGTCTTACAAATGACCCTCTCACTCTCGCCCGAAATCAGGGATGCTAGGTTACAATCAATTGTCGACGCTCTCGATGGTGGGAGCGGGCCTGGTTATCTTGAGTTTTACGACGGTACCCGACCATCAACCGGCGGTACCACGACAACGCTCCTGTCGACGCACGTTTTGGCATCACCTTCGGGCACGGTACTCGACCAAGCCTTGACGTTCGACGTGATTGAGGATGAGATTAACGCACCCGCAGCAGGTAGTGCGACATGGGTGAGGTTTTATGATGGCGATGGCGTGTTTTGCATTGACGCTAGTTGCGGGTTGACGGGCAGTGGTGCCGATTTCCTATTTGACGATGACGCCATTTTGGTCGGCGGGTTGGTCCACATCACCGCCGGAGCGATTAGCGAGGGGGCCGCATAATGAGTTTTTACGAAGTTGTCGGCACGATTACGGGGAATTACGCGACACCAATCATTGTCCGATTGCATAATTTCAAAACCGGCGAATTGATATCTGAGCTCGAAGTGTTCACTGGGGAATACAAATTACCAGCTGGCGATATTTTGGTCGAATGTTATGTAACATTTTTACCCAACATAGGAACACTCTGGAGCGCTCGACATTTCTATTCAGTTGACGATCTTGTTTACCCTTCAACCGACTCAGGGGTGTTTTATTATTTCAAATGTATTGAACCTGGGAATAGTGGTAACATTGAGCCTGTGTTCTCAGCAGATCCCTTGAAGCGTTTCAGTGATGGCGATTGCACATGGCTTAGGGTGGAAGGTCTACCACCTCCACACATGGTGTACCCTGTTACACCGACGGTGGCAATCTAAAGGGAACTGATAATGCGCAAGGTATTTACAAATAATGATTTCGGAGCCCAAACGGCAATAGCCAACTCGCCAGGGGCGTTAATCTCCGTGATGCAAGCGTGTCTGGTTGATGGGTATGGCGACCAGACCCCAACCTCCATTGTTCGAGCGGGCGCTACTGCCACAATGGTACTCCCGAACCCGCACGGGTTCACACGAACTGGCGTACTCAACGTTAGCGGATGTGATCAGGCTGACTACAATGGTGAGTTCCGCGTAACCGTTGTTGATGCCCTCACCGTCACATTCACCGTCGCCAACTCGCCCACCAGTCCTGCCACCGGGACAATTGTTTGCCGACAGGATGGTGCGGGTTGGACAATGCCGTTCACGGGTACGGACAAGGCGGCTTTTAAACAGGGCGCCTCATCAAATGGGCTATATCTTGACATTGACGACACCTCATCATCAATGTCAAAAGTGCGTGGCTACGAAACAATGTCTGGCGTTGGTGTCGGTGTTGCACCTTTCCCCACTCCAGCTCAAGAATTAAGCTTGTATTGGTTAAAGGGTGCCGCAACAAGTGATTGGGTCATTGTCGCCGACGAACATTTCGTCATCGTGTGGACGCCAGAAGGTAACACGCAATACTACACTTCGGGCATGTGGTTTTTCGGAGATTACCGCACGACGTTTGGCATCAACAACTACGGAACGTTATTGCTCGCGTCGATATCAACCTCTACGCCCGTCGGAGGTTTGGCGCAACTCGACGCCAACAGCTCAACGTCGACTAACCACCGATATATCGCGAGAGACCACACTCAGATCGGAGCCTCGCGCCAGGTTTCGCTTGTTGGCAACAGTAGCATGACTCAAGGTGACTCATTTTGCTCGGCGGGCGGCTCCGATTACCCTGACCCATTGAGCGGCAACGTTTACATGCAGGAGTTAGCTATAATGGCAACAGGCGGGTCAAACAACCTGCTAGGACACGTTGACGGCACCTATAGCATGTTGCACGACACGCCGTTGGGGAACAGTGCTATTAATTATTTCGGCGGCTCAGGGGATTTTTTAAACGACGAGTTCGCTTATTTTCCTGCATATTCTAACGCAGCAGTCGTCGTGCGGATTAGCGACTAATGGTGATTGACGCGGGTGTATTACAAACAGCCCCGGCGACCAGCGGTCAGGCTGTATTTTCGCACACCCCTCAGCCTGCGCTAATGAAAAACGCACCTGCCGTTGTGCGCCTTGTCGCGCAACCGTGGTTTCGAGAAGGTTTGAACGCTGATTCGAAGGGTGAAATCGCAGTGACGGTGAAGGTTGAGGGGGTCATCCAAGCTGGTGTACTTGTCAAATGTGTTCATCGACCTTCGAACATTGCTGTTAGTTATGGTAAGACTGATAACAATGGGGAGGTGACTTTCCTCGATTTAAACCGAAACGCCGGCGCGGAGTATTATGTCATCGCCTTTTCCGAACAAGATTATAACGCCCTCATATACGACAAGCTGACCCCAGTCTGATTAACCTATGTCTTACACACCGCCAGCGGGAGGATCGCTCAATTTCGATTTTACCCAAAGTGGTTACGTTGCGCCCGCCCGGCTTGATTTCGATTTCGGCACAACCCCATCTGGACGCACCGATTACACACCCCCTGACGGTGCGTCCGTTGTATTCGATTTCACCGAAAGCGGGTATGTTGCACCTGGCACCCCTAGCTTTAATTTCACTACCGGCTCGTCCGTCGAACCACCTGCAGGTGCCGACAACACGGCAACACTACTCGCAACGCTCGGCGGCTTATCGTCAACGTTCAATGTTATCAACCTACCACCCCTTCATCGCCTTACGGTGCAAACAGTTTGCGCGCCACGCGACGAGTGCATTGCGAATGTCGACGGGACCTACAAGTCGTCTGTGCAGAATGGTTTGCGGGAAGACCGTCAAACGTTCGCCAAGCTTGAGAACACAAGCACGCTCAATGATAAATTCTCCTCATCGATCGACAACACGCAACCAATCACGATCAAAGCGTCGAGTGAGCAAGGTGACGGCGAGCTTCTCGATGCGCAGAATTGTTCAATCCAAGATCAGCTGACACCACTGCCCGACGACCTCAAGCTGACGCTCGAAG
>JQIA01001155.1_pt1 | contig 14153 bp, 12 predicted proteins | sample 811431 | NCBI WGS metagenome assembly JQIA01 (sample SAMN02998118, study PRJNA258478) | marine sediment metagenome | biome: marine; feature: seafloor; material: sediment; isolation source: oil-polluted sediment collected from 3 locations (0.5 km, 0.7 km and 0.9 km)... | place: USA: Gulf of Mexico ... | reverse complement strand
AAGGGTTGCCCACACACTTTGGGCACTACTTGATCCACTACGTGGCAAGTTCCCTAGCATTTTTGTTAAGCGCTCTGAGGCTTCGTCCATAGACATCAACTCAAAGGGAATTGGCGTGTATTCACTATATTCCTTACGTCGTTGAATTTTACCGTAGACGTTCAGGATATCATAGAGGCTCACGTTGAATTGAACATTCGCGTTGACCTGAAGTTTTTCAGACATCCCGCGAGCAAACACCGCTTGCCCCAAGATATTCCCTTTTAGGAGTTCGTCCCCAGCCTTTTGCATCGCCCCTAACCTGTGGAGTTGGAATTGCAAGGCTTCCGCCATTTCTTCACCCGTAGGTTCGTCACCTGATACTTCTTCATTAGGAAGAAGCAGGCGTGATTTAAGATATGTAAGCCATGCGGCCATCACAAGATATTCCGCAGCCAGTGATAGGCGTAGTTCTTTTGCACGTTCAACAAAGTCCAAATATTGGCGTACGAGCTGAAGAATTGAGATATGACGTAGATCAACCTTTTGAGAACGCGCAAGCTCCAAGAGAACCTCAATTGGTCCCTCATAGCCATCAATCTTCAAAAGAAGCATGTCTGCTTCATCCCGCGTGCCTAATTCAGCGCGCGGAGGATCTTCTTGAAAATTCTCATTCGCTAAAGATAATGTCTGTTTTTCTGTGTCTGATGTTTCCATCTTTTACTTTGCTCTAATCGCAAAAGCGCCTCATCCGATAACGGGGGCAAGCCTTTGGCTAATTGTTCCATCTCTGTATAAAGTCCTGCACAGTATAAAACACAATCGCATCCAGCATCTAGCGCCAATTTACTTCGATCCACCACTGTTCCATACGGCTTTAACGCTCCCATACTTATATCATCGCTTACTAAAAAGCCAGAAAAGCCTATTTTATCGCGGATAATGTCGTTTAAAAGCTTATGCGACAGCGTTGATGGAAGATCAGGATCAAGTTTTTCATAGAGAATATGCGCCACCATTCCCCATATTTTTGCCCCGTACTTTTGGGCTATTTTTTGACACGGAACGAAATCACTCTCGGATAAACACTCAAGCGTTTCTGAGACACAGGGTAATTTTTCATGAGAATCACATGTTGCACGCCCTTGCCCCGGTAAATGTTTAATGACTGGTGTGAGGTCCTGCGCCAAAAATGTTTCAATCACAGTAGATGCAGATTGAACAATGACCTCGCAATCGGAGGCATAAGCACGATCACCAATAGAATCATGCGTATCTTCTCTGCTCATATCCAAGACAGGCGCACAATTTACATTGATGCCAACTTCGGTAAGCTCTTGCGTTAGCACGCCCATATCTTGTTTTAAAGCGTTCTGATTAACGTTATACGCCGCCGCTGCGGGGAATCCAGTCCAATGCGGTGGTTTCATGCGCTGAACACGCCCACCCTCTTGGTCGATCAATATAGGGCAATCCCAACCCACACATTTTTTTAAAGATGAAATGAGGTCTTTGAGCTGTTGAGGGGTTTCAATGTTGCGACCAAATAGGATAAACCCACAAGGATCAGCTTTCCTGAAAAGAGTATCCTCTCTCTCGGTAAGCGCTGTCCCCTCTAGAGAAAAAACGGCGGCTAACATTATTTACTTCCTAAATTAAGGTTTTGCAACGAGGCAACCGCCTGAACGTTTGGCGTTTACCTTCGCACAAATTTCTTTGGCTTGGCTCTGAGCAATTTTCCCCGCTTGGACACGGTAATAAATACCCTTTGACCCAAGGTCTGCGCGTTGAACACGTAATGTTAAACCATCAAACAAGTCAGGGTATTCTTTTTTCATTTTTGCCCATTTGTCTTGCGCAGATGATTGCGATTTAAAACTTCCTAGCTGAACATAGCGCATTGGTCCTGTTGCAGGAGCAGTGCTCTTAACCGTTTTGGTGATTTTTTTTGCTACTGGCTTTGGTGTGCTTTTTACTTTTGGCTTTGCAACGGGTGTTGGTTTTGGCGCAACTTTAACCGGCACTTCTACAGGATGAATTGTTTTAACATCTTTTCTGTCCAAGACTGAGCGTACATATTCAAGTGTTTCCTCAGGAGTTGTGTCTGCTGTCGGCTCTGGGAACTGTCCACGATCAGGCACGCCATCAGCTTTCTCCTTCAAGGCACGTACATGTTCTTCAGCCTTACGCAACATTGCTTCGCGCACTGCATCAGGATCATCCAAATCGATATCATCACTTACAACACCACTTCTATCAACGCTCTCAACATCTCTGCCTGCCAAAAGATTTTCTACTTTTGGTACAGATGGAGCCTCTTCTCTAAGTGCGTTAAAGATTGTGCTTTCCTTATTTTTAATGTCCATGCCCCCTGGATTTTCAGGCGCAGTACGCACATCTTGTGTATTTGCTCTTAATATTGGGAGTTGCTCTTCCGAAGACACATCCGGCGCGCCAATATAACTCAACCAAATCACTGAGACCAAAACCAATATGGCAGCCGTCATTAGGATAGAGCCCCAAAAAGAACGTCGAGACCAAAACTGTGCTTGGTTGCTAGATCCCGTTAATACGCGATCAAAAAAACTGTTTGGGTCATCAAAATTGTTCTGTTTTGACATGAAAGGCTCCTTGTTATCATGTATGTACTCTAATTATATGGTGGTCAGACTAAGGAAAAACCTAGCAGAAAGCAATCCCGCAGTATAACTACTTCACATCCCATTGAAGATCATGAAGTTGGCTGTGTTCTCGTATGGCAAATCTATCTGTCATGCCTGCGATGTAATCTTTAACAATACGCGCACGCACGTAATCATCTTTTAACCCACCAGCATCTTTTATTTTACTCTGCCATTTTTCTGGGAGCGTGTCTGGCGTCGACATAAATGCGTTAAACAATCCTTTGATGATTTGATCAACTTTATAGCCAATACGGTTTAAATGATAATGGCGGTACATGTTTGCGAATAAAAACTCTCTTAGTTCATCTACTTCTTTGGTCATTTTGTCTGAAAAATCAACACACGCGCCTTTTGCGTCACGTACATCCTCTGTGGTTTGGATGTTCATATGATCCAATCGCATACACGTTTCATCAAACACGTCTGCGACCATCTCCCCTATCATCGCCCTCACAAGTTCCGCAGATAATAAATCCTTGGATAGATCGCCATATTCATCTTTAATCTTTTTCAGCTGGCGCCCCAAAAGCGGTACTTCACCGATATCTTTTATCGTAAACATGCCTGCACGCAGACCATCTTCTACATCATGATTATTGTATGCAATATCGTCTGAAAGCGCTGCGATTTGTGCCTCTAAGGAGGCATAAGTGTTCAAACGGAGGTCAACTTTTTTCTGTACATCGTATAATGTTTCAGAGAGATGCGCTTTCTTCCAAGCACTCCCCATCGCATCCGCGTCTTTTTTAATGATCGGACCATTATGTTTTGCAATACCTTCCAAGGTTTCCCATGTCAGATTTAGCCCTATCCAACGCGGATACTTATTTTCAAGGTGCGTAAGGACACGAAGAGATTGATCGTTATGATCAAAACCACCATAGGACTTCATACAATCTTGTAGAGCATGTTCGCCCAAGTGAGCAAATGGCGTATGTCCCAAATCATGTGCAAGAGCAACAGCTTCAGCAAGGTCTTCATTCACGAACAAAGAGCGCGATAAGGTTCTTGCGATTTGTGACACCTCAAGAGAATGCGTCAAACGCGTTCTGTAGTGATCACCTTCGTGATAAACGAACACTTGTGTTTTATACTTTAAACGGCGGAATGCGCCTGCGTGAATAATACGATCACGATCTCTTTGGAAGCATGTTCGATATTTGCTTTCAGGTTCATCATGAATTCTGCCATGGGAAATATCAGGACGACTCGCATAATTGGCCAATGGCAATGCACAATAATTATAAGCGGGTTTTCTATCGAGTTCTGGAAGTTCCATGTATTTTTCCTCAAATTTCCTTTCATGACATGCAATCAAGCATTGAAAATAGTCTATATCTATTTATATATGAAATCCATGGACAACACAGAAAAAACAGCCCCTTCAGGACTTCTTCTCTCAAAACGTGCGATTGAGCGCGTTGTTGCAATGAGAGAGCAGAGAGAACAGCCCAACTTAATGCTTCGCATCACCGTGGAAGGTGGTGGATGTTCTGGCTTTCAGTATAATTTAGATTGGGATGACAAAACACAAGACGATGATCAATGCTTTGAGGAATGTGTCGTCATTGACACTATGTCTCTATCCTACTTAGCTGGATCCACCGTTGATTTTGTGTCTGGGATGATGGGTGAAGACTTTAAAATCTTAAATCCGAACGCTGTTTCCTCATGCGGGTGTGGCACATCATTTTCTGTTTAAGGTTTCTACCGAATGTGTAGAGCAGAAACTATAAGAGCCCTGTATCACTAAAGATAAGGGCTCCTAAATAGTATCTTTTCATCATTCGATGTGATTAAGCCACTTTCTTAAGGCTCTCAGTATTTCCGCCAACAATATGAATATCTCTTTGAGGATATGGGAAGGAAATTCCTTCCTTATCGAACGTTACTTTAATTGTCTCCATAAGGTCAGCATGCACTGTCCAATAATCTTTCGTTTTCACCCAAGGACGAACCACAAGATTTACTGAATTATCAGCTAACTCAGACACTGCAATTTTTGTTGCGGGTTTTTTAAGTATAAGGTCATGCTTCTCAACAATTTTCGTAAGGACCTTCTTTACCTTCTTTAGATCATCATCATATCCAACACCAATTACAAGGTCGATACGACGTGTTGGCTTTGCTGTGATATTTGTAATGTTGTCAGAGGTTACCGTTCCGTTTGGAATGATCACTTGTTGGTTATCACCTGTTGTCAGACTTGTTGTAAAGATTGATATCTCTTCAACTGTTCCCGTTATACCTGCAATTTCAACAACATCACCAATTTTAAACGGGCGGAACAAAATTATCATTACACCAGAAGCAAAGTTTGATAGTGATCCTTGCAACGCAAGACCAATTGCTAAACCCGCAGCTGCCAAGATTGCAGCGAGTGACGTTGTATCCACGCCAAGCTGACTAAGTGCGGCAATAACAATAAACGCCATAGCCAAGCCGTACATGATATTTCCGGCAAAAGAGGCCAATGTTTCATCCACGTCTGCTTTAACCATCATTTTTTGAGTAAAGTTTATCGCAATTTTTGCAATGCGCTTTCCAATCAAGAAAATAGCCAGTGCCAACGCAATTTTTATTCCGTACGCCATAACAGCGTCCATAACCATTTGTTTATCCATGTTCATCATTCCTTCTTTAAGTATTTATGCTTTCTTTTCCCAGCTGCCTTTTTCAGATTGTTGCCAATATGTCAGCTCATAACCTTTTTCTTTGTATGTTTTCCAACGCTCACGGGCAGATTTAACTTCGTTGTCATTTTGACCATTGAGCATTTCACACACAATACCGAAATCTTCCATTTTTGAAGATTCCACACCCATTGTCAGAATAAGAGTCTCCGCATCAATCGGATTATCATCTTTCGCAGTCAACCATAACGGATCGTGCTCTGGATGATTATCATCCTCAATCCCGTGGGGGAAGAATCCATTACGGCGACACACCCAAAGATGCTTACTCATCACTTTAAGTGCGTCTTCATCACTTACTTTAATCACAGCCTTTTTTCCAAGACTCAGCACACGCTCAAGCAAATCAGGTAATGCCTGTTCCAGCGTTTTTTTCGTGAGATGGTAAAATCTAACTTCAGTCATTAGCCGTAATTTTCCTTAACAAATGTATCTAAAACACGCACACCTGCGCCTGTTCCACCCTTTGGTGTTGTTGGTTTTGAGCTGTTAATATAGGCTGTGCCAGCAATGTCCAAATGTGCCCATGCGCGCCCTTCATCAATGAAATTTTCCAAAAACCCCGCTGCAGAACATGAACCACCATAGCGCCCACCCAAGTTTTTAAGATCAGCAATCGTGCTATCCATTTCTTTACGGTAAACCTTATCTAATGGCATTCTCCATAATTTATCACCACTGATATCACTGGCCTTTTCAAGCTGTGACCACATCTCTGGCGTGTTCACGTATGCACCTGAATATTCATGCCCCAACGCGACCATAATCGCGCCCGTTAGGGTTGCGAGATCAATCACGATTTTTGGATCATATTCTTGCTGAATGTATGTCAGCGCATCCATCAAGACCAAACGACCTTCTGCGTCGGTGTTCAATATCTCAACAGTTTTTCCAGAATACGCCGTAATAATATCAGCTGGGCGATATGCTTTTCCGTCTGGCATATTTTCTGCCAAGCCAACAACACTCACGACATTTACATTAGCTTTCCTTAGCGCCAGAGACTTCATCAAACCGACAACTGCGGCTGACCCACCCATATCCATTTTCATGAGGTCCATCCCTGCACCAGGCTTTAATGAGATACCACCGGTATCAAACGTCACCCCTTTTCCGACAAAGCCCAATGGCTTATCCGATTTATTCGTGGCGCCTTTCCATTCCATAATGACCAAACGGGGTTGATTCACAGAGGCCATACCGACGGCAATAATCCCACCCATGCCCATTTTAAGCATCTTCTTTTCATCAAGAATGGTCACTTTCACGCCTAAAGGCTTAAGTTCATCCTTAATTTTCTTCGCAAAACTTTCTGGGTAGAGCATGTTAGGTGGCTCGTTCACAAGATCACGCGCAAGAACAACGCCATCCGCGGCAGCTTGCATCGGAGCGAACATTTCCTTTGATTCTTTGGCATCGTCAGAGACAACTTTTAGCTTCAATATTTTTATGTCTTTTGATTTTGCGTCTGTTTTATATTTCACGAACTTATAACGCGCGAGACTAAGCCCTATAGCGATATGAGCACCAGCATATGTTTCAAGACTTCTTGTATCCAAGACCACGCTTCCAGCGCCACATGAGGACAATGCCGACGTTAGTTTTCCGCCTGCTGTTTCAAGTTCCAAAACCTTAAGATCATCTTTTTTGCCGAGACCTAATAAAAGATAGCGTTTGTACAACGTATCTTGCGGTGCCGCGAGAATAAATGTTTGTCCCATTTTTCCTGTGAACTTTTTCTGATCATCTAAATAATTTTGAATATATGATTTGCGTGCACTCATATGTTCTTGCGCAGTCAGAGACATGTCTTTGTCTGCAAAAACAGGGATTATAAGTACATCAGCTTTGCTCTTTGGCAAAGAGGTTGAGAAAGAAATCTCAGTTGTATTCGTTGTATTCATCATGAGGGGGCTAGTAAACCTTTCATATGTTATTTATAACTCCTAAATAGTGAGCTACGAGAGTCTGGATAACAGATTGCAACAAATAAGACAGATCGGCAAGATGCAGGTTTATAATAGATACATATTTCGAACAACTTTAATCGCCACAGTGTTTATTTCACTTATTTTGGTTGCTGTGACGATGCTTACTCAATCCCTTCGTTTTCTTGAGCTTATTGTCGATTCAGGAGCATCAACGTGGTCTTTCTGGCTTTTGACGTTTTTAAACCTGCCAAAGTTTTTTGAAATCATTATTCCCATTGGATTGGCAACCTCTATTATCTTTATCCTCAATAAAATGATCTTAGATAGCGAAATTTCAGTATTAAAAGCAACGGGGTTCTCTCATTGGTCACTTGCGCGTCCTATGGTTGTACTAGGTTTTCTTTGCTCACTCTTTCTACTTCTCATGACGACATGGCTTGGTCCCGTTTCCATTGGCAAGACCAATATACTCAAACAAGTTCTTAAATCAGAACTTACAGGTCTCATTTTCAAAGACGGAGTTTTCAATGACGTTGGCAACGGACTTACATTTTATATCAGAGAGCTGGACTCTAGCGGTGAGCTTCATGGGCTGATCATTCATGATAGCCGTGTTAAAGGAGAGCCCGCCGTTACCATTCACGCAAAGCGTGGGGTTTTAGTAACTTCTGACACGGGCGACAAGATCATTGTATTTGATGGTGCGCGCCAAGATTACAACCCAAAGAACAAGACACTCCAACGCTTAAGCTTCGATCGTTATACAATTGATCTTCCGAAAGAAAAAGAAGCATCAAAAGAGCGCACAAGAAAACCAAAAGAGCGGACACTTGTAGAACTTATTAATCCCAAAAGCGATCCCGATCTTAACGAACATCTAACAGATGAACAGCGTCATACCTTCTTTGCTGAAGCAAATTTACGGATTTTGGGGCCCTTCCTTGCTTTAACTTATGTCTTTATTGCGCTTACAGCCCTCTTGTGTGGCCCGATTAACCGTAGAGGTCAAAGCCATAAGATTATTCTTGCAATTGGACTGATCGTCCTTATTCAAAGCCTTTATATTGCACTTTCTGAGATGGCTACTAAAAGCGATGGAGCTCTCGTCGCAACGTATCTTCTGGTCTTCCTACCTATGGCTATTTGTTTCTATATTCTTACATCAAAGACACGCACAATTAAGAGGAAGGAAAAAATATGACTACGGCTATTTCTAAAAAAACGCTTTATATCTACACAACGAAAGTTTTTCTCTCTCACATGGCCATCATAACGTTGGTATTGCTTGGGCTTGTCTTATTTTTTGATACGATTGAGTTATTACGACGCGCATCCCATTTTAAGGAAGTCCCCCTTCTTCGTGTGCTGCAGATGAGCTTTTTGAAACTCCCAGAAGTTACACAAACAATATCGCCCTTTATAATCTTGTTTAGCTCGCTCTTCACCTTGTGGTCTCTTAACTCAAAGAATGAGGTCACTATTTTTAGGCTTGCGGGTTACTCCGTTTGGCAATTTATATTCCCAATGATTCTTTCCTCTACGGTTATCGGTCTTCTGGTTATTGGAATACTCAACCCTATCGGCACCATTCTGGTTAAGAAGTTTAACGCACTGGAACAAACATACTTATCCAAAGATGAGAATGAGATTGCGCTTTTTAAAAATGGAATTTGGCTCAAGCAACCTTCAGAAAAAGGGTATGCCATCATTCACGCTAAAGAATTGAATTTTCCATCATGGACACTTGATAATGTGATGGCACTTGCATTTAACGATGACGATGAGTTCTTATGGAGAATAGACTCTCCGAAAGCATCCCTCCGTGAAGGAGAATGGGCCTTTGAAAGCGCACATATCCTCTCTCAGAATGAAGAAGAGCAAAAAAATGTCTCCATCACATTGCCAACAACATTAACGCCTCAAAAGATTGAAAAGAGCTTTTCTTCGACGGAAACAATGTCGTTTTGGCAACTTCCAAAGTTTATTCAGATTCTCGAATCTACAGGATTCGATTCGGCCTCTCTTAGAATTCATTTCCAGTCTCTTATGGCCTTGCCGTTTTTCTTTGCATCTCTGATTCTTATCTCCGCGTGTGTAACGTTACGTCCACCTAGATCTCAAAATGCGTTTAAATTGGTTGCCATTGGCATTGGAACAGGGTTTATCCTCTTTTTCCTAGCAAATTTCTTGAAGGCGTTAGGTGCCTCCAGTCAGATACCCATATTCATTGCCGCATGGTCACCTGTTGCAATAACAGCACTATTGGGCGGGGGCATATTATTGTCCCTTGAAGATGGCTAAAAAACAGATATAGTAAAAAAAGAATTTAAGTTAATGTTTTCCTTACACATACGGAACTATAATATAAAAATGAATATTTTATCGCACAAAACTATTTCCTCTTTTTTGGTACTTGCTGTCACTCTCGGTCTTTCCGCGTGTGCTGCTCCGAACACAGCATCAGAGATTTCCGATCCTTTTGAGGCAAAAAATCGTGCCGTTCACGGCTTTAACCAAGTTGTCGACAAAGCAGTGGCAGAACCACTCGCAAAAGGGTACCGCGCAGCTGTTCCTACGCCAGCGCGTAAAGGCGTGAAAAACTTCCTTCGTAACTTGAAAACACCTACTCTTCTTGCAAATGAGCTTCTCCAAGGGGATATTTCTGGAGCAGGAAATGTTGTTACACGTGCTTCTGTGAATACATTTATTGGTCTTGGCGGAATATTTGACGTTGCTGGACATGAAGGCATTGAATACGAATACGAGGATTTTGGTCAAACACTTGCTGTTTGGGGCGTTGGACACGGTCCATATTTGGTTGCACCGTTCTTCGGACCAGGCTCTATTCGTGACTACACTGGACTTGCTGTAGATTCTTTTGCAGACCCACTTAACCGTTGGATGTTTAATACAGGCACAGATACGCTTGTATATGTTAGAACAGCGACAACATTTATTGACACACGCGAGAGCTTACTTGATGTCCTCTCAGATTTGAGAAACAATTCTATTGATTACTACGCTACACTCCGCAGTGTTTATGTTCAGAACAGAAATAACCTTATAACAGATGGTGAAGCATCAGCGGCATCACTGCCTGACTTTGATTAAAACTGTTATACAGCGCATATTTCCAAGTTTTTTCATGTAGCGTTTGACTCTTATGTGCCGAATACATATATAAGGAGGAAAATAGGTTACAAATATGATTAATATTATACGAAAAACATACTTTATCCCTACGCTTATTGTGGCTGGAATGCTTTCATTTCAGGCGCATAGCTTTCCTCGTTATTCGGGAGAAAGCATCGTGCCGGCAAGCACTACATTTATTCAAGCCTCTACATCGCAAGAAAAAGGGGCTTATATTTTTGTGGAATCAATGACAAACAATGGCCTTGCATTCATTTCTAATAAAGACCTCACAAAAGCGCAAAAATCCAAAAAATTCAAACACCTTCTTAATAAGAGTTTTGATATCAATGCTATTGGTAAATTTGCAGTAGGACGTTACTGGCGTCAAATGAATGCCAAACAACAAAGTGAATACCTAAAACTCTTCAGAGAGATGCTTATCAGTGTTTATTCTAAACGCTTTGATGAATATCAAGGGCAAGATGTAAAGCTTTTTGATACCGTACCTCTCAGCGAAAAAGATACGCTTGTTAAATCTAAGATTATTGATCCAGATGGAGGCCCAGATGTTCCAGTTGATTGGCGCGTCCGCTACAAAAATGGTGCATATAAAATTATAGATGTCTTGGTCGCAGGTGTGAGTATGAGCGTTACACAACGTTCCGATTTTTCGTCTGTTATTCAACGTGGCGGTGGAGACGTAAGTATCCTTATCAACCACCTCAAAAATTAATATTTAATCCCGTTTTATGGGAAAACACACGTTTCTCTCTTGCCTGCACATAGGGTAAATGAAATAATATGTACAAACTAATGGAGATATATTTTTATGTACACCCCAGACCATACTGCTTCAGAAGCTCACCCCGCGAATACAGATGTAGACAAGGAACTCGAAAAGAAAGCTTATTTTAAAAGTATTTCAGTTCATTGTAATCAATATAAAGAAGCAAGTACCTCACGTAGCCTTATTCAATTTCTTGTAACATGTACTCTGTTTTTGGCCTCCGCCATCGCAATGATCGTGGCCTTCTCTTCTGGCGCATTTCTAGTATATGGCCTTCTTCTTCTCCCTACATCTGGATTCTTGGTACGCTTATTTATCATGCAACATGATTGTGGGCATGGCGCATTTTTTAAAAATCCAAAGGCAAATGATGCGCTTGGGCGGCTTATAAGTGTTTTGACATGGACTCCTTTTTATTATTGGAAGCGTATGCACAACATTCATCACGCAGGGTCAGGAAACCTTGATCGCCGCGGATATGGCTCAATTGAAACGCTTACAACAAGCGAGTATAAAGCTCTCTCTAAGTCAGATCGTTTCAAATACCGCTTATACAGAACACCGCTTATTCTTTTAGGTTTAGGTACACCACTTTTCATTATCATTGGGCAACGTTTTCCAATGACACAACCTTTCTTACACCCTGAAACAGCCAAAAAAATTAACTTTTCTGGAAGTAACGTTCTTAAAAGTGTTCTTTGGACAAATCTCGTTCTTGCCGTTATTTATGGAATAATCGGTCACTTTGTTGGTTATACAACGATCTTAGCAGCGTACCTTCCTATTGTTGTTGTCACAGCATGGGGCGGAGGATGGTTGTTTTATATCCAACATCAATTTGAAGACACATACTGGGATCAATCAAAAAAATGGAGCTATAACGAAGCCGCTTTGATGGGAAGCTCATATTACGACCTTCCTAAAATTCTTCAGTGGTTCACGGGTAACATTGGTATTCACCATGTTCACCACCTTAATGCATCAATTCCTAACTACAGATTGCAAGAGTGTTTAGACGCGCTTCCTGAGTTGAAGAATATCAATCGCATTACAATTAAAGACAGCTTTAAATGTACGCGATGGGCGTTATGGGATGAAGAAGCAAGGAAGATGATTTCTTTCTCAGCACTCAAAGAAAAAGCGGCATAAGCCGCTTTTTTGCTATTTAGATTAAGCTTTTTACAAGCCTGCTTTTAACTTCTTCTCTAGCTGACCTAACAAATCTTGTGCTTCTGTATCTGTTAGACTATCTGGTGCGTTCTCAGCAAAGCTTAGGGCACGACTCCACTGGAAACGTGCTTCATGCTTTCGCCCAACTTTCCAGTATGCATCCCCCAAGTGATCATTCACTGTTGGATCCTCAGGAAGAAGCTCTACAGCGTTCTCTAAAGGATCAACAGCACGGTTGTACTCACCAAGCTTAAAGTACACCCACCCAAGAGAGTCAACGATGTAACCATCATCTGGGCGCAAACTCACGGCCTTTGAAATCATACTCAACGCATCATCCAAGTTTTTTCCCTGGTCTGCCCAACTATACCCCAAGTAATTCAAAACATAAGGGTGGTTTGGCTCGAACGTAAGCGCTTGCTGCAAATCTTGCTCTGCCTTATCCCAATCGTTTAAGCGCTCATAAATAATTCCACGAGAATAATACAACCCCCAGTATTCTTCTGGCGTATCATCACCAATCATATCAAAGGCCGCATTATATGCCTTTAATGCACGTTTATAATCATCATGACTACGTGCTAAATCACCGATTTGCATTTGCAACTCTATGCTATCTTCTAAACGTGCCACTTTCTCTAATGTTTTAAGCGCCTCTTCAGATCGCCCAGCATATTCTTGAAGCTCTGAAACCTGCATCTGTGCTTGAACGAAGCGTTCAAAATCATTCTCTGTGATAGTTTTAAAGAAAGCGATTGCCTCATCATACTGTTCATATTGCGCGGCAACGTAGGCAAGCAACAAATTAGCATCTTCCAATTCTGGATCAAGGTTAAGAGCAAGGTGCGCAAATATTCGTGCACTATCCAAACTTTGTTCCCTAAAAAGAAGCATGCCAACGTCTAAAATTGCCATAGCAGCACCCTTTTCAGGGTTTTTAATTTTTTTGAAGAGATCACTTTGCGGAAGATCATCCCCGCTCTCCAATAAACTAATTTTAACATTTAACTCTTTATGATCAGGTTTCTTGCTTTGTATGTCTTGGTACAAAGACAGCGCACGACCGCTATACCCATTTCGCACCATGATGTCAGCGATATCAATAAGACTCTGTGCATTTAGCCCCGTTCTCGTAAACTTAACATCAATAACTTTCTTTAAATAATCCCTATCACCTGAGTAATCAGCCCCTAAGATAAGATGATATAATCCCTGCCCAGATAGATTTTTTACTATTTTTGGCGTTTCTTCCTGACCAAAAACCATCCAGTTTTTAATGATTGGCTTGATTAAATCTGCCATGCCCCCTGACGACATAGAATCGATGGATTCTTGCGCCTTTTTGAAGTCATTTTTACGAATGTGAGGGAGTGTTGAAACAAGAACGGAGAGAGGATTTTTCTCTTCCTCAGAAAGATTCTTCGCATAGTAATGGGCACCATCGATCTTACCAGCACCGAGATTTAAAACCATTGCTCTTTTCTCTAGTAGATCTCTGTAATCTCTACTAATTGACGGGTTTTCACCTATGAATTTATTTATATGAATGCTTGCTGATTCCCAGTCATTCGCGTACTGAGCATGTTGTGCAATCAAGTAACTTCCCGATGCTGTTTTTACATTTAAAGGTCTTGTCTTGCGGGTTTCAAAAAACTCTAAATATTTTTGCTCTTTTTTGGCTTCTTGCTTCGGGTTATCCGAGTCGAAACACCCACTCAGAGAGAGCAAGGCCGTTGTAATAAGCAGTGTTTTCAGTGTATTTTTCATCAAAGTT
>JQIA01001154.1_pt1 | contig 14160 bp, 28 predicted proteins | sample 811431 | NCBI WGS metagenome assembly JQIA01 (sample SAMN02998118, study PRJNA258478) | marine sediment metagenome | biome: marine; feature: seafloor; material: sediment; isolation source: oil-polluted sediment collected from 3 locations (0.5 km, 0.7 km and 0.9 km)... | place: USA: Gulf of Mexico ... | reverse complement strand
GATCTATTCCTTCAAGGTATGTCCCTCTACGTATTTTAATGTTGTATTTTTTAGATTTATAAATTAATTCTATCACTTCTTTTTCAATGTATTCTTCTTTAGCAACTAGACTGTTAGGGTTTCCATTCCAAGAACCTTGTATCCTTTTTTGAATTTTAAAATCTAAAGGACAAAAAGTTTTGAGTATCTTTTGCAACTCGTCTAAGTTATACCACATTCTACATTCCTCCTAAAATAATTTTAATTGTTCTATCTCTTGTGCAAACGGTTTGTAGTTATTTGTTAAAAACCCTGTATACAACTCGTCTCCACTTTTATAGTATGTGTATAACAATCCTTCTTCTATATCTTCAACATCTTTGTATGAGCGTTCTAGGACGTAATATGGATATGCTGTTGATTCAGTTTCGTAATACAACATATTCTTATATTGTTTAACTTTATGAGTTTTATTATCTAATAGGTTTGTTACTTTCATAACTACCTCCTAAAATAATTTTTTAAATATATTACCCCCATTGGTCTGCCATTGCTTTTGCTATACCAGGAAATGTTTTAGATCTTATTTTTCCATCACCGAATGATGTTGCCATAAATTTACCCATTTTCTTCCCGCTTTTGAATACAATTTGTTCTTCTGGCTCTACTATATTTGTTGGCTTTAACAGCGATAAGTTTTTTAACCACAAACATGTTTTCTTTCTTTCGGGATGACCGAACTCATAAGGGTTTATTATTTGATCGGGTTTTCTATAATGTGTTGACATAATTCCAACTGGATTTTCAACCGCCATCATTTCACACGGTATAGAAACTATTGCCATAAAGAAATCTATCGCTTCTTGTTGTCTACCATCTTTTATCTTTTCTTCAAAATGTCTTGCACCACTTACTGCTAAATGAGTGCATGGTGGAAACGCTATAATCATATCCCAAAATTTATGTGCTTGATGTAAAACATCATCTTGTAAATGCCATTCAGGACGTCCTCCACTGCAAGGTTGTATATCACAACTATAAGCTTCGTGTCCTTTTTGTCTAAACGCTTTAGTGACTTCTTGACTTTCTTCACATGCAACAAGTATTCTTAGTTTTTTATTTTGTTTAGGTAATAAATCATACATACTTATTTGATCCATTTACTCATCTCCAATTTTTCCCTACTATTTCAATCTCGCCTAATGTTTTTAATCTGCTACATAATTGTCCTGCTTTTATCTCGCCTATCATAAATCGCCTATTTCATTATTTGATGTTGTACACGGTACATGTTCTAATTGTGTGTGTATCTCATTGTTGATTACTTTTGAATTAATTATATAATCTCCGTTAAGATTAGTTACTTTTTGTGTAAGGGGTTTAATTTCTAAATGTCTTCTAATTGCATATTGAATATCTAAGCACTTATCATCTACATTGTAATAATTATCTTTGTCTAATAATATTTCTTTAATCTCCATGTATATGTTATTTAGTTCGTATTTCATTCTGCATCTCTCCTATTTTAAATTAATATTGTTTTCTTTAAAGTATTTTCTTATTGTATCTACATTTGTATTGATTGCTTCATCTAATGTAATATTTTTAAGATCCGCATATTGTTGATGATGTCTAACATAAAATGGTGCTTCTTTTAGTTTTAGTGATGGATTTTCTTGTTCTTTAGTGTATCCTTCCATCCATTCTGGTTTTTCAATATCTTTTGGTAATAATCCTTTACCTTTTTGTTTATTTGAATAATTAGATATATATTCGTCAACTTTTTGAATAGTATCGAGTTTCTTTTCTTTCCAATTAAGAAGTATCTTATCAATATAATTAAGATTGTTGCAGTGATTCATAATTCCAATCTTAATTGCTTTCTCAACAATTTTAAATCCACTCTCCTCAACCATCATTCCTAATGTTTGGAACTCAAGAGATTTCATAATCCAAAGATTGTTTTCAATAAGATTAGTTAATACCTTCATTGGTTGCTCGTCATCAATATGTTCTACTTTCTTTTTATTTACTTTTATTTTATTTAGTTTACTTTGTGTACTTTTGTATACATTTATACCATTTATGTATACATTTTTATTGTTTATGTTGTCATTTATATAATTAAATAATACAAATTTTTCATTAATATCTACCTTTGTACGCCTTTCTGTAGCCGATAAGTAGTTAAGTTGAATACGTTTTGATGTTAAAATTTTATATTCATCATAAATTACCTTATTAAACAGATTAACATTAATGCAATCATTTAGTGCTTTTATGTATACATTTATATTGATATTGTTATCGTCCACAAATAATTCGTTAAAATCATCATCTATTTCAAGATAGTATCCTTGATCCCTAAAGAGTTCTTCAAGAAGTCTTAAATAAATAGCATAACCAATTAATCCATTACGTGATTTTAATATCTTTATTTTTTTGTCATTCATCATATCAACGTCGTGTGAGAAATAATCAATACCAACTTTTGGTTTTCTACCCATCTAATCCACCACCTTGAAAGATTCAAAAATGGAGACTCTAAACTTTCTTTGTTCTGGAGGAGTTAAAACCTCATAGTCATGTCCAAAGTTGTCAGAACACATTGTCCGCATATCATCACCTGTTATTAAATCTGTACTATCACGATAATGGTTCTTATCACCTTTTCCGTGAATATCCTCATACTTGATACCGAAAAACTTTAAACCGATTATAAACTGTTCCTTTGCTCTCTCGCTAATCATTCTTACACATCCAATTCATTAAAATTTGTAAACATGCTTGTTTGTCCACTTGCTGTAATACCGTTTAATCTATCTTTTGCTATTTTGTAATACTTTGGATCTATCTCAAATCCTATGTATTGTCTATTTGATTCTTTAGCTGCGACAGGAGTTGTTCCACTGCCTATAAATAAATCCAATACAATCTCATTTTCTTGTGACGAGTTTATAATCAAATCTTTAATAATATTTAAAGGTTTAATAGTCGGATGTTTGAATAGTTTCTTGTCGCTTTTATTAACAATTGATTCAAATAATTTCGATTTTGTATGATAAGATCCATAAAGTTTAACACCTTTCTCCCTAAAGAATAAAATGTATTCAACGTCTGATAAATACTTATTATTACAAGTTGGCGTTGGATTTAACTTTCTCCAAAACAACAAATCAAATCTGTATTCTTTGAAGTGAGTCATATATTGTAATAACTGTTCTTTGTTACAAAAAATATAACAATTCATCTTTTTCATAATTCTTTTTATCTCGTCAAGGAAATCATTATCTATCTGTCTATTGAAATTTGGTTGCGTTACTACGTTGTGATAATCTCTTTTTTTAGAACCGAAAGCTCCGCCACCTCCATCAGATTCAAAATGATAAGGAGGATCAACAATTATTAAATCAATACTATTATCAGGAATATCTTTAATTGCTTTGTATGAATCCTCGTTGTATATATTATTTAGTTCGTACTTCATTGAATCATCTCCTTGTAGTATATAAAAAAATCGTTTGTTGATTTAGATTATAGTGGTAATGCCCGACGAAAGGATTTACCATAATCTAAATCAACAAACGATTCTGATTGACTTATTTTATTTATTTGCTTGTTACCTTTCGTCATTTACCACTATACTATAAGTTCCTGTATTTTTCAAGTATGTTTATAGATTTTTGTAAAGATTTTTCATTATTGTCTTTTATCAAATTAACTACATGTCTAATATTCAACTTGATTTCTCTTGGTAATTCTTGTTCATGATCATAAACATTAATAGCTCTTCTGATTTTGTGTACTCGATTTGTAATACGTGCATCGGCTGTCAAAGAATATATATAATCTATTAATCTTTTTTGTTCTAATTCCTTGGCCGTTAATAACTTTACCTTCAGAGGACACTTTTTAGATCGATTTGTATTTGCAAAATCATGTCCAGATAAATAACATCCTCTTCTTATGGTACATTTTGTACAACTTTCAGGAAGGGTTTCCATCCCTTCTAAGTATATTCTAGTTTCCATTGTTAGTCTCCTCAAATTTTTTATTGTTATTTCTAACGTATGACTCATTTTCTAACTTTCTAAAATATGCTCCTGATTCTCTCGCTATCCAGTTGTTTCGTTTAAAGTATTCACAAATAGTTTTTGTACTAATGTTTAAAACAGTTGCTATTTGTCTCATGGATAATTCTTTGTCAAAATAAAGGAGTTGTACTTCTTTTTGCTTATCATAAACTTTAATAAATATACCATATTCTTTACACCTTCTCATTACAGTTTGCTTGGAAACCCCTAAGAATCTAGCTATTTTACTATAGTTATTGTTGTGTTTTTTTTGCATATATACAAGTCTATTTTTATCTAAATTTATTCTACGAATGTTTTTTCTTTTTTTCAATCCAAGTTTTTTAAGCACACGATAAAGAGTTCTATTAGATATATATAATTCTTCAGCAATATCACACAACGCCAACTTAGTTTCGCAATATAGATATTTCAAATCCTCTGTATCTATTTTAATCTTGTTAAAGTGCATTATAAATTTTGCAATATCTTAATTGCATCTCGTTTCTGTTCCATTGTGGTGTGAGTATATATGTCTAGTGTCATCTTAGCGTTGGCGTGTCCCAACAACTCGCTAGTAGTCTTAATATCAATTTTTGAAGATATACACAAAGTAGCAAACGTGTGTCTTAGAGAGTGAAATTTGATATGTTCAAATGCCAATTCTTTCAGCATTACATTAAACCTGTTTCTTAGTAGTCTTGGCTCCATATATTTTTCATTTCTTATTACAAAGTGATTCTCTTCATAATCTAGTTTTTGTAACATAGACTTTAAATCATTTGTAAGTGGCATAGCTCTTACACTAGCATTTGATTTAGGAGTTCCAATTATAACTTTTGTAACACCTTTTTCACCAGGTATATAAATTCTTTGCAATGTCCTATTCACGAAAATCAGATTGTTTTCAAAATCTATGTCTTTAAACTTCAATCCACATATTTCCCCTATCCTCATTCCAGTATTAAGCGCTATGAGTACACCAAGTTCTGCTTTAAGGTCTTTGTTTTTGTCAAAATTTTCTATACAATATTGTTTAATTATTAAATACTTTTTGCGATCAAAAAATTTTACTTTATTTTTTTGTTGTGGTTTAAATTTTAATTTAGATATTGAAAATTCAGCAATCAATTCATTTTCAAACAAATAGTTCAACGATTGTTTGAACGCTACAATATCATCTTTTATCGACCTTGTAGTAACAGTCTGAGCAATGATATATCTCTGTACTATTTTTTTGTTTAAATCTTTGATTTTGTATTCGCCAAAGAATGGAACAAGTTTGTTATATACAATTTGTTTATAATTTGCATAGGTGGACATCTTAACGAAGTTCTTATGGTATTCAATCCATTTAAGTGCGAAATCTTTATATAATGTATTTTCTGTTACTTCATATAACTCCATTTTATACCAACTTTCTTGTTTTAAAATCTATAAAGAAGTTTTGATACGCTGATTCATAACGTCTTTTCCCATAGTCTTTTTGATAGTACTCTTCCCCTATTATTAGCATCTTTAATTTAGCGACTCCGTTTGACAAAAAGAGATTGTGTAATATTTTTAATTCTTCGTTTGATAAATTCATTAAACAAATATGCACATCAACTGATATTACTTTTTTTACAACGATTTTTTTGATAATATCTCTTAACATGCATCTCATAGCTATTGTTTTCATTACGCATCGTCCTTTGGTACAAGAGCAACATGATTACCGTTCTTTAATAATAAATCATCACCATATACTTTGATATAAGGATTCTCTGTGTTAAATACCAATCTTCCTTGGCCATCAATTTTCATATGTTTATCTTTAATATTATTAAGGAAATCAAAATAAATACTGATATTTGTTCCATCAATAACATCTGTTAACATTGAACTAAGATTTTTCTTTGTTGTGTAAGTAATATCATATTGTTCTTCTTTGAGAGGTATCCAATATCCATATTCCGGATGTGAGAATATTCTTCTTGTAAATACTCCGGATCGTTTGATTCTAATTAAATGTTTTGTTCTAAGTACCATTGAATTTTTTATAGCTTTGTAATCAAAATGTTCATTTACCTTTTCTATAATAAATTCAGAAAACTTAGCATTCTTTTTAGATATCGCATGAGTTTCTAATACTTCAATTATCTTCCAATCGATGGATGACAATTCTTTTATGAACAGACTTTTTTTAACCGTTCCAATGATTTTTGAGAACACACTTTCCTTGCTTACACTGTCACGTTTTTTAACCGTTCCATAAGGTTTGAAACAAGTAACATGATTTTCAGTATCAACAATAATCTTTTTTTGATCTAATAACTTCTTAATTAATCGATGTAATGTTGATAAAGGTATTCCTAAATTTAATGATAAATCACGATATGATTCTACAACTTTTCCACTTTCTATTATGTAATTCAATAATCTTGATTTCTCTTTCTTACTCATTTTTCTTTTCCTCCAAATCTTCTAATATTGATTTTACTGTTTTTATGGATATTATGTTTAATTCGTGATTAAGTGCAAATGTTTTATACTCTTCGTTATAAAATATTCTAACGTCAATACGATTCCACAATCTGCCTCTACCAACTTTTATAAATTTACTTAACACTTCTTCTAATTCTTGTTGACACTCTTCCATTCCAATAAGAGTAATCCAATTACCACATTCACATAACCAAATTGGCAAATCTAATGTTTCTGTGTTTTCTTTTGGTGTTGATACAAACTCTTTAGTACTTCTTTTCATTTCCTTACCACATTTAAGACAATTGTTCATCGTTTCTCACTCCAATCATATATGATTACATTGAATCCACATATTTGTAATATCTTAGTCATGTATACTGCTTTATCAAATGTATGTGTTGATAGGTAATGGTTGATAGTCTTTATTTGACTCCACCACCATTTTTTAGGATTGTACTCGCGTTCTCCCAAACAAATTAATTGTCCGGCATAACCAGTCTTCTCTATTTTTAATTCATGTGTTTCAGATTTACCTTCAAATTTCTTTAACTCATCCCAATTTTTAACTATTGTAGCTGTGGGATATTTTCGTTTTAAATCTTCCGTTGTTTTTAAAGTTCTACCCATTATTTGACCTCCTAATCCTTTTTAAATGTCTGCTGTAATTAACCACGATATTATACAACCAAAGCCAATAGGTGTTAAATATAACCAAATTGTATGGCTTAATTTATCGTGCATCAATGTCCAATCAAATCCATTCCAAAAATAACTCGTCCACAATACGAACAACGATAATACTAAAATCAATGAAACTACTGTCAATGCAATTCTAACTTTTAAAAATAATTTATTTTCTTTTAATTCCATTTCTTATTCCTCCTAATATGTGCAATTTTGAATGGTGATATCATTCACCTTGTCTTCTTCAGTTAGTCCGTGATGCTTCATAAATTCACTTCTGTTATGCTTTTCACATAATGCCCTAACATTGTAACCAATACCTTCTTTATCTCTAGGACCAGAGCTGTAAGTTGCATCAACTTCTTTTCCTTCAATGTGACATTCGTGACATTTATAATACTTGTACTTTGATGATCCTAATTTTCTAATAATGTATTCATCTTTAGGCATATTGTCACCCATAATAAATAGTTGTTGTTTTTGATCCTAACAGTTCAACATCTTCAACAGCTATATAAAAATCTTTATGATAAGGAATGTTTGTCCCTTTACGGATTCTTCTTCTTTCCATTAAGTTATCTTTTGTAAGAACTGGGTAACCTTTATCTGTATTTTCATAAACACCAGCTGCTTCTAAATCTTGAGTATATCCACAACCATTAGGTTTCCAAAATGTGGCAGTGTAGCTTGTGTGATCGTTACTTATTATATAATATTTTTTCGGCATTATCGTTTCCTCCTATATAAATTTAGTTTTATCATTAACTTGATCGTTTCTTGTTATTTCAACTTTGAATTGTTTTCCAGGTTTAACAATGGTTCTAATTGTTTCTACATCATCACCAATAGCCCATATTGGTTTGTTATCTTTTACAGTGATAAATTCTCCATCCCAATTTCCTGCAACGCTACTGCTTAATTTCACATCACCTATATTGATTGTGTGAATCAAAGCGTTTTTACCGACATAATTTAGTTGTTTGTCAAACTCTTTGTTTAACTTAATAAACTCATTATATAAACTTGGCAGCAGTTCTTTGATTCCTATTAAGAAATTTGCGATTGTTTTATCGTGTCCTTTAACTTTTCCATATCCATCCATGTAACTTCTTGTTGGTGTTATCAAACAGATAGACTTCAATAATTTTAAATCCAATTTATCAACCGAGATTTTTTCACCATTACCACTCATAAATCCTAAACTCGTTTTTAAAGTTAAATCTTCTTCTAATTGAATGTTAGCAAACTTCCAATATAGAACGCCATCAATTAACCACATATCTTTATAAGATTGTTTCAATTTTCCATACATTTCATGTGATTCCCATTCACGTTTAAATTCATGATACTTATTCGCACGAGAAGTATATCCAACTTTTTCATTGACGATTGCGTGTATACACTTGGTATCTCTCATACACAAACCTAGCGAGTATAAACTACAAGTATTAAACTTTTTACATCTCACTATTCTTGCTCTAATTTTTTGTTCTTTTCCACCAAAGATAGATTTCCCACCATATAAACCAATGTGAATTATCTTATGACTATTGATGTTATCTCTCTTGGCTTGTGCTTCCTCTAATTCTTTATTTATTATCTCATCAGTCCGATTGTGTGCATAGTAATCTAACAAACTTTTCTTGATATTATTGTCCCAATTTAATTTATATGTTAGTTTTATTTTATCTCTTTTTTCTTTATCATTCATAATTATCGCTCCCAATTCTTTTTTGTTTTACCTTTTTTTCTTTTATTATTGTTGGTGCTTGTTAATAAATTGAATCCACGAGTTTCTATAGTGCTTTTTTCATCTGATTCTTGAATTGATGATAGTGTGGAATTTAAAGCAGTTTCTGAATCCTTTTTTGTTAGTCCAGATACTTCTGCTATTCTAGCGATTAATTCTGTTTTATTCATTTAACCAACCTAGTTCTTTCATTTTTTGATGTATCGCTTGGTGTTCTTTAACATTAACTGGATAGTTAGATTGGTGTTCTGAATTATATAAGTGAAATTCAATAATTATTTCAGTTGTTTTGTTTTCATAAGTTATATCCATTTCATCATTTTTTGTTATTTCATATCCTAATTCCTTAAACATTTTTTGTGCTTCACTCATAAAATGATACCTGCTTCCTCAGACATTTCTCTAAAACAATCTGCGGTTACATAATTATGTTCACCACATAATTTACATTTAACTTTGTAGTTCATGTCGTCTTTGGTTTGTGGAACCGCAGTAACAATTTGTTTACTGATAGATCCACAATCTAAACACTTCAGTTTCATCTTAGTTTTGATTTTAATTGGTTTGGTACTAATAACTATATCGCTCATAATTTGTCTCCTCCTAATAGTTGCGACTTGAACGATGTAAACCGATCATCACACTTGTTTTCTTTTTCATTGTTACGAAGAAGTTCTCAGCTTCTTCTCTACTTAGATGTGTCCCAATTATTCTATCTTCATCAAAACTATCAATATTTCCTTCGGAATAATTTGTTTCAACGAAGTAGTAATCATATTCCTTGGCCACTATTCCTTCTAATGTCGCAGTATCTGTAGCATAGAACACTTTCGTTTCATCAAAGAAATCATCAAATGTTATTCTAAAGCCATATACAGGTACGTCATGGTAGAGATTAACTGCGGAAAATTTCACCATACCACCATTTTTATCCTTTATTGTAACTTCACTACCCAATTCTAGTAAAGTATGTTTAATACCGTTGTGTGATAGAATTAAGGCTACATCTTTGTTGCAAAATACTTTGATACGTCTATTCACTTCTAATATCTTTTTAAGTGTTGGAACCTTCAGATGATCACCGTGCCGATGAGTAATTAACAGAATATCAATTTTACTCAAATCAGCATTCTCATCAATCCTTTTAAAACTAATTCCAGCATCCACCATCACATTTTCAATGACAACACAATTTCCGAGCGAACTAGACGCTATAATTTTATATTCCATAAATTACCTCCCAGTAAATCAAAAACAGTTCTTGTGAGAACATACCACCGATAAGCGCCTAAACCCAAAGTGATATATTCTTCCAAAAACTGTTAAAGTTTTATTATTTACTTTTTATTGGGTCTAGGCATTTTTAGTTTATCATATTTAAAATTGTAATGCAAACTGTTATAAATCCTCAAGTGGTATTTCTTTCTCTTCCTTTTCAGGTTGAGCAACTACATTGTGATTGTAATTTGGTTTATCATCCTCTTCATTATCAAACTGATAGTGTTGATTCTCATTTTGAACTAGAGTACCTTTTAATATGTCACTATCATCAGTTGTTTGTAAGAAATGTTTTACAACTAGATTTATCATAGTTCTCTTTGTAAATTCTGCTTTGAATGTTTCTTTTTCTTTTCCGTATCCTTTTGCACCTTTCCAGGCATTGACAATTTGAGCGTAATTTTGAACTACTCCAAAAATTTCTCCATTAAAGGTAATAGTTGCATATCCACCTTTAATTTTATTTTCATCAATGTTTTCAAATACTTGAGTATGTTTTAAATTAAATATAGAACCATCTGATCTAATATCATAAGTGAATGTGTCACCTTCATATATAACATTAGCATTAATTGCTTCAACTCCTTCAACACGCTTCAATGCCATCTGCTTACCGAAGTAAGAAGGCATCATAGTTAAGACATCGTCATAAACAATATAATAACATTGTGTTTTTGCAGGATTCAATCCTAAAATACAAGTTTCAAGCAAAGCATTCGCTATACTTTCTTTTGTACAAACTTCAAGAGCTGGTTTTTTTAGTTTATCTACAACACTGTGAAGTTTAAGCCACGCTGTCTTCAATGCATTTTCTGCACTAAAGTTTGGAGGAAGTACTAATCTTCCACTGTCCGTGTAGTTACCTAACGTGTTAAAGATAGTGTCACTAAGATTTTTAGGTACTATCATTCCATTTGCTTCTGCAATTGTTAACAATTCTTTTTTTTCTAATTTATTTTCGTTTTCTTCCATAATTTCTTCCTCTTGTTATAGTTGTGTTACTACAACATCACTTTCTTTAAGATAAGCTACAATAGCTTTCAATATGTCTCTGTCACCTGTAAGAGCAAATTTAATTGTTACTTTACTTGATTTTGAAACAGATCCAATTACACGTTCATTCGTGATTTCTTCTTTTGCTTCTTGTTTAACTTGCTCGATTACTTCATCTTCAACTTTTAAGTTTCTAGCTTCCATTGTAGCATCGATACGAGCTTGTTCTTGTTTTTCTCTTGCGATTGATTCTAAAACTTGAGTCTTAGCATCTGCAAGTTTAAATCCGTTTTTAAGGTATATACCTTTAATTCTAGCACCGTTAACATCTAAGTTAATTAGTTTAATTTCATCATTAAGTTTGATGAATATTTCTTCTAATGTTTTAACGATCTTTTTAACTGTAGGTTTATCATTCAACCATTTTTTATCGAATATTGATTCTAAAGTTAAGAAGTCTACATCTTTATATTCTTCTTGTAACATCCCAAATTGCTCTGTGATATCGTTTTTCTTATCTTCCTTAACCTTAGTTGTATAGTCGGTTTTATAACCTTCAAGATTAGATTTTGCATCTTTAACAATATCTGTTATCTCATCAACTTGTAACTTAAACAATTCATAAGGTGTTGCGTTTTTCTTTTTCGCAGCTTTCCTAATTGTTTCCATTACAGTAATGTTGTTATTTAGTTTAGTGATATCTTTCTTGATTGCTTTGAATGCTTCTTCATCAACATTTTCTACAACAAGATTTTTATATTTTGCAGTGGTGTCGATAACGTTTTGTTTAATCTCTTCAAATCTTTCAAAGGTTATTGATCCAGTTGTAACAACTACATCTTTCTCTTCTATTGATTTGATTTCAATTAATTCTTGCTTTGGTTCAGATATTTCTTTTGTTTCTTCGATGTCTTCTATTTCCTCATTTGGTAATTGTTCTTCAGTTTTATCAATGATCTCTGTTTTCATATCCTCTTCAAGTCCACAATTATCTCTACCTTCATAATGTTCACAGGTATCATCCTCTAAGACACAGTGTTCTCTAACACATGCCTCAGGTTTGTTTTCAACCGTACTGCCTTCGATAACTTTTGGTGATTGTTTAATCGCTTCTTCCACTGGCGGATTATACGTTCCACCACCGAGTCTTCTCCCAATCGCAATTGCTGCTTCTGAAATTGAATTTGGAAAGCTGTTCTCTGGTCTATCTTCATAACAGTATTTTCCTGTATCGCTATTATCTCTACTGTTTAGATATACCTTTTCATCTTTTTTAAACTTCTTAAAACATTCTGTACAATTCATAATTGTTTCCTCCTAATTTGATTTGTTTCATAAGCAAACCTCCTATTGTCTTACTTACTGAAGAAGTCGTTTACTTCTTCTTTCTTCAATCCAAGTACTTCTGCGATTTTATTCATTCGCTTAATACCTGGTATATGCGTCTTGTTTTCATACAAACAATAAAGTTGTTGCCTCGTGCCTATCAGCTTTGCAACTTCTCTTTGTTTTAAACCTTTCGCAATTCTAGCGTCTTTTAATGTAGTGTCAGCCATTTAAACACCTCCTCAAATCTATTATATCAAATCTATTGTTAAATGCAAGAAATAAATACATTAAAGTTATTGTTACACAAGTGTTGACATTATACTAAATATAGTGTAAAATTATTATGTAGTTAAGAAACACCTATAAATAAGGAGTGACAAAAATGATAAAATTAACATTATTTCCAAGCAATAACGTACACACATATGAAACTAAAACAAAAGCATTAAAGGAAGTTAGATCAAACGGATTAAATATACATCAGTATACATTAATAGATACCGAAAATAACACAACATATAAAGGTGGGTTATGGCTCACAGAAGAAGAATTAGAAGTAGTAAGAGGATTTAAAACAATCACTAGAGGAATTAGATATATTAAGTATTTAAGAAGAAACAAAAAATAGGAGGAAATACAAATGGAAAGAATATTAGAAATGAATTATAGAAAAGCACCACTAAGTAAATATGAGAAAAGCACTATCACTCGTAAAATCAAAAAAATGAATTTAGATGATGGCGATCACACTATAACAATTGATGTTGGTAAATCATTCAGACACGAAATTCAATTAGAAGTAAATGTGTTTGATTATGACGAATTTAAAAAAGACGGTATTACATACAAATGGGCTAAAATGGTTACATTAACAACGGCCAAATATAATAGTTATGAAACAAGTGTAGGAACGACTATACCTGAAAGAGAGGTGTTATAATGAAAGTTTTAAATGACAAAACCATAAATAATATTAAAGATTTATCTTGTGTATTTGCAGTTGTTAAAATTCATGATTTAAAATATGAAATTGCAACAGAATTAGATGACGTTATTCTACGACTTAACGGTTCTGATTCGTTTACAATTAGTCACTTATCAAATTATGACGAAGAGTACAAAACAACAAACATAAAAATAATGAGGGAATACATGAAAGAAATCAAAGAAATAGTCAGGAGAGATTATTGTGAGTAAGAAGTGTAAATGCAGATGTGACAAATGTGGATTCCCAATTAACAAGTGTTTATGTGATTGGGACGTAGACAAGAAAAGGGATGTGAAATAAATGGAGAAATACGAAATTACAAAACAACAGTATTTAAAAGAAAAAGCAACAATGAAAAAAGCCGGTGTTAAATTATTAAGTGGTGTGTGGTGTCACAATTGTCAAAATGATACTTACAAATTAGTTAAAAGAAATGGTAAATATTACTATGAGTGTAACAAATGCGGAGTACTAGACAACAAACAATAAAATAGGTAAGGTGTTCCAAAAAATAAAAAACGTGGGTAATCACCAAAGGAGAATATATTATGGAAAATATAAAAATTTATACTGAAAAAGAAATTCAATTAGCAAACGATATTGTTGAAGGTTTTAGA
>JQIA01001153.1_pt1 | contig 14160 bp, 10 predicted proteins | sample 811431 | NCBI WGS metagenome assembly JQIA01 (sample SAMN02998118, study PRJNA258478) | marine sediment metagenome | biome: marine; feature: seafloor; material: sediment; isolation source: oil-polluted sediment collected from 3 locations (0.5 km, 0.7 km and 0.9 km)... | place: USA: Gulf of Mexico ... | reverse complement strand
CTGATATATTTTTTGTATTAATATTATCTGATATATTTTTTGTATTAATATTATCTGATATATTTTTTGTATTATCTAAAAAGGATAGATAAAATATTAATATTAATACTACTATAATTATTATTAATACTACTAATAATTTAATATTCATTTTTATTATATATTATATAATATTTATTTTTTTAATTTATGTAAATTTTTATATAATCTATAATTAATAATAGATTTATATAATGCACTAGTAGCTCCGAATGTCATACCTGTTACTATATTATTTTGTATTTTTGTTCCCGACAATGAACTAGCTAAAAAACCAGAAATAAATCCATTTTTAAATGCATCTACAATTTTTTCAAATTTATTTTTTTCAATTTTTTTTTTATCAATTATATAATAAATATATGTATTTATTAATTCCATATCATTTTTATTAAATTGTTGAAATAATTTAACTGCATGTTTGCTTTTTGTTATATAGTTTATATTTTTTTTACGTAATTCTAACATTTCTTTATCATATTTATAGACTATTGTACTAAAATAAATTATAAGAATTAAAATTATAATAAATAATATTAATGTAAAATTATTTTTAAATATATAAGGTACATCTTTATTATCCATTTATATTATATATTTTATAAATTAAAAAAAAAAAATTTATATAATAATAAATTACATATGATATTTTTAATTTATTATTATATAATTTAATTATTAAAAGTACAGCAATCAATTCTATTATCTGATTTATTTACACCACATATATATCTACCTGGTTTACAATGTCTCCAATTAGTAGTTTCATCAATGGCATGACTACCACTACTTTTATTCCAACGACCTATTCCCTTTATACCTTTAGCTGCTTGATAATATCCAGGAGTATATAATATATCTTTTTTACCCTGTAAATATACATTTCTAACACCATCTTTATTAACAAAATCGATATATGCTCCATTATTTTTTGCACCATCCCATAATTGCAATGTAGTTCCGTAAGTAGATAAATCTTTTCGTTTTATTGTTAATATTCGGTCGGTTGGTTCAATAGTTGCAGTAATTATTTTATTGTTAGATACTAAATTGTCACCTGTTATATCACCAGTGGTAGTTAATGTTGATCCTGAAATATTCCCTGAAGTTATAAAATTTTTGGCTTGCATTGTATCAGGAGTAACTAATTTTTTTGGATTACCCATTAAGTATGTATTTCGTGTACCATTATGATTTCTAAAATCGATATATGGACTTCCTTTTTGACCACCATATAACATTATATTAGACCCATATTGAGTTAAATTATCTTTTTTAATAACGAAATCTCCCTTTAAATATAAAGAATTTACATACGTACTTCCTTTAACAACTAAACTTTTATCACTTCGGATACCTTCTTTTCCAACAATAACTTTATTGAATTCACCATTTTGTAATTTTTCTAAATTAGTAGCAAATTCATCTTTAATTGTTTGTAATTCGGTAGAATAAGTTACACTTATATCATTATTATATTTTTCAAGATTTTTTTTTAGATTATTCATAATAGTTATAGTATTTTCGACATTAGTTTCTAATAAATCAAATTTGGTATCTATTTCAGATGATTTAGAAACGAAATTTTCACTTAATTGTATATCTAATGTATTAAAATTGTCAACCGTATTATTGTTATTTTCAGTAATATTATTATTTAAAATATTTTTAAATTCTTCGATTTTGGTAACGAATTTAATATCTAAATTATTAGAATAATTTTTATATTTGATATCTAACTCAGAGATAGAATTATTAATAGTTGTATTGAACGCGATAATTTTATCATTAATTTTGTTTTCTAAGAATTGATATTTAGAATTATAATCATCAATAACAATATTCATATCAGTGACATATTGTTTTTTAACTATATCTAAATTATTTATTTTATTATGTATATCTATTAATTTTTTATCATATATACCAGTTAATAAAGTTATTTCTTGTTTAATTTCGATTGTTTGATTATTTTTTAATGTTTCGATTTTAGAAATTAAATTTTGTAATTCGGATTCCAAAATAGATATTTTGGATGATTTAGGATATTGTTCTAATAATAATTTTAACTCACTATATTTAATATTATAATCATTAATTAAAGTATTTTGTTGAGAAATTAATGTAGCATTAATATCATTTTGATTTTTTTCAATTAATTTACTAATAAGATTGATTTGAGTATTATAATTACTAATTAAAAGATCGATATCATCATTACGTGTTTCTAAAGTGTTAATTTGATTTTTATAATTAGTAATTAATTTATTAATCTGAATTTGAATATCATCAACTTGAATTTTTAATTGATTATCAATATTAGAATCATTAGATTTAGAAATTTCTATTAATAAATTAAATTTATTTTTAATATCATTAAAATCATTAATAATAACTTTTTTAACATTATCTAAATCAGATATAAATGATTGTTTAAAACTATCCATTTCTAATATTTTATCATTTATTAATTTAATTTTAGAAGTATACTCTTTGTTCATTTTATTAATTTCATTTAAATTATTATTTTTTAATTCATTTAAATTATTTTTATATAATTCAATAATTTTTTCTAATTCGATATTCATTGTATTAACTTCATTATTATATAATTTTTTTAATTGATTTATATTAATTAATAATTTTTTTTGATTATCTTCTAATTGTTGATTATATTTTTTTTCGATTTCTAATATTTTATTAGTTACATTAGTTTCTAATTGAATTATAATTAAATTTAAATCTTGTTGTATTTTTTTTATATTTGTTTGATATTCATCTTTATATTGTTTTATTAATAAATTAAAATCATTTTGACTAATATTTTTATTATTTTTGAAATCATTATTTAATTCATTAACTTTTTCTACATAATTTTTTTCTAATTGTATTATAGTATTACTATATAACTTATTTAAAGAATTTATATTTTCATTTTGAATTTCAAGTTTTGATTCATTAGATTTATGATTTTCATTAATTTTTAATAAAATTTTGTTAATAGTAGTATCTAATTCAATAATATTATTATTAAATTTTTTTTTATAATCATTATTTAATTTATTAAATTTCTGTGTACTTATAGTATTTGATTCATCTTTTAATTTTTTAATATCATCTATAAAATCTGTTTCTAACTTTTCAATATTTGTTTCATATAATTGTTTTAATGTATGAATACTTAATTCTTGTTCTTTAATATAATTAATATATTTATTATATTTAGCAATTGCTTCTTTTTTATCTATAGTAGTATCAATTGTAAATAATTTCTGCATATTATTTAAATTTAATATTTGTCTTTGTAATTCTACTTCTAAATCTTTAATTTTATTATTGACTATTATAAAATTAGGTTTTTCTATTGGTTTAGTATATAAATATATTATTAATATGAATAAAACTATAATTAATAATCCATAAAATAAATTTATAGTATTCATTTTTATATTTATGTATCTTTATATTTAATATATAAAAAAAAATATTTTTTATAATAATTTTAATTATTATGTTTCTTCAAGCCATGTAAAACTAAAATAAGCTTGTGGATTATCACCATGTGCATTCATTTTTCTTGCGACTATTGTAAATATATCTGCTTCACCTATAATTGATGATGAAATTGAAATTGGTCTACAGTCTAAACTACAAGAAGGGAATGGTTGTTTTGGACATACAAAAAATTCTTTTATTATGGTTAAATTATTATTATCTATTAAATTTGCATTTATATCATATTGTAACATATAATTTGTGTTTTGCCAAACTGGTTCAATATCTATAAATGTTGAATTTTTTACAATTCCAATTTGAAAGCATGCACAATCATTAATAGCAATACCATCAATTTTGTATGATATGATAGGATTTCTAATTTCACTAGGTTTTAATCTAACTGAAAAAATGGGAGTATATCTTATATCTGGAAAAAATTCGATAGTATATAAATTTGTACTAACTTGAGATAAATATTTACATACAGAAACACTTACACTTGCTGGTGGTAACGTGGCTCCTGAACCATTACCTATTTCACAATTTCTCTCAGTTGATATACATTCTTCGAATTGTCGTAATTCACCTATTCCAACGACTGATTGAATTTTTTCAATTTCATATCTAATGGGTAATTCGAATCTATGAATTACATGTAAATCATGATCAAATTTTTCATATCTATGTAATACAGTTCGAATACCATTAATATACATACTCCATTCAATATATCCAACAGTATTATAATATATTTCATATACTTCTTTTTTATATAATCTACGAGAATTATATGGCATATTATTTTCTAACTTATTTGTATTAAAATGATTTTGAGGTATTATTATATCAGTTCCATTATCATTTACTCCATATCTAATACCAACTGAAAATATACCATTTTCTAATTGGAAAAACAAACCGGAGCCTCCTTTATTATTAACATCATCTGTTATATTCAATTTATCATTATGATCATCAAATATACCAATTCTTGATCTATATCCAGTTGAATCTTTTAATGTATTTAATGTTGCTGTAAATACACATCTTTTCATTAAATATGAATTCGAATAATAATAATCATATGTTTGTCTAACAGCTCTATCATTCAAATTAGAAACTGTCATTGATATATATCGATGTGGGTTATATATTGATGTCGCACTACCTGATAATATTTCTCCTGTTATTAATGACATCTTATCCGTTTTATATCTATTATATACAATAATACATTCTTTTCCATATCTATACCAAGGATCTTGTTTTTTATCATTTTCATGAGCGTTATAATTATATAAAGGATTTACTTGAGTTTGACCATGAAACATATTTAATTAATATATATTATAATTTAATTAATATATAAATTAATATTTAAAATAAATTTAAATATTAATTTAAATATTAATTTATTGTACCCATCTTAACCCAATATTTAAAGTTATTTTTTTTTCAGATTGTTTTCTAATTACAATTGTAAAAATATCAGTATTACCTATTATATCAGATGCTAATGGTGAGGGTAATACACAAATTCGACTACCATTATTATGTATACCACTGTAACAATTAGCATCAACAAATTGTTCATATAAACAATCAGATATATTAATTGCTATGTTTGCATTAATATCATATTCTATTTTATATGCAGTTCCAGGGTCAATCCAAATTGGAGTATTTCCTGTTGTTAAATCTGCATTACGTATAATCGCATATGAAAATGGACCTTTTTTATGAACAAGATAGAAAAATTCATATATACGTATAGTATCACGTCTAAATTCATTTTTTAAACGAAATGAAAATAGAGGTTCATAATCATATGTATTAATAGTATATATTTGTTTTGATAATTCGGATAAATGTTTTAATTGATCTGTTGAAATTGTATTAGGATCACATAATGATGTTGAAAAATTATCTTCAGTACATAAACTAGCATTAAATTGTCTCATTTCATTTATAGAACTATTTGATCCGAATTCTTCATTAATAATTTCAAATCTCATTGGTATATTAAAAGTAGGTAATGTATTTAAAATTTTACTAATATTATTTTCTCTATGTAATAATAATTTTTCACCATCTAAATATATTGACCATTCTACATAACCTATTGCATTATATTTTATTTCATATGTATATATTTTTGACCAATCTAATATACTTAATCCTGAATTTTGATTTATTGAATTAATATTAAATGAATATTGATCAGTAACTGAATCAATTCCAATATCTATTACACCGTAACGTATACCTACCTTTAAGGGGTGAGTTATATTTCCAGTACCATCAGTTAATGTATATTCAAAGAAAAATCCAGAATTGCCATTATCAATTTTATCATTATGGTCATCATACATTCCGACCATTGAAGTTACACCATTACCAATCTGAACTGATGTATTTATATTTAATACTGATGTAAATTGTGCTTTTATAATTTTATTACCTTTTGCTCGATAATATTCTTTTGTCTGTCTAATTACTCTATCATTTTCATTTGGAACTTTCATTTCGATATATCCATTATTATTCCATATTGATGTACTAGTTCCTACTAATAATTCATCCCAACTTAATGACATTTTATCTTTATCAAAATGAAAATCAGAAATTAAAGTACAATTTAATGGTTTACATTCAGTCATTATTATAATATATATATATACTATAATATTTTATTCTTCAATCCATCTAAAATTAAAATTTAAAACTGCATCACTTGGACTCATTTTTCTTACTAATATCGTAATAATATCAGCATTACCTTGTATATCAGATATTATAGGAGATATACAAGAATATTTTAAATTTGTATCTTGTGTCATTGTACCACTACAACAATTTGAATCAACATATTGTTCAAATATTATATCTAAATTATTTAAATCTACTGTATCTGCTGTTATATCATATTCTAATTTATATTCTGTACCAGTATCTGTCCATACTGGTGAATTGCCTGTGAATGTCGGATTTTTTACTATTATATACATAAAAGCTGATTTTTTTTTAACTAAATATAATAATTCATAATTTTTTATAATATTTCTAATATAAATATCTTTTAATTTAATAGAAAAAATAGGTTTAAAAAAATTTGTAGTAATATTAAATGTTTTACAACTAATATTTGATAAATGTTTGGTTTCACATGGAGGTAAATCATTTGGTATAATTGTTGGTGGGTCAATAAACCCATTTTCAAACATTATAGATGTATTAAACTGTCTCATTTCTCCTATAGTCATTCCGTTATCATTATTATTTTTAATTATTTCTACTCTTAATGGTAAATTATATCTTGGTAATGTATGAAGTGTTTTTGTTATATCTTGTTCTTTATGTAAAAGTATTTTTTCTCCATCTAAATATACTGACCATTCTATTGTACCTATATTATTATATAATATTTCATATGTATGAATTTTTGTCCACTCAGTTATACTTCTATGTGATAATCTCATTAAATTATTAATATTAAAATTAGTTTGATTTAATATTATATCAGTACCATTATCATCAGTACCATATCGTATACCTATATATAAAATATTATCAGTATATTCAAAAAAGAATCCTGAACCGCCTATATCACCTGGTAATATAGTTTTATCATTATGATCATCAAATGAACCAATCCTTGATGTATATCCATTATCATTTATTGTATTTAATAATACTGTAAATAAACATTTTTTATATTTGCCTGTATTATTTTTAAAATATTGTTTTGTTTGTCTTACTACTCTATCATTTTGTATAGGTACTTTCATTTCTATATATCCATCCTTTTTCCATATCGAAGTTCCTGTTTCATTTAATAATTCATCCCAAGATATACTCATTTTATTCAATTCAAATCCATAATCCGCTATTAATTTACATTCTCTATTTAAATCAGACATTGGTACTTTTATAATGTTTATATATATTATATAGTATATTTTAATTAGTTTTAAAAAATAAATAAAAGAATATAAAACAACAAAAAAATAAGATAAATTGAAGACATTATAAATTATAAAATTAATCCTGAGTCCATCTAAATTGCCAATGTGAAGTAACTTTTAAAACAGACATTTTTCGAGCAACGATAGTAAATTCATCAGGAGTACCATCAATAGATGATGTAATTGGAGGTAAACATAATTCGAATTTGGATTGTTTATGATCAACACCACCACTATTAGCATCAACATATTCTTCATGAATGCAATCAGCAGTACTTCCTATAGAACTTGAAGACACATCATATTCTAGTTTATATGCACTTCCTGGATCTTGCCAAGAAGCAGTTGATGGGGTTCCATTTCTAATAATTGCAAATATAAATGGTCCTCGTTTATGAACTAGATACATAACTTCATATAGTCTAATCGGATCACGAATATAATCTGCTTTTAAACGAATAGAAAATATTGGTTCATACGAAAATGTATCTATTGTATATATTAATTCACTTGTAGTAAGAGGTGCTAAATGATATACCATAATCGGTGGTGCATTCCATCCATTACATGGATTTGTTGTACCATTTTCACAAATCATACTCGTGTGAAATTGTCTCATTTCATATGTAACCGGTGGAACAACTGCAGTATCAGTATTTCCATTTGCTGTCGTATTATCTAATTCAAATCTAAGTGGCATATTGAATTTCGGAAGAACATGAATTATATTACTTATATCTTGTTCTTTATGTAAAAGGATACGTTCTCCATCTAAATATATTGCCCACTCAACATGACCAATCGCATTATACTTAATTTCAAAGGTATAAATTTTTGACCATTCAGAAATAGAAATATGAGTATTTCTATTAAGATCATTTACATTAAAACTATCCTGTGATACAAGAGTATCTCCTAATGTGTTTGCTGTTGAATTGTACCTAACACCTACTTTAAGTGGATGCTGTAATGGATTTGTAGCAGTTACTGTTGCACCATCTGTAATTGTATATTCGAAGAAAAATCCCAAATCAGTAGTTTCTGGTTTATCAGATAAATCATCAAATACACCAACACGAGAAGTTGAACCAAATTCACCCGCTACATTATCTGTATTCGCTGTCTCAACATTAAGAATTGCTGTAAATAATGCAGTATTGTATTTATATGATTTTGCCATATAATATTCTTTCGATTGTCTTACAATTCTATCATCAATAGCAGGTGTAGCCATAGCTACATAACCATCGTCATTCCACGTTCCTGTTGCCGTAAATGCAGCTAATTCATCCCAACTGTCTGTTTGTTTGTTATTGTTAAATTCGAAATTGGCACATATACTCCCAGGTTGAGTTCCGTATACTCTATCGTCTGACATTTTTACTTTAAATTTAAAAGTACTTTTCTATTATTATATATAAAGTAAAATATATTTTTTTTAAAAAAATATTATTATTTAAAATTGATTATAATTATATATAATAATATATTATGGGTTGTTTTATAAGTAAAACAAATATTATTAATAAATATCATAAATATAAACAAACACAAAATGATTTAAAAAAAAGAGGATTTAATAAATATAATTTAATTATTGGAATTGATTATTCTGATAAAACATTGCATAAAATTAATACAAAAAATCCATATCGAGAAATAATTAATTGTATTATACATACGTTTAATGTTTTTGATAATCATATTAAATGTTTCGGATTTGGTGATATTACTACTAATAATAATTGTTTGCCTTTTTATCCTATTTATGAAAATTATAAATCAGAAGATATAATTCATAAATATGATAGTATATCACCATATATTAAATCAATGGTAACATATAATTCTAATAAATTTTTAGCAATTATAACAAAAGCTTTAGAACATATATATTATTATAATTGTCATCATATTTTAATTATTATTACACATGATAATATACCAATTACACCAGAAATTGATAATTTACTAAAAAAATTAAAAGAAAATCTATTATATATAATTATAATTGGAGTTGGAAAAAATAATTTTAGTTCATATAAAAATTTAATAAAATCTTATAATAATATTAAATTTATTAATTATAATAAAGAATATATCAAAAAAATAAATTTAGCTGAATTAGTATTTAATAATATATCTTTATAAAAAATTAAATTTAATTTTTTTATTATAATATATACTATACAAATATGAATAAATTTAAACCAGAATTATTTAATAAAGATTTAATAAATTATAATTATAGAAAATATGAAAAAACTGATAATTCAAAATTAAAGTTAAAACAATTATTTCAAGCTCATGATAATATAAAATATTTAACTTTAGCAATGGTTAATGAATTAGATTTAGATTCATCTAACACATATCAAGAAATGGAAAACAAAATTATTGAATTCGTACAAGGTTGGGTTAATTTAGGTAAACTTGATGATGAAGCAATTATGGGTGAGATAATTGGACATAATATACATGTCGCAATCGATCATATTAATCAATTATTTATAGATACATTCAAAATACATTTTTATGAATTAGATGATTTTTATACACAAGATGTAAATCCCTTTCGTGTATCCAAAAATAATGTAATGCATTCTGAAATGAATATGTATGATATTAGAAATATGAATGTTCAATCAACTCAAACTCGATCTAATAGTTATCATTGTTTCTTACAACGTGATAATAAACCTAAATTTTGGAATATATTATCTAAGGGGCGTCATTATGAACGTAATAATTTAGATGGATATCGCAATACAGGTGATAAAGAAAGTTTAGTTTATAAAAAATATGATCATTCAGAATTAACCAATTATAATTAAATTTATTTAAAAATTGATTTATTTTTTAATTTATTATAATAAATTAAAATAAATTATGTGTAATCATTGTGTTATTTGTTTCGAAACATTAAATAATAATAATAATAATATAAAATTAAAATGTTCACATATATATCATACGCTAATGTAGAAGTTACCATAACTTATATATTTCTATAAAAATATTGGTAACTTTCTTTATACCTTCCTATTGTAAAAATAATTAGGCACTGTGCAAGTACTATAATCATTAGCTATTATAGTAGTTGTTGTTAATTTAATAGATTTTTAATGTTCCTAATAATACATTCTTTAGTATATTATAAGATGCATTATCATCTCTATCCATAACTTTGTTACAATAATTACATTTAAATTTTTTTAATGAACCTAATAATGGATTATAATAATTACATAAACTACACGTTTTACTCGTATGCGCTTCACTTACTATTATCACTTTTTTATTTAACTCTTTACATTTATTCTTTAATCTCTCTCTAAATTCAAAATGATTTAATGATAATAATTGCTTATTAAACCCTTTCATTTTTGATTTTACCATTTTCTGTGTTTCATATCTTGGTAAAATTATCTTATCATAGTAAGTTGTTAAATATTTTATTGTTTTATTGTGTAATTCCTTTATTAAATTCTTTAATTTTAATGTTTGAGTATAAAAATCATATTTGGTTCTCATATACTTTTTATATTCAATTATTGTTCTTTTTTTATGATTGCTTAATTTACTTTGACAATCACTTATTTTTTGTTTTAATTTCTTTATTTTATCTTGTATATCTTCTCCAATTCTAAATATATTACCTTTTAAATCTACTCCTGTTAAAAATGTTCGTTGACCTGGGTCTAATGCACATATTCTATTATCTTCTTTATTTTCTATTTTATCTTCTTTATAAGGTAATAATAAATAATATTTATTTAATTTTGTTTTTTGTAATTTAATATCAGAAGTTATATTATATTCTATTTTATCTTTTTTATTCCTTTTAATTCTTATATTTTTTAATTTACTTATATTTAAATATTCTTTATTATCTTTTTTAGTTATTGAACTTGTTCTACTTTCTTCATTTATAATTTCATTAAATAACCTTTTTTTTGATTTAAAATTCATTTTAAAATATTTTATATTTTTATTTTTTAAATTACTAAAAGCTGATTTTATATTTGTTGATAAAACTTTTAATTCTTGTGATCTTATTGTTTTTGGTGTTTCATATATGCTAATTGGAATTGAACTATAAAACCAATTAGGAATTATAGTATCATAATTAGCAGTTTTTGTTACAATTTTATTTACTAACTCAAAGTGATTTGAAATACCGTAAGTATTAAATAAATTTACACCTTCATTGTAAGTAAATCTACTATCATTAATATATTTAGTTAATGTCTTTCGTTGTTTTTTTGTTGGTTTTAGTTGGATTTTTCGTAATTTTATCACTTGATTTTTTTTTATATCTTCGTTTACCCATTTTTTTACATGAGAAAACGTGGATAATTGAGAGAATGTCATCTGCCAGTTCAACGTCTTCATTTGATTTTTCTTCACTTTGATTAAGAACCAAGATGCTAACTTCGAATAATTTAAAAAAGTATTCGATGATATCGTAAGCAAATCTACATAATCTATCTTTGTAACTGATAATAACTTGTTCCACTTTTCCATCTTTGACTTGTTGAATAAGGGACTGTAAACCTTTACGTTTCCAGTTAATACCAGAACCAGTATCTTTGATAATAATAGCATTTGGGTATTGCGATCGCATATCTTCAACTTGCCTTTCAAGGTCATCTTTTTGAGCTGGTGTAGATACTCTACAGTAACAGTAGATTCTTTTATTATCAGAAGTTTTAGAGCTAATATTACAGTTGGTAATATTTTGTCTAACGACTGAGTTAATATCATAAAATCGTTTTCCTTTTTCAGAATTTCTAATAATATTAATTTTATTTTCATTTGACCATTTTCTAAGAGTATTATCAGATACTCCGAGAATTTCTTTTGCAACTTTACCTGAAACATATTTAGATTTTGTTAAGTTATTTTCCATTGAACTTAACAAAATGTAAATATGTTTTTTATTTTATATAATTATATATATTATATAATCATATATTCAATATGAAATTTAATTAGAAAAAATAAACTATTGATAATAAATTAAGTAACAGTTTGTAGCCTAAATGTTTATATTTATCTTTATTTAAACAATATGAATTATTTCATAAATTATCCTGTCCATTATGTCGACATAAATTATCATTCAAAAATGTTATTTCAAATTTTAAATTATATATATATAAATTAATACATAAATTTGTACGAATTTATTTAAAAATAATAAATAAAACATTCAAACCAAAAGTTAAAGAACAAATTTATATAAAATTTATACGATTATTAAATCAAAAATTTTACTTTAAATTTTTAAAATCATATTCATATACATATATATATATTAATATTTCTAATTCTAATATATTGATTGATTTGACTCTTTAATTTTTTATATTAATATGGAAGAAAATATTAATTATTATTTTGCTAATAATAATGTATATACAAAACAATATAAAATTGTATCACTCTTGTTTTATAAAAATATAAAAATTTTAACTTATGTCTGTCCAAATAAAACAATCATACCATCTACTTTAAATAATTTAGAAGAATTGTATTTTCATCAAGATATCGATATAATCCCTAAATATTTTAATCATTTAAAAATTTTATATTGTAATAATACCGGAATTATAAATGTTCCAACTTTTTTAAATTTATATTATCTTGATTGCAGTAATAACCCAGATTTAATTAAATTACCTGAAAATTATAAAAATATAAAAAAAATAATTTATAAAAATACTGGAATTAAGTAAGAATTTCTATTAATTTTTTATAATTCGGTTTTGTATCAAATCTTTTATATTCTTTAATTAATAATATAAAATCTTGTATATATTTCGGAGCTTTATTAAACATTTTATTTTTTATTATATTTTTTTTTTGATGTAAAATTCGTGTATCTTTTTGTAATACAGCCCAAGATAATTTACCATAATATAAATATAATAATATATATGATATACATTCAATATCATCTATTCTACCAGGTTGTTTCGCTTCCATCATTCTAATAGATGAATATAAATCTGTTCCAATGCGATTTGATAATAGTTTATCTTCTTTATGTACACCTTTATTATCTAAAAATTTTTCACATAATCCAAAATCAATTATCTTTATATTATCATCTTCTTTTGTTTTAAACATAAAATTTTCAGGTTTAAAATCTATATATATATAATATTTCTTATGAATAAATTCTATAATATATAAAATTTGTATTATATATTTTTTAATCATTTCTTCCGAAAAATTTCTATCATGTCTTTCAAATCTTTCATATAATGTTTCTTCATAATATTCTGTTATCAAATATGATATATCTTTATTTTTTTTATAACTTATATATGGATATGATAATAAACTTGGAAATGCATTATTATTAATAAAATGTTGTGATAATAATAAATATTCATAATATAATAAATCTTTTTTATTATTATTTATTTTAACTGCATATATTTTATTTGTATCCCTTTGTTCTATTTTATAAACAATTCCAAATTCACCTTTACCTATCTCTTTAATAATTTTAAATTTTTTACTTATTTCTTTAATATGTATTTCTTCTTCTTTACTTATTTCTTTAATATGTATTTCTTCTTCTTTACATTCTTCTTTAATATGTATTTCTTCTTCTTTACATTCTTCTTCTTTACATTCTTCTTTA
>JQIA01001152.1_pt1 | contig 14163 bp, 14 predicted proteins | sample 811431 | NCBI WGS metagenome assembly JQIA01 (sample SAMN02998118, study PRJNA258478) | marine sediment metagenome | biome: marine; feature: seafloor; material: sediment; isolation source: oil-polluted sediment collected from 3 locations (0.5 km, 0.7 km and 0.9 km)... | place: USA: Gulf of Mexico ... | reverse complement strand
ATTTTACTTTACGAAAGCTATTTTTTTAACTTGTTAATTTTAACATGTTTTTTTTATAAGCGGGAATTGCTGATCATAATCAAAACATCTTTCCAAGTAAATAGATTTGGGTCTTATATGTTCTAAGTGTGCTATTTTTTCATTATTTTCTATTTCTCTTTCACAATATACACATAGATATTGTTGTTCTTCCAATATGGATTTTCTGATTGAATCTTTACAACCAGTTTTTACTTTGTTCCAGTATTTTGTACCTAATTTACCAATTGTTTCCAATTTATCTTTTGAGTTACTTGTTTTTATAGTATTTAATTCAGCAGTCATATTAGGCAAATTACTATCTTTAATTCTCTTAAGACAACTAATTTCTGGCTCTTTCTTTTTAATAAAATGCATGTTTAATTTTCTCTAAGACGAATTATAAATTGCATTTCTTGCATAAATTCTGAGGTATTATCTTCTTTTTCCAGTATCTGTTGTTTAATTTTTTTAGCAGGTTCAGTATTTTCTTGACGTTGTTCGATAAACTTGCGGTATTGTTGGTATAATTCAACTTGTTGTTTCGGTATAAAATCAGCACCCATAAATTCAGAGAGAATAGAATTGACATCTATACCACTTGGCGGATGTGTAGGATATATTGCTTCTATTTTATGAGAAGAACTGTTTTTTATAAGTAAAATTAAATTTTTAAAAGGAGTTTCGGCAATAATTTGAGGAGAATGGGTAGCAATAATAAACTGATTATTTTGACCTATTTCGGCATAAATCGACATAATCACTTGTTGCCAAGCTGGATGCAGTGCTAATTCTGGTTCATCAATTAAAATGATAGAATTGGAAGGATTCAAAATCATCAGAGAAACTATATGACCATAAATTTGTCTTTCACCATCGCTAAGGCAATCAATATATATTGGTGTATCGTTACCTTCTTGTTTAAAAATTGGTCGATTAAAATTTTTCTGATCTAAATCATATAATTTGGTTAATAAATTTGCTGCTTGAAAATGCTGGTTAAAACTCTCAACGGCTGCATGAGTTCTTTTATGTGGATCAGCTTCGTGACTATTCCGTTCATGACTTATAATATATTCTCGAATGTAATATTCTGCATTGCCTAATATTTCTTCCGATTCTAGCTGATTTATAAAATTATATTCGGTATCAAGCTGAGTAACAGGTTTATATAGATGAATAAGATGACTAGCAAAATAAATCACTTGTTCATTTTTTTCTTCAAAATATTCTATCAAGTTTTTCTTACGTTTTCTCTCAGTTTCTTTATCCAATATTAGGTGAATATCTTTAGGAGAGGTAATATCACCATATCCTATAGCAATACTTTCTAATAAACTAGTCTTACCTGTACCATTTATGCCAGCAATTACATTAACAATATTATTGCCACTAGTAGGCGGTTGAAATTTAACCGTTAAATTGTTTAATATTTTATATTCTTTAATTTTTAGTTCTTTGATATACATAAGTTATATTGTTTTGGCAGGCAACAATGTTACCCACCATACTTAACTATTATTTAGCTGCTTGCTCTTGATAATAAGCCATCAAAATTTTAGCAACTTCTGGACGGGAAAATTCTGGTGGTAAATCTTTACCTTCAGATAACATTTTACGCACCTTAGTACCAGAAAGAATTACAAAATCCTCTTTAGTATGATCAGGAACATCACGCATCATTACAACTTTATTCAATTTCTTAGAATAAGCAGTGTGATCAGCCTTAAAAATTTCAATTTGTAAAGCACCTTTTGGAACTCTGTCATCAAAAATTGTTTGAGAATCAAAAGCACCGTAATAGTCGCCAACACCAGCGTGATCACGGCCTACGATAAAGTGAGTACAACCAGTGTTTTGGCGGAAAGTAGCATGTAATACAGCCTCACGTGGCCCAGCATACAACATGTCAAACCCATAACCAGTAACCATAACAGTGTTTGGTGGGAAATAAACTTCAACCATCTTACGGATAGAAGCATCACGTACTGGTGCTGGAATATCACCTGGTTTTAATTTACCCAGTAACATGTGAATTAAAATACCATCGGTTTTCAAAGTTTCATAGGCCATCCGACATAATTCTTCATGAGCCCGATGCATTGGATTCCGAGTTTGGAATGCTACCACTTTTTCCCAACCACGTTCTTTGATTTCATTGCGGATTTCTACCGCAGTACGGAAAGTATCAGGGAAATCTTCTTGGAAATAGCTGAAGTTTAAAACTTGAATTGGACCAGAAATTACATACTTACCAGAATTAAGGAAAGTAGCAGCTCCAGGATGTTCACTATCAGTAGTAGTGAACAGCTCGGTTGCCATGGTATTCATCTGTTCAGCAGTTAATTCTTCAATAGCATCAATATCTTGAATAGCTAATACTGGGTTGCCTTCTTTATTTGGATCACGTAAAGCAATGCGTTTAGCATTTTTAATAGCATCAATATTATCTGTGCGATTAAAAATTGGCACTGGCCAAAATAAACCACTGGTGGTTTTAAAATCTTTAGCAACACTTAATCCATCGGCAATATTCATATAACCGGTTAAAGGATTAAAGTAACCAGCACCAAGCATCACCGCATTAGAAGCTGCTGGTGAATTTAACAATAAAGAAGGTAAACCTTCAGCTTCTTTTTGTAATGCGTGGTGTTTATCTTCATCATAAACAAATAATGGGTTTAGAGTGTCAGAGCCGTGTGGCTTGATCATTTAAAATGTCTCCTATTGGATTTTTAGTAACCTGTATTTACAAATATAATTAAGCTAAAGCACCTAATAATTGTAATTAATAAAATTCAAGAATTTTTTATAATCATTTATTGTTATCATAATTATAAATTTATTCTTAATGTTCGTTTTAACGCTTTGTTTAATATTATAATTATATAACTGACTATTTTTTGATTACGTTGATTTTTATCAAATAAACTGAATCTTTGCAATTTTATTATTTTAAGTAGATATATCTTAATATATAATAACGTAAATATGTAGTATAGAGAAATGTGGAGCAAAATTTTATCTTTAATACTGGATATTTTGTTATAACAAATAACATAGGTTTAAGTTGTCAGTATATATTACATGACAAATTATCATATAAATGATAAACTAGATATTAGTTGAATATGTGGAATAAAACTCAAGAGTCCAAAACTAGAGATTGGACTCCAGATTAAAGTCTATAAAATTGGTTCTTGATCTAAATCTGGTAATGGAACTGGTTTAGTTTTACTTGGTTTGCCGACTTTTATATCTCCATCTATTTTTTGTAGTAATTTATCTTTATCAAAAAATAGAGAAATACGACGTTGTTCACGTTTTTTATAACTGGCTTGAAAGGTATATATATAATCCCAACGGTATTTATGAAATACATCTATCATAAGTGGTGTTCCCATAATAAATTGCACTTTTTTAGCTGGCATTTTCAGCTCAAGTCGATCTAACATTTCTTGAGTGATTACATTGCCTTGTTGAATGTCTATCAAATGCATTGAACATCCAGACAATATAAAGATTATAAAAATAAACTTTAGCATTACATTTTTTTCCTACTAGAATAAAGTTAGTAACTTAAATATAAAATTAAAAACACAATGGAAGAACTTAAAAAATTCGGCCTAAAAGCAACTTTACCTCGTTTAAGAATACTACAATTATTAGAAACTAATAACCAACGTCACATGAGTGCTGAAGATGTTTATAAAGCATTATTGGATGTAGGAGAAGATATTGGTTTAGCTACTATTTATCGAGTATTAACACAATTTGAAACTGCTGGTTTAGTAATTCGTCATCATTTTGATGATAACACTTCTGTATTTGAATTAAATGCAGGTTATCATCATGATCATTTATTATGTGTAAAATGTGGTAAAGTTATAGAATTTGTAGACGATGTAATTGAAGAACATCAACGTACTATAGCACAACAACATGATTTTAAAATTACAAGTCATTGCTTATATATTTATGGAATTTGTTCAACTTGTTATGACAAAAGAAATATTACCTAAATTAAGGTTTACCAAAAACAATCTGTTATAACAATATTCCAAGAATCTCTGGTTTGATCTACATCATAAATCTTATCACTAAATAAACTTTGTCCTTCTATTTTTAAAGATCGATGTAATATCCGTTCTTCGTCATTACTTGCATATGCAATGTCAATAATCCTTGCCTGAGCTGAATTATTTTTTATTATATAACTAGCTCCAACACATGCAGACGTAAAACTACAAAAACTATTTTTCCGACCATTGTGACGGAAAGTTTTAATTCTGACCACGTTTACTTCACAACCATTTTGAGGTAATTCAGAAGGTGAAGTTCCAGCACTAACTGGTTTTTTCATAATACGGTGTGTTGATGTAGAAGGTTGCCTTGCAGCAATTGGATTATTAACGTTATCTTGTGGAGGATATAGAATTACAGTCTGGCCTATAAATATATTATATGGTGGAGAAATGTTATTCCATTTTGCTAAATCTTGATATGGAATATTGTTTTGGTTAGCAATTGCGTCTAAAGTATCATTTCGCCTCACGGTATATGTTAATCCAAAATTATTAGTGCCAGGCATAACACTACGAGGCGCATTTACATCTTGAGCTGGTATATAACGAAATGGAATTTTTACACAACCTGATACTAATATACTAGCCATAAGTATAAATTTTATTAAGTTCATAATTATAAATTATTTAAGTTTTATGAAAAGAAAATTATTTAGATAAAATTATTAACAACAATGTTTATCATAATTTAATTTTTAAAATAAGGATGTATTTAACTAAAAGTACACAGAGAAGACTATGCAACAAACTACTGTTTTTGATATTGATTTAATTCGTCGCTATGATAAAGCTGGGCCTCGTTATACATCTTATCCAACTGCAGTGCAATTTAGTAGCAAATTTGATGAAACATCTTACCGCAATCATGCCCAAAATAGCAACCCAACCAAACCATTATCATTATATTTGCATGTTCCATTTTGTGATACGGTATGTTTCTATTGTGCCTGCAATAAAATTGCCACCAAAGATCGTGGGTTAACTATACCTTATTTACAACATTTATATAAGGAAATTGCATTACAAGGCAGATTATTTAGTCAACAACGACCAGTAACTCAATTACACTGGGGTGGTGGTACACCAACTTTTTTAAACCATGACCAAACAGAAGAAGTCATGAAGGTTATGGGCAAACATTTTCAATTACTTGACGATGATAGTGGTGAATATTCTATTGAGATTGATCCACGTGAGACTAAACCAGATACTATCGCTTTATTACGTGAAGTAGGATTTAATCGTATGAGTTTAGGAGTACAAGATTTTACTCCAAAAGTACAAAAAGCGGTTAATCGTATTCAGTCTCCTGAACAAACCTTTGCAGTCTTAGAACAAGCTCGTAATGAAGGTTTTAAATCAGTTAGTATTGACTTAATTTATGGTTTGCCATATCAAACAGAGATGAGTTTTATCAAAACTTTGGAAACTATCATCGCTGTTAGGCCAAACCGTTTATCAGTATTTAACTATGCTCACTTACCAACAATATTTAAACCACAGCGTCGAATTAATGAAGCTGATTTACCATCATCAACAGAAAAATTAGCTATTTTACAAAATACCACTAATCAATTATTAGAAGCCGGTTATATTTACATTGGTATGGATCACTTCGCTCTTCCTGATGATGAATTAGCAATTGCCCAACGTAATGGTACTTTATATCGTAATTTTCAAGGCTATTCAACTCATGCTGATTGTGACTTAATTGGTCTTGGGATTACATCTATTAGCCAAGTTTCTGATAGTTACAGTCAAAATGTTAAAACACTAGAAGAGTATTACGCTAAAATTACTGCTGGACAAATTCCAGTGTTTCGTGGTTTTACTCTTAATGAAGATGATAAGTTACGTCGAGCTGTAATAACAAAATTAATTTGTCATTTTACTTTAGATATTTCAATAATAGAAAAAGAATATCAAATTGATTTCAAAACTTATTTTGCTACTGAAATAGCTGAATTGGAAACTATGCAGATTGATGGTTTATTAACCATTAATGAACAACAAATAAATATTTTACCAGCAGGACGTTTATTAGTAAGAAATATTTGTATGCCTTTTGACATATATTTACGACAAAATACAGAGCAAAGATTTTCTAAAGTAATATGATTTTAAAATCTACAATAACTTGCCCAAATTGTAAACATAGTAAAACCGAAACTATGTCTACTGATTCATGTCAATGGTTTTATGAATGTGAAAATTGTCATACATTATTACAACCAAAACATGGCGACTGTTGTGTATTTTGTTCCTATGCTGATGTTCCATGTCCTCCAATCCAAGCCAATAATTGTTGTAATTAGATTATGAAACTTAGTCTTGATGAAAATACTACTAGCTATCAAATTCAACGAATAGACTCTAATAGTATTACCGTGAATAATAAAGTTTATTCACAAAATGTTATTGTGATGCCAAATAAAATTATTAATTGGAATGCCACTAATTTTGAAACTTTACAAGTCAGCCATTTTCAACAATTACTTGATTTAAAACCAGAATTAGTATTATTAGGTACTGGAAATATAAGCCGTTTTCCAACTACAGAATTGTTAGTTCCATTAATAGAAGCCAAAATAGGTTTAGAAGTCATGAATACTATAGCTGCTTGCCATACTTATACTCTATTAAGAATTGAAGGTAGAAATGTAGCAGCAGCATTGTTATTAACTTGAACTTTATGTAAAAAACTACTTGAAATTACAGTCTTTTATATAACCAGATAATTGTTCACAAATTTTATTTGATTCCAATATTTATAATGCTAATACTAACTACTATTTTTAAATAATTAAAGTATTATGACTGAAAATATATCTAATTTATTATCAATGCTAATTTATATTATTATATATTTAACATTAGGTATTTTAGCCTTTAGTCCATTACCTTGGTTAGGAAAAGGCCTTTTTAACGCTCTTGTTAAAATTGATATTAAAAGTATATTGTTGGAATTTGAACAACGAAAATTACGAGCATTTTTAATATTATGTCTAACTTTTACAATTGTATTACTTATTCCTTTAGTGATAAATATGTCTTATTTTCCCAATTTTACTGGACTTATAATAGGAATAGGATTGTTGAAAACCTTCACTGTAATTTTCTATCCAGTAATATATAAATTACCTAATTCAAATGAGATTGTGATAATTAAATATAAAAATATTGATAAAATACTTAGTCAATATAAAAATGATTCAATATAGCAGTAATTCAAAAATTATTAACTATTTCAAAATAATAGTTTGAACAGTTTTTGAAAACTAAGCTTTCTTAAAATTATAACTTATCGAAATTTAAGTTTTTTATCATTTTATCACAAAATTGAAAATTACTTCAATAACAAGATGTTATAAAAACTGTCCGAACTATTGTCAAAGAATAAACTGTATAAATATAAAATAGAATTTTCAAAATCTCTTTATTACCTAGTATGAGAACAAATTATGCCAAAAAAGAACATTTTACCAGTCGCAACTACTTTGGATCCAATAACTATTGGTTCTAAACAACCTTCTGCATCCGATATAAAGATTGTAGGAGGTCGTGGTTATGATTTACGTCAGCCAATTCCAGTAAAATATACTGAAGTTAGAGATAGATTTTTATCTGCCCGTAAAAATTTTTGGGTTCCAAATGAAATTCCGATGGGAGAAGATAAGTTACAATGGAATACTAATCAATTAACCGAAGCCGAAATGTGGTTATTTAAAACCAATATATCATACTTAACGGCTGGTGATAATATGGTTCCAGATAATTTAATTAATGCTATCTTTAAACATATCACTGCTAATGAAATGCGACAATATTTTCGTTGGATAATGTGTGAAGAAGCAAACCATGTTGAATCTTATGTTTTTATCTTAGAATCATTTGGTTTAGATGAAAAAGGCCAAGGCCAAATCTATGAATTATATCAAGATATGCCAGAACTAGTAGAAAAAGTTAACTGGAATTTAAACTTCACAATAAACTCTGTTAATTCTGATGCTCCTTTAGGTTCATCAGATGCTATTAAAGCTTTATTAGAAGACTTAGTTAGTTATTATATCTTTGAATATATGTTTTTCCCACTTGGCTTTGCTCAAATTTTTGCATTAGCTCGGAAAGGTAAATTAAGAAATACTGCTCAACAATATAGCTACATTTGGCGAGATGAAACTTTGCATTCTATTAATGGTTTATGGTTAATTCATCAGATAATCAAAGAAAATCCTAAAGTTTGGGATGATGCATTACAAAATAGAGTACGAGATATAATTGCTGAAGCTGTAAGTTTGGAAGAAAAACATGCACAAGTAGTTATGCCAGATGGTGGTATCATAGGAATGCCAATAAAAACCTATGTCAAATTTTCTAAGTTTATCGCTAATAACATTTGCGATAATTTAGGACTTAAACATTTATATCGGGTCAAACAGCATCCTATGCCTTGGATTAGTGAATACGAATTAAATCAAGAGGTTAATTTCTTTGAAGGCAGGGTAAGAGAATATCAAACTGGTAGTCAATTAGATTGGGATTAATAAATTTAATTAGCCTTGGAATAAGGCTAAATTAAAGCAATTAACTACTATGATCTAAATTTAAACCAACTACTCCTACTACAATCAAAACAATGGAAATTATTTTAGTAATAGTAGCTGGTTCTTTAAACCATACAACTCCTATAACAGTTATTAAAACGGTTCCTAATCCAGACCATACTGCATATGCGATGCTGATATCTATTACTTTAAGTGTTAATGCAAGTAGGCTTAAACCCATAGCATAAAAAGCTAACATGGCAATTATAGGAATAACCTTAGTAAATCCATCAGATAGCTTCATAGCAACAGTACCTGAAACTTCTAATATTATAGCAACTATTAGTAATACCCAAGTAATTGTTTTCAAGTCATAATTCACTGTCACTTTCCTCTTCGTTTAAGTCTAAAATTTTATCTAATCCTACTAACTTTTCTTCCTTTCTTAAGCGAATCAAGTTAACTCCTTGGGTATTACGACTAACTACTGAAATTCCAGTAACTGGGGTACGCACTAAAGTGCCTGCATTAGTAATCAACATAATGTCATCGTCTTCTTCAATTTGAACAGCTCCTATTACTTCTCCATTCCGTTCTGAAGTTTTAATTGCAATAACACCTTTACCACCTCTACCTTTAATTGGATAACTATCGATTGGAGTACGTTTACCAAATCCATTCACAGTAGCAGTCATCACCATACCATTTGTGTAATTAACAATCAAGGAAATAACTATATCATCAGGAGCTAATCTAATGCCACGCACACCACGAGCTGTTCTGCCAGTAGCACGAATAGTATTTTCTTCTTTAAAATGAACCGCTTTGCCCATTTTACTAAATAACATGATATCACGTTGTCCATCGGTGATATCAACTCCAATTAACTGATCATCTTCATTCAAATTGATTGCGATAATACCATTAGAACGTGGTCGAGAAAAACCGGTCAAAGGAGTCTTTTTCACTGTACCTTTGGCAGTCGCCATAAACACAAATTTATCGTCAGTAAATTCCTTAATTGGTAATACTGCATTAACCCGTTCGTTGGCTTCTAATGGAAGTAAATTAACAATTGGTCTGCCACGAGAAATACGGCTAGCTCTTGGTAATTGATGGACTTTTAGCCAATAAACTTTTCCTGCACTAGTGAAACATAATAGAGTATTATGAGTATTAGCTACAAATAATTTATCAATGAAATCAGCTTCTTTCATTTTAGTCGCAGACTTACCTTTACCACCTCGTATCTGAGCTGAATAAGTATCTATATCTTGCGATTTTATATAACCTTCATGAGACAAAGTGACAAGTACATCTTCGGCTGGAATTAAATCTTCTATATTAATTTCAGCCTCAGAGAATAAAATTTCGGTACGACGTTTATCACCGTATCCATCTCGTATAACTAATAATTCATCTCGTATAACCTGCATCAATTTATCAGTGCTATTAAGAATACCAAGCAAGTAATGGATACGGGTTAATAAAATTTGAAATTCTTCAACAATTTTATCTTGTTCTAAACCAGTTAAACGGTGTAAACGTAATTCTAAAATAGCTTGAGCTTGAGCTTCTGATAAACGATAACCATCAGTTAACAAACCAAATTCACTAGGTAAATTATCTGGCCGAGAAACTGAAGCATCAGATTGTTGTAATAATTTTTTGACAATACTAGCTTGCCATGTTTCATCTAGTAAACTTTGTTTCGCCTCTTGTGGATTTTTGGCGATCTTGATTAATTTAATCATAGCATCAATATTGCTCAATGCCACTGCCAAACCTTCCAACACATGAGTTCTATCTTTAGCTTTGCGTAATTCAAATACTGTTCTACGAGTTACTATTTCTTTACGATGACGAATAAATAATTCTAATACAGTTTTTAATGGTAATAGACGTGGTTCTCCATCTACTAAGGCGACCATATTAATTCCAAATACAGCTTGCATTTGAGTATGTTTAAATAGATTATTCAATACTACATCAGCAATCTCACCTCGCCTTAATTCAAGAACTACCCGAATTCCATCTCTATCTGATTCGTCTCGTAAAGCAGTGATACCTTCAATCTTTTTTTCTTTTACTAGTTCTGCAATTCTTTCAATTAAACGAGCTTTATTAGTCTGATAAGGTAATTCAGTCGCAACAATTTTTTGTTTACCATTATCATCTTCTTCAATGTTGGTACGAGCTCGCATATAAACTCGGCCACGACCAGTCCGATAAGCTTCTGCAATACCACTAATACCATGAATTATTCCAGCTGTGGGAAAATCAGGTCCAGGTATATATTGCATCAAATCTTCAACTGAAGTTTCTGGTTCTTCAATCAGAGCAAGACAAGCATTGATTATTTCGGTTAAATTATGTGGAGGGATATTTGTCGCCATACCAACAGCGATGCCACTAGAACCATTAATTAATAGATTGGGAATACGAGTTGGGAAAACACTTGGTTCTTGTTCTGAACCATCATAATTAGGGTTAAAATCAACAGTTTCTTTATCAATATCTGCTAATAGTTCATGGGATATTTTTGCCATGCGTATTTCTGTATAACGCATTGCGGCTGGACTATCGGCATCAATACTACCAAAATTCCCTTGTCCATCCACCAACATATAACGTAGGGAAAATGGTTGAGCCATCCTTACAATAGAATCATATACTGAAACATCACCATGAGGATGATAACGTCCAAGACACTCTCCAACTATTCTGGCTGATTTTTTATAAGGTTTATTATACGAATTATTTAGTTCGTACATTGCATATAATGAACGTCGATGCACCGGTTTAAGACCATCACGTACATCTGGTAAAGCCCTACCAATAATTACGCTCATAGCATAATCGAGGTAGGATTGTTTCATTTCATCTTCAATATTAACCGGCAGAATTTCTTTGGCAAATTGACCCATATCTTGATAACGTTCCCGTGTTCCAACATGTTAAATTGGAACTTCATAATTCCCAATAAAGTTTTTTTAGATCTCTATTATATCATATTTTTATCTAAAAATTAAATTGAAAAATCTATGCTAGATTGAGATATTAATAAATGGGAATTTAAGAGTTGACAGAAACTAAATGGGAATATTTATGAACTAATTTTGAAATATCTGTTTTAGATATTCAAATAATTTGTATACTGATTCTTAAATTAGCTTTTATTCATTCTAAATGCTATAAGCTTTTAATATATATCAAAAAACAAATCAAAGTTATTTTTAACTAAATATTTGGGCTGGGAATTATCAGAATAACTAGGATAAATGTTAAAATAGTAATCTGTCTTATTTTAATTCGCAATATATAATTAACTAGAGTTTTCAAACTAGGGTATAGCGTTTTCCGATTGACTGGAGTACATCTTTAAGTTGTTTCGGGAATGGAGCTTAACGGATTTCTCGAAACTATGCAAACGGTAAACGCTATAATGTATTCATATAATATCAAATTAAATAAAGATTTAAAATCTCGAAAATTTATAGCTATCAAATGCAGATAATTTATAATATATTCTATGTTCATTTGGAACAATATTTTCCTTATAAACAAGAATTTTAAGCATTCTATATTTTTCTAGTAATTCCTTCCATAAGTTATTATGGTTTATTGGTGCATAAAAAATAATCGCAGCTTCATATGGTGTTAAATTGTCCCTTAAATCATCTACATAAATAGCTACTAAATTTTTTATATGAGAAGACTCAGCATTTACATATAAATAATCTATATGATTTAATAAACTAAAAAAAGCGGATATATAATTTTCTAAAGTAATACCATATTTTTCCAAAATCTCGTTATTAAAATTACTAAAAGTTTGGTAAGATTTTTTTTGCGTAAAATAATTATTCTGATAAGAATTATCATTTTTCCCTCTAAATACATCAAAAATAAACTTAAAAGAATGTGGATAATTTATCAATTTGTCAGTAACAATATTATTAATAACAATAGGAATTCTTACAATCACACTATTTTTTGTAGTATAAAAACTAGTCTTTCTATTTTCTATTTGAGAACTAATATTCTGTATTTGAGTAACTTTATCTTGAGTTTTTGCTACTATTTTTTGATGTTTTGCTAACTTTTTTTGGATTTTTGTAGATTTTCTAATTTCTTTTCTTGTCTTTCGAAGTTCATACAAATGAATAATAATAGTAATAAGAAATAGAAGTAAGGAAAGAAAGGAAAAAAAAGGATTGAGTACTCCTCCAAAATAGTCACCTAAAGTTCCCCAATCCGTTCTATTGGAATATTCGCCATTAGGCCAAAAATCTGGAAAAACAGTGATATATTTAGAATGTATAAAATAAATTCCAAATATAGCAATTAAAAAAATTAATATGAAAAAAATTAGAGGAAATAAATTATCTTTCAATTCATTTCTCAATAAATAAGCTATTATTCCAGTGAATCCGATAATTAAGATAATTTCTGAAAAAAATGGGCTATTATAATTGTCTTTCAGAAACATTATTATGTATTCTAGGTATTCTATTATAATTTTTACTTTCTCCTTAATTAATTTGGTATTATTGCCTTGAATTATATAAGAAAAACAAATTAATTAGTAACCTAGCAAATGGTCAATTTATTAATTATGAAATACTGGGTATCCTTTCGTCAACTAAGCCTCAATGCCATTAAGTTAAGGATTTATATTCAAATTGTCATACCCACGAAAGTGGGTATCCAGAGATTCTAAATTCCCGTTTTCACAGGAATGACAAAAAAAAATTCCTTAACTTAAATGGCATTGCAACTAAACCTATGTGCTTAAAATAGAAAAATAAACTTATGAGCTATCATATTATACATGGATTATTTTCTAGCAAATTTTTATTTATAATGTTATTTCTAAGTGTTTTATGTGTGGCAAAAACCTTAGCCTTTGATATAACTGATGATGATATTGTTGGAATTTATCGTTTTAATAATTATGGTGAAAATGAATATATAACTATTAATCGGAATAAAGATCAATATGTTGTAATAAATATTAGCAAAGATTTAATCTTTCTTAAAGCTTTGGCTTTGAGAAACGGTTCTATTTCATTGCCAATTGAAAATTTTGCAATTACCTTTTCTTTATCTAATTCATCATCTACAACAATAAAGTCATTTCTAATTGAACCATTTGTACCAAGAGACACTACAGCGGAAATTGGTTATTATATTCCTAGAATGATATCTTTTTTTGAAAGAGACGACGTTTTATACGCCTGTGTTAATTCCGAGCCACCTTATGTAGATATAATACCTCGCTGCTATAAAAAATTATTTTAATTAATAGATATGGTGAGTAATTTTATATTTACCCATATAGTACTCCATCAACCTTGTATTGATGGATAAAGTGATTTAAGTTTTATCCGAGCATCTTCAGTGGAAAAACGTCAGTTAACACAAACAGTCTCTTGGTTCAGTTTCTTTTTCCATAGTTCTATTTCTGATCGCAAAATTTTTTGCTCTGGAATACGTCGATTCAAGCATTGACG
>JQIA01001151.1_pt1 | contig 14169 bp, 12 predicted proteins | sample 811431 | NCBI WGS metagenome assembly JQIA01 (sample SAMN02998118, study PRJNA258478) | marine sediment metagenome | biome: marine; feature: seafloor; material: sediment; isolation source: oil-polluted sediment collected from 3 locations (0.5 km, 0.7 km and 0.9 km)... | place: USA: Gulf of Mexico ... | reverse complement strand
TTTAATACGCTTAAACATATAGACGCAGATTACGTTAAGCTTGATGGCTCGTTTACAGATGAAATTCAAAAAGACGAGGATTCACGCGAACAAGTTAAAGAGATGATTACATCTCTACAAGCTCAGGGGAAGTTAACCATTGTGCCGCTCGTTGAAAGTGCTTCAATTTTGTCCACTTTATGGCAGGCAGGTGTTAACTTTATTCAGGGTTACTATTTACAAGCGCCTACTACTGAGATGAATTATGATTTTAGTGAGGAATAGTCTACCAGCTTGCTAGTCTTCTAAGATACTAGCAAGCTAACTCACCTTTTTATTCTGTTTCCCTATCCCTAAACCCGATTAAATAAAGAACCCCATCAAGACCCAATGTTGAAATAGAGTGCTCCGCACTTTCTTTCACTAAAGGTTTAGCCCTAAACGCAATACCCAAACCCGCCTTGCTTAGCATGGGCAAGTCATTTGCACCATCACCCACAGCAATAACTTGCTCTTGCTGAATATTCTCTTTCTCTGCAATTTCAAGTAAAAGCTGCGCTTTACGAGCACCGTCAACCACTTGCCCGGTTACTCTTCCTGTTACTTTACCATTTTCGATTTCCAACTCATTAGCATACACATAATCTATGCCGAGTATCTGCTGTAAATGTTTAGCAAAGTAGGTAAACCCTCCAGAAAGAATAGCTGTTTTATAACCTAAGCTCTTGAGGGTACTAATTAACCGTTCAGCACCTTCCGTAAGGTTTAATCGCTTAGAGACAGCTAAAAGCATTGACTCATCTAGGCCCTTTAACAAGCCAACTCTACGTGCAAAGCTTTCAGTGAAGTCAATTTCACCTCGCATAGCCTGCTCTGTAATCTCTGATACTTGCTCACCAACACCAGCCTCTTTAGCCAGCTCGTCAATTACCTCTGCATCAATCAGTGTTGAATCCATATCAAAGACAACAAGACGACGATTACGACGAAATAAAGTATCCTCCTGAAAAGCAATATCTACATCCATATCAGCAGATATTTGCAAAAACTCTGCCCTTAACAGATCAATATCTGGCGTGGTGCCACGCACTGAAAACTCTAAACATGCCTGACTTTCAGACTCATCAATATTGAGCTGTGGACGGCCTGATAAACGGGTAATATTATCGATATTCAGGCCATTTTTGGCGGTAACCTTTGATACTTGAGCAATTTGGTCCGCTGTAATTGATCTCGCAAGCAAGGTAACGATATAACGCGCCTTCCCCTTACCTTTCACCCAATCCCCATACTTTTCTTCGCTAATAGGCTCAAAACGAACAGGCAAACCCAAGGCATGCATTTTAAATAACAAATCTTTCAATAAAGTAGATGAGGACTGCTCATCAGGGATTTCAATTAAAATCCCCCAGGTTAAATGATCATGAATCACCGCCTGCCCGATATCTAATATACGAATATCGTACTGAGCCATAATCTCGGTAATTTCCGAGGTTAGGCCCGGCTTATCTTGACCTGATACATTAATTAATACTATTTCACTCACACTTTAGCCTCGCTCTCACCTTCGCTATCATCACTAAGATCGGCACTACCCTTTTTACTGAGAAGCACTTCAATACGATCTACTTTCTGCAAACCTCTCGGCAGCTTATGACCCCGACGACCACGCTCACCTAAATAGTGCTCTAAATCACTAAAACGAAGCTTCAAATGACGTTTTCCTGAATAAATAACTAATTGATCTTCTTCACTGAATATCGTCACTAATACCATTAGTTCTTCACGGCTCTGAACCCTAGCCGTTGGAATACTAATGATCTTATTACCCTTTCCTTTTGATAACTCAGGTAAATCCCGAACGGGGAATACCAGCATCCGTCCTTCATTACTCACGGCAACCAGGTATTGCGACGACGCATCCGATATTTCTATAGGCATCATCACTTCAGCCCCTTTAGGGAGACTTATTGCTGCCTTGCCTGCTTTATTTTTGCTTTGTAGATCTGCCAGTTTAGTTACAAAACCATAACCGGCATCACTCATCATTAATAATTTCTTTTCAGGGTCTCCCATTACTAGCCCTTTAAAGGTAGAACCTGAAGGCGAGTTAATTCGACCCGTTAGCGGCTCACCCTGACCTCTGGCTGAAGGCAAGCTATGGGCAGGCAAGGTGTAAGCTCTGCCTGTTGAATCAAGAAAAATAACACCTTGATTACTGCGACCGGCAGCCGATAAGGCATAGCGGTCACCGGACTTATAATTTAAGCCTGAGGGATCAATATCATGACCTTTTGCAGAGCGCACCCAGCCTTTATCAGAAAGTACCACGGTAATTGGTTCAGATGAAATTAAGTCCATCTCTGAAAAGGCTTTAGCTTCAGCCCTTGCAACAATAGGTGAGCGTCGATCATCACCAAAGGTTTCTGCATCGGCTATTAATTCTTTTTTAACCAATGTTTTTAAACGTTGTGCTGAACCCAGGATTTTTTCAAGATATTGCTTCTCTTTCTCTAGTTCATCCTGCTCGCCACGAATCTTCATCTCTTCAAGTCGGGCCAGTTGGCGTAACTTGGTATCAAGAACATAATCAGCCTGAAGTTCACTCAAATCGAAGCGTTGCATTAGCACCGCTTTCGGCTCATCCTCAGTTCGAATGATGTGAATAACTTCATCAAGATTAAGAAAAGCCGTTAACAAACCGTCTAATAGATGCAACCGTCTCAATACTTTATCTAACCGATATTGAAGTCGTCGTCTTACTGTATCGGTACGATAACGTAACCACTCGTTTAAAATAGTCGTTAAACCCTTAACCGCAGGCCGGCCATCTATACCAATAACGTTGATGTTAACCCGATACGTTCGTTCAAGGTCAGTGCTTGAGAATAAGTGGGCCATTAACGCATCAACATCAATGCGATTCGACTTAGGCGTAATCACTAACCGAGTGGGGTTTTCATGATCAGACTCATCACGTAAATCAGCCACCATAGGCAATTTCTTAGCCTGCATCTGACCCGCAATTTGTTCTAGTACTTTCGCGCCAGAGACTTGATGCGGCAACTCAGTAATAACAACATCACCACTTTCACGATTATATACGGCTCTCATTCGTAACGAGCCGCGCCCTGTTTCATATATTTTTTCTAGTTCATTTTTCGGAGTAATAATCTCCGCGCCCGTTGGGAAATCAGGACCTTGAACATGCTCAAGTAATTGTTCAGTAGTGGCATTAGGCTCTTCTAATAAGCGAACACAAGCAGCGGCCACTTCCCTCAAGTTATGAGGTGGTATATCTGTAGCCATACCTACGGCAATACCGGTTGTACCATTTAATAGTAGATTGGGGAGTCGAGCCGGTAAGGTTTTAGGTTCATCCATCGTGCCATCAAAATTAGGCTGCCAGTCAACGGTTCCCTGTCCTAATTCACTAAGCAGAACTTCAGCATAATGCGCTAATCGTGACTCGGTATAACGCATGGCCGCAAATGATTTCGGGTCATCAGGTGCACCCCAGTTGCCTTGGCCATCAACTAATGGATAACGGTAAGAAAAAGGCTGAGCCATTAACACCATGGCTTCGTAACAAGCACTATCACCATGCGGGTGAAACTTACCTAACACATCCCCCACGGTTCGGGCTGATTTTTTATACTTGGCGGTAGATTTTAAACCTAATTCTGACATCGCATAAACAATTCTACGCTGAACCGGCTTTAAGCCATCACCAATATGCGGCAGAGCCCGGTCAAGAATAACGTACATGGAATAATCGAGATAGGCTTTCTCTGTGTACTCCCTGAGTGGAACGCGCTCAACGCCTTCATCCATCAGATCAATCGTTGTTGCCATGAATTTCCCTTAGAAAATTGCTATTAAGTACAGTTATTTATAATGCCGTTTATTATAGGCGTCATGGCTATAGTTACAATGGCTATAGTTACAATGGCTATAGTTACAAGAGTTACAATCAGTACAGCAAGGGCAACTGACCTGTTTCGATCGTCTCATTATCATTCAAACGAACACCTACCCCTAACAGTCGTACCGGTTTATTACCTCGCTGCCAGGCACACTCCAATAGTAAACGAAATGCATCATCAGAATCCCATTGACTGTCTATTGATGTCATTTTTTCCTCTAGGGTCGTTTGAGTAAAATCAAAGAACTTCACCTTTACAAACCGCTTAGCAATTTTGCCATCTACCCCTAACTTCCTTTTACAGCGTCGCCTTAGCTCATCCATCAATAAAGGTAACTTTTCAACAATTGAATCTATGCTTGGTAAATCTTCAGAGAAAGTGTGCTCTACTGAAATAGACTTTCTTATTCTATTCACTTGCACAGGCCTGTCATCAATCCCTGTTGCAATGGAGTACAACCTTGAACCATATTTACCAAATTTTTGTGTTAGCTCTAAAAGGCTAAACCGCTGGAGATCTCCGCATGTTTCAATGCCCAGTACTTTAAGTTTGGCAGCAGTGACCTTACCCACACCATTTATTTTTGATACAGGTAACGTCTTAACAAACCCAGGAACATCATCAGGTCGAATAACAAACAGCCCGTCAGGCTTATTCCAGTCACTCGCCACCTTTGCCAAGAACTTATTAGGAGCAACCCCTGCCGAGATCGTGATATTTAATTCGTTCCTGACTTTATTTCGAATCTCTTCCGCTATCAATGTAGCACTGCCATTACAATAATCGCTATCACTTACATCCAAATACGCCTCATCAAGCGACAGGGGCTCAATTATTGTCGTGTATTGTTCGAAAATCTCACGGATTTTTTGGGACACCACCTGATATTTAGATATGTCAGGCCTAACAAAGTGCAAATCAGGACATAACTGTAAAGCCTTGGCTGATGACATAGCCGACCGAATACCAAATCGCCTCGCCTCATAATTACATGTAGCTACCACACCACGAGATGTAGGCAACCCCCCCACCGCCAAGGGATGACCTCGCAACGAAGGATTATCTCGCATTTCAACGGCCGCATAAAAACAGTCGCAGTCACAATGAATTATTTTTCTCATAACAAATGCACTCATACAATCACAATAAACTGTATATACAAACAGCCAAGTATGGCATTTAATAACAAGCCCAGGCAAGCCTATAATTATGCACTTACAACTAAACAAGAGGAGTTATACAAATACAGGAGTCATCATTAATTGATCGTGGTAACATAAGGTCACACTAAAAAAATTAATGATAATTTGCTAGACGCTCCCGGATACTACACATGGACACAACTGCGCCTACGGCTCAGCAAACAAGCTGCCTACAACTCAAAGGATCTCTCCTTCCCCTTACCGTATTAGAGCTAAGTTATTTCGAACCCGCTCAATTTTCAGCAGAGTTGTCTGAAAAAGCAGCCCAAGCGCCTGATTTTTTTAAGGACTTACCTGTGGTTATTGGCTTAACAAAATTTGATAACGCCAAAGGGCCTACTGACTTCGAAAAAATAATCAGTATTTGCAGAACCTATTCGGTAAAGCCTATAGCCGTAAGAGGGGGAAGTGAAACACAGCAGATAGCCGCTAAATTAGCTGGTTTACCTTGTTTACCCGCTAAAAATGAACGTGTAATACCTACAGCTAATGAAGCGCCACAAGAAATAAAAGCAGAAACAGCGCCAGCCGAAGAGCAAGCTACAGAACAAATTAAAGAACCACAGAAAACAGAAAAACCGGTCAGTGAAGCAAACGTTAAGGCCAGCCGTATAATTTATCAACCGGTTCGATCAGGGCAGCAAATTTACGCTCAAGACAGTGATCTTATTGTACTTTCTCAAGTTAGTGCAGGCGCAGAAGTTTTAGCTGACGGTAATATTCACATCTACGGCCCATTAAGAGGGCGAGCTCTCGCAGGCGTTCGGGGAAACACAGAAGCCCGAATATTTTGTCACAGCCTTGAAGCAGAGCTTGTATCCATCGCAGGACAGTATAAAATCAGCGAAGACTTACAAACTGGAAGCTGGGAAAAACCAGCACAGATTCATCTTACAGATGAGAAACTAACAGTTAAGCCTCTTGTTAATTAACAGGAGGAAAGTATAGATAAATGATAGGGACAATCAGTATTAATAAAATCTGTACAAACTGAATAATGAAAAACCGGACAACGACAAACAGGAAACAGAACATTGGCTAAGATAATTGTTATTACATCAGGCAAAGGCGGTGTTGGTAAAACAACAACCAGCGCATCCATTGCAACAGGCCTTGCTAAAAGCGGGCATAAAACCGTTGTTATCGATTTTGATGTAGGTTTACGAAACCTTGACCTCATAATGAATTGTGAACGCAGAGTTGTTTATGATTTCGTTAACGTCATTAACGGAGAGTCAACTCTTAATCAGGCGCTCATAAAAGATAAGCACGTTGATGATTTATTTATCTTGCCAGCCTCACAAACTCGCGACAAAGATGCATTAACTCAAGAAGGCGTTGAGCGTGTACTAAACGAGCTAAAAGAACGCTTCGAATTTATTATTTGCGACTCTCCAGCAGGTATTGAGCATGGCGCTCAAATGTCTCTGTACTATGCCGATGAAGCTATTATAGTAACCAATCCAGAAGTGTCTTCCGTTAGAGACTCGGACCGAATTCTAGGCATTCTTCAAAGTAAGTCTAAAAGAGCTGAAATGGCTCTTGAGCCTGTTAAAGAGCATTTATTGCTCACACGCTACAATCCTGCTCGTGCAGAAACAGGTGAAATGTTGTGCGTAGAAGATGTAAAAGACATTCTTGCGATTAAATTACTGGGCGTTATCCCAGAGTCTCCCACTGTATTAAGTGCATCAAATCAAGGCGTACCTGTTATTCTTAATGATGATAGTGATGCAGGCTTGGCTTATCAAGATGCGGTAGATCGACTCCTTGGAAAAGAGCGAGAGCATCGTTTTCTTGAAGTTGAAAAAAAGGGCTTCTTTAAAAGGATGTTCAAGGGGTAATCATGAGCTTATTAGACTATTTTAAAACAAAAAAAACCAATACTGCCTCTATTGCCAAAGAGCGACTGCAGATTATTGTTGCCCATGAACGTACTAAGCGTGACCAACCTGATTACCTGCCACAGTTACAACAGGATATTCTTGATGTCATTCGCAAGTATGTACCTATTGATCAAGACCAGGTGCAGGTACAGTTAGATAAGACTGATCGTTGCTCTGTACTTGAGTTAAATGTGACTTTGCCAGATTAGCGATAATTTGTAGGGTGTGCCCCACGCACGACATACCCTACAAGCCATAATATCGATTTACCACTTAGCGTAATGATCTTCCATAAAGCCCGGAATATTTTCTAGCTCAATCCTATTCCCACTACCATCAATCATCCAGCCACTGAAATGCCCGAACATCTGCTTAAAGTTTGAGGCAATTAAAATAGCGTTAATCTTTTCTTCGCGCTTACCAAATGGCTGAAATGTTAATTCAAGCAACCCATCTGTTGTTTTAACACGCCAAGGCTCTTCAGGCTTATATCGGTCAAACTCAAAATTTGCCATATTAAGCTTTGTTAGATTACCATCAACCCATAAGCAGTTTTCAGTTACTCCCGTTTCGTTCACTCCCGCCGCTAGGTTAAGCCCTACACTTCTTCCATCACTCAAAAGACCAGAAAAACACGCCCAATTCCATGATGTTTCCCTTCGCATAAAACCGCAACTCCAATCAGTGCTGCTACGCGTATTATTTCGTGATAAAGTATATTCTTTATCCTCCCAGCGAATAGAACCTTCTGCGGCAAGCCCAGCGGCCTTTTGAGTAAACACCCAACCGTTATAACCTGCTTTAGAGCAAACCCTGAGAGGCTCATAATCAGCGGGCTGAAAAAGGGTTACATCGGCAGAAACGCCCTTCCCCAGATTTACAGACAAATATCGTTCAGTGCCATCATCATTAGTGGATATCTCTACTTTATTACCTAACTGACTAAAGCGACTTTTCCCGGTATCTGGTTTTGGCTCAATAGAGGTGCCAATAGACAATGGTTGCAACAAACTACGTTCGTGTAATTCATGTGTTTTCAGGTCATAAACATAAACAAATACATTACTAATCAACTTTAAATCAACAATGGCAATACCAGCAATGATGTCTTCATTCATTAACCCTATAAACTGGAACTGATTAAATGCGGCCCGCTTCCGAATGCCTTTAATGGGTTTGTCCATCGGGGTACGTAAGTCATAATCCTGATAGTTTATTTCGGAGATCGCTTTCGAAATCTCACCATACAAGGGCTGAGAGTTACTTTGAATTAGTTTTATTTTTTTGTTCGCTTTCACTTTTTTCACTCACCTTCATATATATTTTTAAAGACTAACAATGATAATCTGTACATCCTAACCAAAACACGTTTAACTTATCATTACTGATTATTTTCAACGGCTAAGCTTGCATATCAACTGGAAAATGATACTTTCAGGACTGCATTTAATTTAACGAATGTTGATTATTTTATTTCAAACATTTGTACTAAAAAACATTAAACACCAAACCCATAACTTTTAATACTCAAAAACTTAACTATGAATCGATCATTTCTTACTATTTTGTCAACACTACTCGTTACATCTATTTTTCTACTCCCTTTTACTGCGCAGGCTGAAGAAATCCCATTAGAAGCCGACAACTGGGAGGAGCAAAAGAAAGAAGGGAACATCACCATATATACCCGCCCTCACCCCAACTCCAGCTTTGAAGCATTCAAAGCTGTTGCAGTACTTGATGCTCCGTTAAACAACGTAATGGCGGTAATGGCCAACCCGTTATCTTGTATTGAATGGGTTCATGGCTGCACGGTATCTTACGGTTTTGATGTAAATAGCTTTAATGACCGCTATGCCTACTCGGTTAATGATATGCCTTGGCCATTTAAAGACCGTGATTATGTTCTGCATATAAAAACAACCAACAAACCAGAGAGCAATAAAATACTGATGCACATGAATGCATCCGCAGATAAAAAAGAAGTCTCTGATGACTACCTGCGCGTTTCAGTTGCACAAACGGTATACATACTTGAAGCGTTTGATGACAATAAAACTAAAATGGTCTGGTTACAACACACTGAACCCGGTGGCGTACTCCCAGGTTGGTTGGTTAACAACCTTATTGTAGATATACCTATAAAATCACTTCAAGCACTTGAACAAGTAGCTCAAGAAGAAAAATATCAGGATGCCCATATTACTTTTGACAAAAATGGCATTATTCAAGGAGTAGACTCAAAACTAACACCTCAGGGGAAATAACCCCCTAGCCACTTCTAAAATTTGTGCTATGGCGTTAAAATAGATAAAACTGGAATCGCGAAAAGGAATCCATCATGGCACTTATTGCACGCGAAATAATGACACCTCATATAAAGTCAGTCCCTCAGTCATGGACTATGCAGAAGTTTGCAAAATTTTTATCTGATAATGAAATTAGTGGAAGCCCAGTCATTGATGATGAAGGTGAAGTTATAGGTATCGCCACGTTAAAAGATATTGCCGACTTTCATTTAAACAATGTATCTAGCGAACATGAGAAAAAAATGAGTGATGACGACCTAAAAGAAGCACGTCGTCTGAGGCAATTTATCTTTGAAGAAATGATAAAAGTACCCGTTGAAGTTCGTGATATCATGACCCCTATCGTTTTTTCAGTAGAAGAAGACGCCCCGATAAAAGAAATTGCAGAGATAATGATGGATGAACATCTACACAGAATCTTTGTAACTCATGCCGGAGACGTAACAGGTATTATCACCACCTTTGACTTCCTTAAAATAATCGCTGACGCGCCACAATAAAACACAGGCCCATAACCGTGAGATGTATAACTCAAAGAATAAGAGCTATTGACGACAACGAAAAGGCTGCAAGACGACAGTCTATTCTTGATGCCGCCAAAGCATTATTCCTGGAAGATACCAGCGGTCTGCCATCGGTTATCAGCATTGCCCGAAAAGCAGGACTCGCAAAAGGCACTGTTTACCTTTATTTCAAAACAAAGGAAGAAATATTTCTTGCTATATTAGCTGAAGACTATGAAATTTTAATGGTTGAAGTTATTGCATTGCTTGATAACCCATCATCGCCTGATGAGTTAGTTAATAAACTAATATCTACACTTATTTGCTTTCTTGATAAAAATCCACGTTTTATGCCGTTGGCTAGCATGGCAAGCCCAGTACTAGAGCAAAACGTTGATATAGAAATAGTCGGCCAGTTTAAGCTGATGCTAGCAAACAAAATCAATCAAATTGATGAGCACTTTCTGCTTGCATTCCCTCACTTTAACAAGGGTCAGTGTGGCAGTTTATTACTACATACCAATGCCTTAATTTTAGGCTTATGGCAAATGCAAAACTGGCCTGAAAAGCTAAAACCACTACTAGACCAATTCCCCTTTAATACCGTAGTACCTGATTTCAAGAAAGACCTTACCTTATCGCTCAGAAACCTGTGGAAAGGTGCGCTAAGCAATAGCCATTAGTCAATGGCGCATTTTTTGTCTATGCTTTTATTATCGACAACATAATTCTGTAATTTTTTTATTACATACTAGCTATCTTGCATATTGCCTACTACGAACAACAGAGGTATTAAACGCATGACCGCAAAAAAAGCCAAGAAAAAAGCATACGTCCTCGATACCAACGTTCTTATACATGATCCGAGCGCCCTTCTGAATTTTGAAGAACATCAAGTTATTATTCCGATGATCGTACTGGAAGAGCTCGATAAACTAAAAGCCGGAAAACAATCCATCGCGGCTGACTGCCGACAAGCCATTAGAATGATCGATCAACTGCTTGGCAATGCAACACCACCGCAGATTGAAAAAGGCGTCCCTATTAAACGCTCCGACAAGGGCGAGCCAATGGGGGAAATAGCTATTTTAATGAATCCCATTAATGGAAATGGCCCCAAACTTCCAGAGCACCTCAATGACAATAAAATAATTAACCATCTTGCAGACCTGCAATCACTTCACAAAAACCTCGAAATAATTCTAGTCAGTAAAGACATCAACATGCGACTTAAAGCCCGTGGTTTCGGTATTGAAGCGCAAGACTACCATAACGATCAACTAGTAACCGATGTAGACTTACTTCCAACAGGATACACTGAGTTTGAAGGTTCTTTCTGGAGCACAATAGACAAAGTAGAGACCATTCAGCGTGAAGGTGTTACCGAACACATTATCAAACGAGAAGGGATACTTAAGAACCTCCATATCAATGAATTCATTATTGATGAGCAAAATTTCGTTGGTAAAGTCGTCGAACTCGATGACGAAAAAATCGTACTCGAAGACATTCGATACGAAGACCTTATTCAGCAAGAGGCATGGGGCTTAGTACCCAGAGACATCCACCAAGCCTTGGCACTACATTTATTACTCGACACTGACATTCACCTAGTAAACCTAACGGGGCCCGCAGGGTCAGGAAAGACAATACTGGCTCTTGCTGCCGCAATTGAAATGACCGTTGCAAGCAAAAAATACAAGCGTATTATCGCAACGCGAAGTGTACAAGGCTTAGATGAAGATATTGGTTTCCTACCAGGGACTGAAGCCGAAAAAATGGAGCCTTGGCTTGGCGCAATAACCGATAACCTTGAAGCCTTGCACCAAGATGATGAAAATTCTCACAGCAGTGTCGAGTACATTTTAGATAAAGTCCCTCTTCAGTTTAAGTCATTAAACTATATTAGAGGACGAAGCTTTCAGCACAGTTTAATATTAATAGATGAATCTCAAAACTTAACGCCACACCAGATAAAAACGATTATCACAAGAGCCGGCACCGACAGTAAAGTAGTCTGCTTAGGCAATCTAGCTCAAATAGATACACCTTATTTAAGCCCCCTTAGCTCAGGCTTAACCTACATGACAGAGCGTTTCAAAAACTTTGAGCATGGAGGACATATTCACCTTAAAGGTGTACCAAGATCTATATTGGCAGAGTTTGCAGAAGCGAACTTGTAATCTTACACACTCAGGGGGGCAAACTGCCCCCCTGAAAACTATTCAACTACCTGCATTACCCCCTTCCCCAGTTGTGAATCAGGTCATGATTTTCAAAAGTATTGTTTTTTATTCCTAGCGCCAATCAGCATAAAAATAACCATATCCATTTTCTGAATGCAAAGCTAATTTTTTAAAAATCATAAAAAAAATACTCAAAAATAGAAATGTTCATATTTTGAACAAAATATTTTCTTTTTATTACTTATTTTCCAATATTTGATATGGATTACTTAATATTGAAAACTAGTACATTTGAACTACTTTATTACTGGTACAGATGTACCCCGACAATGACTAGCCAGACTTAAAATTAAGTCATTTTAGCCAATAGAACCCTGCACACTTTTTATATATATTGCTCAAATAAGCCAGCCTATAAGCGGCAATCTAATAATAAAAATATAAAGTTATAAAAGCAAAGGTAAGTAATTCGCCCTGAACACCTAGATAACGATTGTTAGCTAAATGTTGTTCCTGCGCGACTAAAAAAGATCAGAGGGACACCCAATGGAGTACGGTAAAACAACAATTCACAACGCCTTAGCGGGTATGGTGTTAGCCATATTAAGCAGCAATACCCAAGCAGAGCTGAAGCCATTAGAAGAACATGATCTGCGCAATATAACAGGCCAATCCGCCATTCAATATTCTGCAACAGATATTAGCTATGACTTGAATCACTTAGTGGGCGTCGAATTCAGCAAAAATGCAGGTCTCGGATTTACTCGTGAAGAGCAGCGCTCGGCCACGGAGCATGTTGATGCCACCGTTCACCGGCTACAAATTAATGGTGACGGCGAATTTCATGCCTTTGCAGAAGGGTTAACCCTTGGCGATTACGGGGGCAGTAACAATTCAATCTATAAAGATGCAAACGGTCAGGGCGTGCCAGATATTGCACTACGTAACTTTGGTTTTGGTGAATCTGCAGAGAAGCCTTTTTATGTTGAAGACCCCTATATTGAAATACAACAACAAAACCACCCTGATGGTACGCAGACCTTTAGAGGTTTTCGGATTGGTTTTGGCAAAGCGGAAGGTCACTCACCCGTAACAATCGACTCGATTTCAGGCTATATACCCACACTGAGCGTATCGGGGGACACCGGCGGCATTATTAGAGCACTAGTGTATGGAAGTGGCACAAAAGACAGCTTTGGTAATATTATTGGAGAGACACCAGATGGCACTGGTAACTACGCACAAACACTCGACGCAGGCCAAAGGGCATGCAACGGCATCTGGTGCGGATCAACACCCGACAACACTAAATTAACGGGTAATACTGCCTTAGGGCAAAGCCAGGGGGGCAAAGAGATTAACTTGGAGCATATAGAAAGCCTGGATTTCCATAACGTTGAGAATTTTTATATTTCCATGACTCAGGGAGGTGGAAACTCGTTCGTAAATGATGACGGTACGGTAAATGGAGCAAAGTGGTCTCAGCACTTAAATGGAATTATACCATCTAATCGACCCGACCTACCCGGCTGGAATTTGGCAGCACCGTTCAATGACCCGGGAAACGCGCCTGCTGGTTATGTAGAAGCTCACACAGACATTACAGCATCCCTGGGACAAATACTGTTTGGAACAGGTGATAATAACCCTCGTCAACAATATCAGCCTCTCTTTTAGGCCAGAACAAGGAGTAGCAACCTATGACAACAATAACAAATAAGATATTTGTTGCAGTCAGTTTTTCTGTACTAAGCTTCACTGCAATTGCACTTGAGCCGCTATCTGATGACCAATTGAGCGATGTTAACGGTCAAGGGCAATTCAACTTCGCCTTTGAAAATATTAAATTTAACGGCAATGCTATCGACGGTATTGCTGAAGCCGGTAGCTACAACACAGTTGCTGCAGATGGATCCAGCCTGAGTCGCCAGAACTTCCAGTTTTCGGCGGACAGCATTGGTACCCGTACGTCACCATTGACCACTAGCGCCATAACATTAGACCCATCCGTCAACAGTATCTCTAACGGAGAAGTAACACTAAAAGGAAAAAGCCTTGCTGAACAAGGTTTTTTGCATATCGGCTTGCCTGATCGATCAGGCTGGAATAACGTTGACCTTCAATATGATGCAGTCTATGGAAATCCAACAGAAGCTGACCCTAATAACAGAAATATCG
>JQIA01001149.1_pt1 | contig 14200 bp, 12 predicted proteins | sample 811431 | NCBI WGS metagenome assembly JQIA01 (sample SAMN02998118, study PRJNA258478) | marine sediment metagenome | biome: marine; feature: seafloor; material: sediment; isolation source: oil-polluted sediment collected from 3 locations (0.5 km, 0.7 km and 0.9 km)... | place: USA: Gulf of Mexico ... | reverse complement strand
GCAAATCTATTGAATATGCTTTTGCCATTTTTATTCCTCTAATATTATTTTTTATCTTAGTATACCATATCATATGATATTGCTATATAGCATTTGTGTCTCCAGCCACTTTTCCCGCTATCGCTGGTATTTTGAGTCATCTTATTTCACTTGCTCCTACCGAAGAGAAAAGTGTTCTTTGGGAAAAGGTGAGAGATAAAATGTCTAGAGTCCCTTATAATGGATACCTTGAAATTTGGTTACAGCGAATTACCCAACCAAAGACTGTAGATATAAATTTTGACAGTAATGAAGCAATTTGTAAAATTGTAAATGGAGAAGACATTGCTTTATGGGATAATAGTTGGATTACGAGCAGAGAGCTACTTGAAGCCTTAAATGTAACAAAAATTGTTGTTGCTTCGGCTGATGAAATTAACGAAGTAATACAACCAGAAGAAGTTGAGTTGTTTACGCAAAATTCTTGGTCATACTAAAATGGTTGGTATTAATTTTAAAATATATTCTGAAACTCATAAACCGTATATATTTAATTAAAGCTTATTCACCATAAATACGAAAGCCATCATTAGTATCATGTGATTGATTTTCAATATAAGTTTTTATAATTTCATCTGTAACATTGTCACCACTTCTAACGAAAGACCCTCTAGCCTATATATAGCATTTTCCGATTGAGTGAAGTACATTTTACTTGTTTCGGGAATGGAGCGAAGCGTATTTCCCGAAATCTTGTACCTTATATAAACGGGAAACGCTATATGTCATCTCTAAAATTGTTTTCTAACTTGAGAAAATTCAGCTATGATATGAATTTTTTCCTATGTTATACTAAACGACTTGTAATTACTTGTGGTGATATTGAGACGATAACATGAGTGAATATATAACAAAATTGCTAAAGCTGTCTCCTAAAGGCGATGGATTTATCTCTCTCGATAGGAGATAATTACCTTTATGCTTGCATTTATGGAAAAACCTGATGATATTTTACAATATCTAGCTAAACATGACCCAGCTGGTTATTGGACTGCATATTTATTTGGTACAGTTTTATATGTTAGGGAACATTCTAAAAATGATCGGGAAAACTATAAATAGAATTTTCCCAGGATTGGAAATCCATTCTGCAATTGATCAACCTTTAGGAATGGCTGCACAACAGTATTTTGACACACATAAATTGCAAATAGCTGATTAGTTATTTTTCCTAACTGCTCTTTTAAATTCTTCTTCTTTTAAGCCTTTGGCTTTTTCATATTCCATTATTTATGCTTTTTTTTACTTTTGCAAAAATCTATTGGATTCATTCTTTGGAGATAACTACCTCAATGCCATTAAGTTAAGCAGGGCGAACACATAGGTTCGCCCCTACAATATTGAAATATATTACATTTTGTAGGGGCAGGCCTGCGTGTCTGCCCTTAACTTAATGGCATTGTAGAAGAACGTACAAGGAGCTTTTTGTTTTTTTCTAATGTAAACCTGGTTAGTTAAAAATACATTCTCCAAACGTTCGACAACAATATTGGAAGATTCATCCGAGCATATCAACAGCCTGATTTTTTAATTGCATTAAATGAAACTGATTGATTAACCTGATTTTTTAATAACTTTTTCAGATAATTTATCACTTTGCAAAATTTACTCCCCATTTCAACATATCTTCATTTTCCAATAATGGCGTGTATAAATCGCCTTGAGCAAAATCACAACCTTGATCTAGTAAAAAATCACGTTGTTCTTCAGTAAATACTCCATTAGCAACTACAGTCAAACCTAACGCATGTGCCATTTCAATGGTTGCTACAGTTATGGCAGTATCTTCTGGTGATGAAATTATTCCCTTAATAAAAGAGCTATCAATTTTTATTTGATCAATGGGGAAACGTTTTAGATATGTCAAAGGAGAATAGCCAGTTCCAAAATTATCAATAGTAATTCTAATTCCAATTTTTTTGAATAATTTCAAAGTTCTAATCGCAGAATTAATATCTTCTAGCAAGATACTCTCCGTTAATTCTAATTCTAAATGTTCTGGATTTAATTCAGATTTTTCAATAGCTTCTATTATAGTTTCTAATAATTGTTTGTTACAAAATTGATGCACTGACAAATTAACAGCGATATGATCTATTGGTAGACCAGCATTCAGATAACTCTTTAATTGCTTACAAGAAGTTTCTAAACTCCACTCTCCAATTGGAACGATAAGTCCGGTTTCTTCTAATAAAGGAGTGAAGTTAATTGATGAAATAAGACCATTATTGGGATGACGAAAATGGATTAAAGATTCTATACCAACCATCTCTTCGGTTGCTAGTTCTATTTGGGGTTGATACAATAATACAAAGTCTTTTTTATTAATAGCTTGGTGTAAATCTGTTTCGATCTGTAAACGAGAAATAGTTTGATCATACATGCCACGATTAAATACGACATAACAGGATTTACCTTTAGATTTAGCCCTTTGCATGGCAATATCAGCATTGCGTAGTACAGTTGCTGCATCTTCCTGTTTAGTATGATAAGCAATTCCAATGCTAGCAGAATTAACAGTTGAATAACTATCTAATGAAAATGGAGTTGCTAAAATTTCTTTATTAATATTAATAGCTAATTGATTAGCAATAGATAAATCTTCTATATCTTCTAATAAAATTAAAAATTTACCTCCATTAAAACGAGCTAAAAAATATTTTTCTGCTAAATTATCTTGTAATCTCTGAGATATTTCCATAATCAACCAATCACCCATATCATGTCCTAAGCTACCATTAATTAAATAAAATCTATCTAAATCAATGAATAATATAGCTATTAAATAATTTTTATCGGTTGCTGATCTTGATATAGCTTGTTCTAAATATTCTATAAATAAATGCCGATTAGGTAAACCAGTTAACTGATCATGCAGATTTGTATAATCAAGCTGTTGTTCTAAAGCCTTGCGTTCACATAAGTCTCGTCCTTCCACTAAAAACCAAATTAGTTTACGTTCCGCATCATATAGCGGAGTGAATAAAAAAGCCAAAATTATCGATTTACCACTCAATTTTTGGATTTCAATTTCATGTCGAATAAATTTGCCATTTGCTGTTATACTGAGAGCAGTTTTTAATTTCAGTTGAGTTTTTTGAGAAGCCCAAGGAGCATCCCAGATTGGTTTTTTTAATACCTCTGAAGTTTGTGAACCACTCAGATTCAAAGCAGCAGTATTAATTTCATATAAAATTCCATTAGGATCAATTAACCACATGAATTCAAAGGCATTATCAAAAATTGTTTGAAATACCTTGATTTTATCGTGTGAACTAATGGAATGTGATAGATGATAATAAGTTTGTTGTAATTGTGACCAAGTTAATTGCTCTTTCCGCAAAAAATGAGTATGGTATCTTTCAATAAATTTAGCATCGATAGATTCATAGTCTTTCGTCAATAAAATAATTGGAATAGTTATATAATTTTCTAAATCATCTAAAAATTTTTGCTGTTGTGTTTGAGTAGCCCGATAACCAATTAATAACATATCATACTGACCTTGTTCGATCTGTTGAGAGTTAATTTCATAATTAGGAGCCCAATCTATAGTCACTTGACTTGATTGCTGATCTAATAATTGCCGAATTTCAAGGTAATCTTTGGCATCATCTTCTATAAGTAAAATATGCATGTTTATGTATGTTTTTAGTTAACAGAAATTTTTAAGTTTTGGATTCTAATTAAAATAGTTTTTCCACGCAGAATGTTGTTATGAAAGTAATTTTATAATATTCAGCCAAAATAATTTACCATTTAATAATTGCAGTAACTTAACAATGAATCTATTACAATTATTAACTCCTCGTTATTGGCTACTATGGATTGGAATAGGTATATTTTGGAGTTTAATTCACTTACCTAATAGTTGGAAATTAGCAGTTGGTCGTTTAATTGGTCGTATTACTTATCATTTGGCCGCTCGTAGGCGTAAAATTGCCATAACTAATTTAAAACTATGTTTTCCTAACTTAACTGACAAACAACGTCATAATATACTATACCAACATTTTGAATCTTTGGGTATGGGTTTGTTAGAGATGTTGAGTGCTTGGTGGCTTAAAGATACTCGATTAAAACCTTTAGAACATATTGAAGGATTAGAATATTTAAATTCTGGTTTAGAACATGGTAAAGGAGTAATTTTATTGAGTGCCCATTTTACTTCATTTGAACTTGGTTCTCGGTTTTTAACCATGCATACTATAATCCATGGTGTTTACCGCCCGCATGAAAATCCATTAATTGAATATTTTATGAAAAAAAGCCGTGAAGGTAAGGCTGAAAAAGCAATTCCTAGAGATAATATACGTGGAATGCTACGCAGTTTAAAACAGAATAAACCTGTCTGGTTAGCAACTGATCAAAATTTTGGGCATAAAAATAGCGTATTTGTAGATTTTTTTGGAATTCCAGCAGCAACTAATATTGCTATTCCACGATTAGCAAAAATGAGTAATGCAGTAATTATACCATTCTTTACTCAACGGTTAAAAGATAATCAAGGTTATAAAGTAATATTACAACCAGCTTTAGAAAACTTTCCTAGTGGAGATGATGTACAAGATGCTTTGCTAATTAATAAACTGATTGAAACTCAAATTAAACAAGCTCCAGAACAGTATTTATGGGTACACAGAAGATTTAAAGATCGACCTAATGGAGAAAAATCTTTTTATGATTAAATTTTGCCATATTATTATGCAACTGGAATATGCTATATAATGTCATCATAGACTTATTTGGAAATAAATATGCCTGAATTACCAGAAGTAGAAACTATAAAACGTGGAATTGCCAATAGTTTAGAAGGTGAAATTATTAAATCGGTATTAGTACGGAATAAGCAATTACGTTGGCCAGTTCCAGACCTATTAACCACTATTTTACCAAAGCAATCAATAATTAATATCCATCGACGGGGTAAGTATTTATTGTGTGAATGTACTAAAGGATATATTTTAATCCATTTAGGTATGTCAGGTAATTTACAGGTATTGCCATCCAAAACTGAATTAAAAAAACATGACCATGTTGATATTATTTTTACTAATGGACTGTGTTTACGTTATAATGATCCACGTAGGTTTGGTTGTATATTATGGACTGAAGCACCAATATTAGAACATAAATTATTAGCTAAATTAGGGCCGGAACCATTAGAAAAAGATTTTACTGGTAAATATTTATATGATCGTGCTAAAAATCGTAGAGTAGCAGTGAAAAATTTTATTATGGACAGCAATATTGTGGTTGGAGTTGGTAATATATATGCTAATGAAGCCTTATTTTTTGCTAGAATTCATCCAGAACGTTCAGTAGGTAAAATTAGTTTAGTCGAATATAAACGTCTTACTAAAGTAATTAAACAAGTATTACAAGTAGCTATAAAAATGGGTGGCACGACCTTACGTGATTTTACTGATAGCTCTGGTAAACCTGGCTATTTTAAACAAAAACTACTGGTATATGGTAAAGCTGGTGAAATTTGTAGTCAATGTGGAACAATAATACATACTAAAAAAATTGGCCAGCGAGCTACTTACTACTGTCCTATATGTCAACGATAAATTAATAACTAACCATGAAGCGTATCTTAATAATGGCTGGCGGTACTGGAGGTCATGTTTTTCCTGCTTTAGCTGTAGCAGAGGCATTACAAACTCAAGCAATAGATGTTTGTTGGTTAGGAACTCGCAAAGGTTTGGAAGCTAAAGTTGTACCAGCAGCTAATATAGAAATTAAATATATCAATATTCAAGGTATACGTGGTAAAGGTTTACTAGGAATATTATTAGCTCCTATTAGAATTACCCTGGCCATTTGGCAATCAATCCAGATTTTACGTGCTGTACGTCCAACTAAGGTTATCGGTTTTGGCGGTTTTGTGACTGGCCCAGGTGGGATAGCTGCATGGTTACTAGGTATTCCATTGTTAATCCATGAACAAAATGCTATAGCTGGTTTAACTAACCGTTGGTTGGCAAAAATAGCTACTAATGTGATGGAAGCTTTCCCCAATACCTTTCCCAATAATGCTATTCACACTGGCAACCCATTACGAACCAATATTACTAATTCACCTAATTCTGTTGATAAGCATGATACCTTAAATATACTGGTTGTTGGTGGTAGTTTGGGAGCTAAAGCATTAAATGTAGTAGTACCAATAGCGTTACAACACATACCATACAATATCGAAGTCTTGCATCAAACTGGTAACTTACATTTTACAGCAATGCAAGAAGCTTATTCTGGCACTGAATTCAAAATTACTGCTTTTATCGATAATATGGGAGAAGCTTACCAATGGGCTGACTTAGTAATTTGTCGAGCTGGAGCAATAACTGTATGTGAATTAGCTCAAGCTGGAGTTGCTAGTATTTTAATCCCTTATCCTTTTGCAGTAGACGATCATCAAACTCTAAACGCCAAATTTTTAGCTGATAAACAAGCGGCAATCTTATTACCACAACCAGAATTAACCGTAGATAAGCTGATAATTATAATAACCGAATTATATAAAAATCGTTCTCATCTACAATATATGACAACTGCTGCAAAAAATTGTGCGATTCCAAATGCTCTACAACAAATAATTGATATAATAACGCAAGATTAGAAATATAATGGGCAACCATAAAGGATTGCCCCTACATATTATAATTTGTAGGGGTAATCCCTTGTGGTTACCCTAATCAATTTTCTGAATTTAATTAAAAATTATCACTTTCCAAGGAAATCATTATTAATGGATATAAAAACTATCAATACCAATGCTTTTGCTGGGCAGAAACCTGGAACTTCCGGTTTACGAAAAAAAGTAACTGTATTTCAACAACAACATTATCTGGAAAACTTTGTCCAGGCAATTTTTAATTCATTGACAGATTTTCAAGGACAAACTCTGGTTGTTGGTGGTGACGGACGTTACTATAACAAAACTGCAACTCAAACTATTTTAAAAATAGCTGCTGCTAATGGTTTTGGCAAAGTTTTAGTTGGTCAAAATGGTCTATTATCCACTCCAGCAGTATCAGCTATTATTCGCAAACAACAAGCTTTTGGTGGCATAGTTTTATCAGCCAGTCATAATCCTGGTGGTCCACAAGGTGATTTTGGAATTAAATATAATATTAGTAATGGAGGACCAGCTCCAGAGAAAGTTACTGATGAAATTTACCAGCATTCTCAAACTATTACTGAATATAAAATTATTGATAGCTCTGATATTGACTTATCTAAATTAGGTATAAATAAGATAGCTGGAATGCAAGTAGAAGTGATTGACGCAATTGCTGATTATGCTGAATTAATGGAAGAATTATTTGATTTTTCAGCGATTAGTAAATTATTTGATTCCGGTTTTACTATGTGTTTTGATGCCATGCACGCTGTTACTGGCCCTTATGCAAAAACTATTTTAGAACAAAAATTAGGAGCAGCTGTCGGTACAGTGATGAATGGTATTCCATTAGAAGATTTTGGTGGTGGACATCCAGACCCAAATTTAACTTATGCTCATGATTTAGTAGATATTATGTACGGAAAAAATGCTCCTCAATTTGGAGCTGCTTCTGATGGTGATGGAGACCGTAACATGATATTAGGTCAAAGTTTTTTTGTGAATCCTTCCGATAGTTTAGCAATTTTAGCAGCTAATGCAACTTTAGCTCCTGGTTATAAAGATGGTTTGGCTGGAATTGCTCGTTCTATGCCAACCAGTGAAGCAGTTGATCATGTTGCTGAATCACTTAAGATTGATTGTTATGAAACTCCAACTGGTTGGAAATTTTTTGGCAATTTATTGGATGCTAAATTAGCTACTTTATGTGGAGAAGAAAGTTTTGGGACTGGTTCTAGCCATGTACGAGAAAAAGATGGCTTATGGGCAGTGTTATTTTGGTTAAATGTTTTAGCTGTAAGTGAACAATCAGTGGAAGATATTGTATATAAACATTGGGCTAAATATGGACGTAACGTATATTCTCGCCATGATTATGAAGGAGTTGATAGTAAAGCAGCCAATGAACTTATGGAAAATTTATATCATACTTTCAGTAGTTTAAAGGGTAAAAAATTTGGTGAACATATAGTAGAATATTGTGATGATTTTGGTTATATTGATCCAGTCGACCATAGTGTTAGCCAAAATCAAGGAATGCGAATAGGTTTTCAAGATGGTTCTCGAATCGTGTTTCGTCTATCTGGAACTGGAACTGAAGGAGCAACTTTACGAGTTTATTTAGAAGCTTTTGAACCAGATACCACAAAACACCATTTAGATTCACAAATTGCATTAGCTGACTTGATTAAATTAGCAGATGAAATAGCCAAAATCAAAGATTATACTGGAAGAGATAAGCCATCTGTTATTACTTAGTTTTTAGATATATAGGTGTTTAGAAATATAGTTTTAATTGTGAATTAGTGAATTAAAAATCATTTAGATATTATAAGTAGCTTTCAAAACCTTAATTAACATCAGTTTGACAGAGATAAAATTATGCAAATACCACCAATATATCAAACTATTATTGCCAACCTTGAAACAGTAATCACCGGTCAAACTGATGCTCTTAGAAAGTTATTAGCTGCTTTTATTAGTGGTGGACATGTATTATTAGAAGACTTACCTGGCACGGGTAAAACTACTTTAGCCAAAGCATTAGCCCAATCCCTACAAATTACCTTTCAAAGAATCCAATTTACCCCAGATTTATTACCTTCAGATATTTTAGGGGTATCAATTTTCAATCAGCAAAACCAGAAATTTAGTCTTCATAAAGGACCTATTTTTACTGAAATTTTGTTAGCTGATGAAATTAATCGTGCTTCACCTCGTACTCAATCGGCACTTTTGGAAGCAATGGAAGAACAGCAGGTTAGCATAGATGGAACTCGTCATCAATTAAGTGAAACTTTTTTTGTGATAGCTACCCAAAATCCGATTGAATTTCATGGTACTTATCCGTTACCAGAAGCGCAGATGGATAGATTTGCGATGCGATTTAATTTAGGTTACGTTAGTGCCGAACAAGAAGTGGCTATTTTAACCAATCAGGCAAATAAAACAATCTCTCCTTGTGCTAATGAAGCTGATATTAACAAATTAAGACAAGCAGCTAAATCAGTTCGTATTAGTGAAGAATTAAAATATTATATTGTTAATTTAGTGAGAGCCACTCGGGATATGGAAGGAGTGCAAATAGGAGCTAGTTTGCGGGCAGCATTAACTCTTATGAAAGCATCGCAAGCTTTGGCCTTATTTGACGGGATAGAATTTGTCACTCCAGAACATATTCAAGAAATAGCAATTCCAGTAATTGCCCACCGTTTAAAAATTGATTCACAAGCACGTTTCAGCGGTTTTAGTGGAGAAAAAATAGTACAAGATATTTTACGTAAAGTAGAAGTTCCAATTTAGTGACTGAGGATTTAGTTAGCACATTGCTTTCTTAGTGATTGATATTTATTAAGGATTAAGAATTACTACAATCTAAATGAAAATAGTTAAAATGAATGATATGGAAATAGCAAATATTGAACTTAAAAAATTTAAAAAAACTTTAGATATGGTATTAGACTGTGTCTTTATGTTTGACTCTAACACTTTTAAATTAATTTATGTAAATAAAGGAGTTACCAATCATTTAGGTTATGATAAACATGAATTATTAAATATGACTCTATTAGATATAAACCCATATTTAACTAAAAAACAAATTCAAACTTTTTTAATTCCTTTAACAGGGCATTCTAAACCATCACTTACTTTAGAAACCATACATCAACATAAAAATACCACTTTAATTCAAGTTGAAGCATTTTTTCAATATATTCAAGAAGAAGATTTTTTTATAGCAATAGTCCGTAATATTACTGAACGTAAACAAGCAGAAGCAAAATTACATCAAGATATAAAACAAGCTGAAACCACTAAAAAAACTGCTGAAATAGCAAATCAGGCTAAAACAGCTTTCTTGGCTAATGTTAGTCATGAATTACGCACTCCTCTCAATGGTATTTTAGGTTATACCCAGATTTTAAAGCGTGATAAAAATTTAACCAATAAACAAAAAGATAGTATTCAAACTATTCATCGTAGCGGTGAACATTTATTAACATTAATCAATGATATTTTAGATTTATCGAAGATTGAAGCTGGTAAATTAAATATAATGCCTGTTGATTTTTACTTCTCTGCATTCTTGCAAGATATAGCTGATTTGATGAAAATGCGAGCAACTCAAAAAGGTTTAACTTTTAAATATGAAATTTTACATCCTTTACCAATTGCAGTTCAAGCTGACGAAAAAAGATTACGGCAAATTTTATTAAACTTATTAAGTAATGCGATCAAATTTACTAATGAAGGCGTTATCAACTTTAGAATTATTTATTATAATGGTCGAGTACGTTTTGAGATAGAAGATACTGGAATAGGAATTCCAACTGAACATTTAGACACAATTTTCTCATCATTTCATCAGATTGGTCATCAAAATCAACAAGGTACTGGTTTAGGATTATCTATTAGTAAACAATTAGTAGAGATGATGGATGGTCAATTATTAGTTTCTAGTTTATTAGGTAGTGGTAGTATTTTTTGGTTTGATATGCAGCTTCCGGAAGCTCAAGTTGTTAACGATTTATATCAACCATATCAACATGGAACTATTATTGGTTATAATTTGACTGATAAAACTAGTTTACCATTTAAAATTTTACTAATTGATGAAATATGGCAAAATAGGAGTTTTTTAGTTAATTTATTAAAAAATATTGGTTTTATTGTATTTGAAGCCAGTAATAGTAAAGAAGCTTTAGATTTAGCTATTCAAAACTTACCAAACGTGATTATTACCGATTTGATAATGCCACATATGAATGGGTTTGAATTAGTACAAAAACTGTATAAATTACCGGAATTACAAGAAGTAATAATATTTATTACATCAGCTGATGTATTTGAACAACAAAATTTACAAATAGATTGTAATGAATTTTTTGCCAAACCAATTGATACAGGAATTTTATTAAATAAATTAGCTAAATATCTACCATTAAAATGGGTTTTTGAAGATATAGACACCTCAACAGAAAATACAAATATTATTGGCCCTTCCACAGAACAAGCTGCCATATTATTAAAATTAGTATTAGCTGGTAATGTTAAAAAAATAATTAATAATGTCAATCAATTAGAACAACAGTATCCTGAATTAGCACAATTTACTACTGAAGTCAAAAAACTAGTCAGAAATTTTGCTATGTCTGAACTTAAAACATTTATTAAATTATATATTTAAGCTATTGAATATCTTTATATATACATATTAATAAATATAATGGAGTCCAATGTTTGATTATGATATTTTAAAAATATTTGACCTAGAATCACAACCTTCCATTTTTAGTTCCTAAATTTGATAGCATATTATCATCCTATTTAACTAAACCTCTAGCTTTAGATAAAAAATCAAGTTTGACTAAACAATCCATAATTATTTATAATTACCAATTTACAATTCATAAATCATACTTTTTAGTAGGGAAATCAAACTATGCCAATATATGTGGCAGCACCGAAAGAACAAATGCCGGAAGAGCAACGTGTGGCCTTAGTGCCGGACATTGCCAAGCGTTTGGAAAAACTTGGTGCGACCGTTATTATCGAAAAAGATATGGGCAAAGGAGCATATTTTGCTGATGCTGACTTTGACCAAGTTGTTGAAACTTCAGAAGAACTGTATAAACAAGCCAATGTAGTGCTTAAAGTTCAAGCTCCTACTTTGGAAGAAATTGAACAGATGCAGGAAGGCACGGTTTTAATTGGATTATTGAATCCATATCGTGATCCAGAAATAATTGCCAAATTACGAGATAAAAAAATTACCAGTTTAGCTATGGAATTAGTCCCACGTATTTCTAGGGCTCAATCTATGGATGTATTGTCATCACAGGCTGCTATAGCTGGTTATAAAGCTGTCATCCGAGCTGCTGATTTAGCTAATATCTTCTTTCCCATGCTAACTACTGCTGCTGGTACAATTCGGCCAGCTAAAATTCTAGTTATCGGTGCTGGAGTTGCTGGTTTACAGGCTATCGCAACTGCTAGACGTTTGGGAGCAATGGTGGAAGGCTACGATGTACGAGCTGCTACTAAAGAGCAAGTGGAATCGCTGGGTGCAAAGTTTGTTGATATTGAAATTAAAGCTGAAGGTTCTGGTGGTTATGCTCGAGAATTGACTACTGAGGAAAGACAGCAACAACAGGATATTTTAGCTAAACATATTGCAGCTGCCAACGTGGTTATCACTACTGCCGCAATTCCGGGTCGTCCTTCACCAAAGATTATTACTACTGCAATGGTAGAGAATATGAAAGCTGGATCGATAATTATTGATTTAGCGGCCGAAGGTGGTGGTAACTGTGAATTAACTAAAGCAAATGAAACTGTTGTTCATCAAGGAGTTAAAATTCATGCTCCGACTAGATTACCAAGTGAAACTTCAGTTCATGCTAGTGAAATGTACGCCAAGAATTTATTCAATTTATTATCTCTGATGCTTAAAGATGGTGAATTGGTTATAGATTGGGAAGATGAAATTATTGTCGGCTGTGCTTTGACTCATGCCGGAGAGATTAAATATGCACCAGCGAAAGAGTTGGTAGAGGGAGCAAACTAATGATTGAAGGACTCGTAGCAGTATTATATATTTTTATGTTATCCGCATTTGTTGGCCATGAAGTAATTGCCAAAGTTCCAGTGATTTTACACACTCCATTGATGTCCGGTTCTAACTTTATTCACGGCATCGTGTTGGTGGGAGCTATGATTGCGTTGGGACATGCTGATACTAATTTAGAAAAAACTATTGGTTTTATCGGAGTAATGTTAGCCACTGGTAATGCTGTAGGTGGTTATTTCGTTACTGAAAGAATGTTGGAAATGTTTAAAACCAGCAAAGGTGATAATAAATGATTGATAATTGGCAATTTTTCTTAATTGAAAGTGTTTATTTTCTGGCAGCAATTTTATTTATTTTAGGACTCAAGAAAATGAGTTCTCCAGTGACAGCTCGGGGTGGGATTATTTGGGCTGGAGTTGGTATGATATTAGCGACTTTAGCCACCTTTTTAACTCCACATCTTAGCAACTTAGATTTAATTGTGATTGCTATCGTTCTTGGTGCTACCCCTGCTTGGTGGTCGGCTAAAAAAGTAGCGATGGCAAATATGCCACAGATGATTGCTTTGTATAACGGGATGGGTGGTGGTGCAGCTGCTGCTATCGCTGGAGTGGAATTGATTCGAGCTAGTGCTGGTCATGAGTTATCACCTACTGTGCAGACTCTAGCGGTATTAGGAGCTATCATTGGTACTATATCTTTCTCTGGTTCTATCATTGCTTTCGCCAAATTGCAAGGTTTAATTAAAAAGTCTTTACTGTTTAATAAACAACAGATTATCAACTTAGGTTTATTTGTCTTCCTCTTAGTTTTGGGAGCAGTAATAGTTTATATGGGCTCAGTGCCAATTATAGTTATTATCTTGTTCTTCGTGGTGGCATTAGTGTTTGGAGTGTTGGTGACAGTGCCAATCGGTGGAGCGGATATGCCAGTGGTAATTTCATTGTTTAATGCCTTGACTGGATTAGCGGTGGCATTTGAAGGTTTCGTATTGAGTAATGCGGCCATGATTATCGCTGGTACAGTGGTTGGAGCGGCTGGAACGTTGTTGACTCAGTTAATGGCGAGAGCTATGAACCGTCCAATAAGCAATGTGTTATTTAGTGGTTTCGGAGCTGCCGAGGGTCAAGAAGTTAGTGATGATTCTGGGATAGAAGGTAGTCTGAAACCGATTGATGCTACCGATGCGGCAATTATGATGGCGTATGCGGAACAGGTGGTTATCGTACCTGGTTATGGTATGGCTGTAGCTCAGGCTCAACATAAGATTTGGGAATTAACTCGGGCTTTAATTGAGCGGGATGTACGGGTTAAGTTTGCGATTCATCCGGTTGCTGGGCGGATGCCGGGACATATGAATGTGTTGTTGGCTGAGGCTGGCGTTCCATACGATATTATCTTTGATTTGGAAGAGATTAATGCTGAGTTTGAGCAGTCGGATGTGGCGTTGGTGATTGGGGCTA
>JQIA01001148.1_pt1 | contig 14210 bp, 28 predicted proteins | sample 811431 | NCBI WGS metagenome assembly JQIA01 (sample SAMN02998118, study PRJNA258478) | marine sediment metagenome | biome: marine; feature: seafloor; material: sediment; isolation source: oil-polluted sediment collected from 3 locations (0.5 km, 0.7 km and 0.9 km)... | place: USA: Gulf of Mexico ... | reverse complement strand
CTATCTTTTTTATAATCAAGAATGATTGATTTAATATCAAAAGCAGATGATATACCAAGTTCAATTGTTTGCTTTGCGTTTATAATTCTTTCTAATTTACCAAATAATCCTGTTAATTGTTTTATGTTAGAATTTTTAGTTGTTAAAGAACCGCTGAAACCAAATTTATTTTCTGCATTAACACAATTATTAATTATTTTTGTTACACATTTTACAGATTCAGTATTGTTAAAAATGATGTGGCATTCGTCTACCATAAGAGTTGAAAATTTATTAAAGTAATCTTTAGAGTTATTCATTATTTCTTTAGTCGATAAGCTTTGATACGTAGATATGGTTATTTGTTTATTTGATGTTTTATCTTGACCTGAATAAATCTTATGAACGTAAGTATTATAATCAACCCAATCATTCGCATAATCACAAAAATCTTTTGTTAATTGTTCTACTAATTGGACTGAAGGAACTATGATTAATATTTTTTCATTCTTATTATTCATCAAAAGAAAATTAGCTATTAGAAACATATTCAAACTTTTACCGCTATTAGTGGCACTCTCACAAGTCAATCTTTTTTCTTTAAGACATTTTATAACAGCTTCTGTTTGATGATCATAAGGTTTGAATGGTAATTTAATTAAATCACAAAAATCATGAATCTCTTTTTCTGTAACAGTTAAACCCTTATCAAATAGATTTAAATCACAAACAATGTCTGTAGTATAATTTCTAACTATTTTATAAGCTTCTTTAGCAAATCCAATTGGTAGTTTACCTGTTTGAATATTAAACAGTCTTATGAAACCATCCCAGAGACCTGCTTTATACTGTGGAGTGAATTGATAATTATCTGCTTTGAATGCGAACTGAGATGAAAGTTTTTTAGCTAAATGTTGATCAAAGTTCTTGATCTGAAGGAAAGAGTTGTCTAATTTTTTTAATATTACTGTCATTTCTATTGTCTCTCTTTTTTATTTTTATTTACATAAGAGAGACAATTAATACTTACTATTTTTGTTATCTTGTAAACTATTTATAATAGCTACTATATATTTTTTTGATTTCTTTTCTGTTTCAACTATAAACTTATCATGTTTCATTTCTTTTGACAATATAATAGCAAGCTCATTATATGTGTTACAGTCTTTAGCCGATTTATAATATTTGATTGAAATGTTTTTATAATAATAAAATTTTGCATCAACTTTTTTCTTTTTTTTATATTTTTTCTTTGGTTTAATTCTATTAGAAACAGGAACGTCCCACATTTCTTCATGAAATAATCTCAATTCTTTTTCTTTTTTAGATTCTTTAATTAATCCATGCGCTTGTTGATGATGATATCCGCATAAAATTATTAAATCTTCTGGTTGTTCTTCTCCATAAGGTTTATTGTAATGTTTGTGATGAACTTGAACATTTTTAGATCCGCAAATTTCACAAGCATTTCCTCTGATTTTAAAAAGATTTTCTTTTATAATATCCCATTCATCTGATATTATAAATTCACGATGTAATTTTTGTTTTTTTGTAAGGGTCATATATGTTTATTCTTAGCTTATTTTTACTTTAGATTCAATTTGCTCAAACAATAATTTAAGCTCTTCATAAAGATAAATTGAAGAAGAACGATATAAAGCACATTCTTCCTCAATCGGACAGGAGATACATGTTGAGAATTTATTGAAATGAATTTTACATAGATTGATTGTCTTGTCAGATAGCTTCATATTTTATTTTTATTTACATGAAATTATCTTGTTTTAAAAAATAGTAATTAAACTATTATCTATTTTCTTTCCTATGAAATATTCTATTTTATTACTATCTTCATTTTCATAAATATCTAATACTATATCATCACTAATGAATTGCTTTCTTCTAAATGAATTAAATCCGATATCACAAATATAATATTTATCTATGTCTATTTTAGAAGTTAATTCAATTTCATCAAGCATTATTTTATTTGGTTCAATTTCTATATATTCTATATTTAAGGGTTTTCTGAATACAATAGATTTTTTTATTGATATAGGTTGAATATAAATATTATTACAATTATCATTAATGTCTTGTGTAATTTCATATCTATTAAATTCAATGTCTATACCAACAATAATCTCAACACCTATCACTTTCCATACACCTTGAATAAAATCTATTTCTATAAGATTATTTTTTTCAATACTTAAATCTGAATTGATAGATTTTATAGTAGTTGAAAATACACTATCCATCAATCATTTCCTGAAATCGTTCTTCTACAGACGATTTGTTTTTCCTGAACATATTAATTTTTTCATCATCTGATTTATTTTCAATTCTAAATACATTGTCTGCTGCAGATTCATTAGCGATTTTTCTAACAGCTTCAAGATTCTTATCTGTGCCTGAAGATATGATATTATCTCTCCTATCTTGAATTTTTGATAATACATTATTTGTTTTGATTTTTCCGCTATTAACAATATATTCGGTTTTTATATCTTCAATATAATTTTTCTGATCTTCTAAAGCTTGCTCAACACTAATTTCTTCAGGTTTAATTAAATTAATATTATCTTCAATAGATGTTATATTATTTTCACACTCATCTATTTTTCTAATGCATATTTCACCGATTTCTTTGTTTTTAGTTGTTATGGCTGTTTTTAAATCTTTCTCAAATGATTCTTTACTTCTAACATTGTCTCTCAGTTGCTGATTAAGACTAAATGTTTGTCCTTTAATTTCTTTTAGAAGATTTCTAATATCTGTATATTTTTTTTGTTCAGAATCAATAATCTGATTATATACAATCTCAGGATCTTTTTTAATTGTTGAATTAACTTCCTTTTCAATCTTACCCATAAATAACGCACAAACTCTTTTAAGCATTTTTTACCTCTTTTTTTAAAGATTAAATTAATAATGTATTATACACAACAAATATAATATTGTCAATAGTTACTGGCCGTTAATGAATTTTTCATATTCAACTATATTTCCACAAAAGAAGGATAAATTCCCGATATGCTTCAACATAGCTTCAATTTGCTCAACTTCTGATTTAAATGTTCTTACTTTTGAATTTTGTTCGATGTATTCTGAATCTGTCTCAACGTGCCATTTTATCTCTTTATCATTAAGTGCTCTGTCAAAATCATCTTTGTAATAATAATACTTTTTTCTTTCAAGATGTTCTAAATCTTTTAATTCTTTTAGATATTTTTTCTTCCATAAATAGAGCCATTTTGAGAAGATCCCATGCTGAACAGGAATTTCATATAATTTATCGTTTATATTTGCTCTTGTTATATCTATACTTTTTTTATATGATTCGTTTAATTCAAGAAAGTTCATATTCAAGCTCTTTTATTTTTTTAATAATTTCTGTGTAGTGTAATACTTTCAAATTAAAAACAGGAATTTTATAATCAAGCGCAATCTGAATTGCTGTTCCTGTTCCTCCTGACATTCTTGATCTTGTAATCGAATTATCTGAACCATATCCGTCTGAAGTCCAACATAAAACAAATTTAGAATATATGCTCAGATCTTTACCGAATATCTGAAGAACATTTCTTGCATGTAATTTTTTAGCATAATCAGATAAATTATGAAAATAAGGATGATATTGTTTTACGAATTTAATCAAATGTTCATTTGCATCATCCGCATAATAAATTTCTTTTGATCCGCTGACAATATCATTACCAGTTTCAAATGCTGAATCTGCTCTTAATGCTCCTCCAGATCTCAAACAATAATTCTTCTTAGCAAGATTTTCAGCTATTTTAGTCATTATTTTTAAAATATTATCAGGAGTTTTTCTACTACCAATCCCTGTATAATAATATTTTAAATTTTCATTATGATTTATCTTCAATGTTTTGGCGATTCAAAATCAAATATAGAAGTTTCAAATTTAATAAGATCTCCTATATCATATTTTTTATCTGCTGTTATATTGCTACGATTATTGATCCAAAAAGCATTATCGATAGAATATGTATAAGTGTTATCGCTGTTTAAAGTTCTTGTTATTATTTTATATCCTTTTTCATGTGAAATATTTCCTGAACATGAACACAATAACAAACATACAATAATTATAAAATATTTCTTCATTTGTTTTCTCCTTTCTTCATAATTGCTTTTGAAATGTTAAAAATTCTACAGTCTTTTTTATGATCACATTCTTTACAATCTGTCGGAACTCTAAATTTTTGTGTGCGATTTTCGCATTTTTTCATTTTTGTTCTCCTTATTTGATTGCGTTTATAATCCATTTAATTGGCCAACAAAGCAGAAACATTCCTATTAAAGAAGATATTATGCACATAGTAAGCCACATATTACAGCTAATATTTAATTCGCTACATATAATAGCTGTCCAAATAGGTGAAAATGCTGTAGACATTAATATAAAAATTCCATAAAAAAATCTAAATATCATTATCATTCCTTTTCAAAATAAATCATTAATAGAATTTTCTTTTTCTTTCATTATCTGATTAAAACATACTTTAACAATAACCGGGAATTTTAAGTTAAAGCCAGTATAAGATTCTAATAAATCTCTTTTTATCAAATGTTTATGTGGATGGTTAGAATCTTTTATCAAATCATAACCATCCAACAAACATTTCACAATATCATCAAATTCATTATCTGATACTAAAGACTCATTTCTTATATAATAAGCATAAGAATGAATCAAGTACTCAGATATTAACTTATTTATTTGTGTCAATATCATATTTATTTAGAAAGGATGGAAATTCGTCACATGTACTGTTATAACTAACAACACAATCATAACCATTAACATTATTCTTTTCAATGATATATTTTACAATTCTAAAATCACCCAATCCTGCTCTAACTTTATCTCCTACCTTTGTATTTTCTTTCGTGCATTCAACCCATATTTCTTTCTTTACAAAGATAATTTCATCTCTAACACAATTTATTTTTGTTGAATCTTCAACCAAATCTGCTATAGTACATTCTCCCCGCCCTTCTAAATACTTCTCAAACATACAACCTCTACATTCTTTAATTTCTTTCTGTGTTTCAAATTCTGGAATTTCTAATTTCATTTTGTTCTCCTTTAAATTAATTAATACATTATTAACAACTAAATAATAATAAAAATTTTTATCTCTGAAAAATAAAATTTTATTATCAACATCAAATCTTTGAACAATCTCACAATTATTAATAACATCATTTATATTTGTGTACATATTTTCCCTCCATTTTGTTTTCATAAATTACATAATATAATACAAATCAATAATTGTCAAACGATTTATATAGATGAGTTATAAGAAATATCGTTAACCCCAAATGTGCATGTAAATTCAATTTCATCTGCTGTCGCGGTCATTGTTTGGTGGTCAATCTGCTCAAGTGAGATAGGAAAAACATTTAAAAACGTGAATGAAAAGATAGGTCTATACTCTGCATCTAAGACAAAATATTCAACAGAATCATAAGTCATAGTTGAAGAATCGCCAACAAAATTACCATTAATCCACTCAAACAACTCTATATAATTAGAATAATTTTCATCTAATTTAAAGGTTATAGTTAATTCTCCAATCTCTCTATTATCACCAGCTAATTTAATTTGACATCCTTCATATAAAACTAATGTTTGTGGAACAGATATTTCAGGTATTTGAGCAGATAGAATAGAATCAGATATATTTTTATAGTTTGAGAATTGAACATTAAATCTATTTTCGGATGTTGCGTTTACGTCAGTCATGTTATTTCCTTATTTTATTTTTATTTATGTTTTAAAAAAAAATCATTTAAACTTTAATTTATAATAATCTTTAATGGTAGATAAATATCATACTATGTCGTACAACGAGCAAATAACGTGTTTAAACGCATGTTCATGTAAAGTTGATACCTACATATAGGTTTAAAATAATAATGCGTTTAAACGACGCTTAGACGTTTAAAAATTGAAATGACACATAAAGAATATTGAAATTGATTATTTTCAAAATATTAAACTAATCAAATAAACATGAAAAAATAAATCTAATAAAAACAATCACATAAAATAAATATGAAAATAAAATAAAAATAACTGTTGACAACGTATATTTGTTCATGATATCATATCCTTTATATAAAAACATTAATAAATTTCTAAGTCAACCATATAAAATATAAATTCGCCAAACAAATCATTTATAACATTTTATTCAAAAAATAATTATTATGTTGCAATTTTATTAATCGTGTGTTATAATACATCATTATAAACATTTAAAGGAGATATGATTATTTGTTTAAGGATAAATTAATTTGGATAAATCAGTATTTTACAAAAAAATATCAAATGTTGAGCTATATGATGAAGTAGGAAAATCTCAAGAACAAAATCATCCAACACAAAGATTTCAGATTATAGTATATTCAATAGCGCATAAGATTTTAAGACAAAGAAGATTCTTTCATACAACAGATGATTGGAAAGAAGATGCTTGTAGTTACGCGTTAATTAAATGCTGCGATGTCTATCATAAGTATGATTTGAGTAGGAATAGTTCAGCATATGCTTTCTTTCATCAAACTATAAAAAACTCAATATATGATTGCTTCACGAAAGACTTTTATAAATACTTTGAAATGAAGAAGAATCTTATACAGTACAATTCTTCTTCAGATCAATATAATGATTTATATTATGACGATATTAAAAAAGATGAGGATAAAAAATATAAAGATCAATTTGCACCAAAAACATTTTAAATTTATAGATTTAAGTTAATTAGAATTTTTTCTATATTATTTTCATCCCAGTATGGAATTCTAATTAACTTAATATTATTAACTTTACAATATTTGTTTTTTATATTATCTTTTTCTTTACATTCATAGAATTTATCTTCTGTTTTATGAAAGAATTCAATAAATTTAAAATGTTGAATGCCGTCAAATTCAATACATATATTATGATTTGGTAGATAAAAATCAAATTTTAAATTTCTTTTATATTTGCAATTATCAAATTGTTCCTGTTTGAAAAAAATAATATTATTTTTTTCAAAAAATTGTGTTATTATAATTTCACCTTTAGATTTAGCAGATATATTACATCTTGGGCAGCCAATATTATCTTTATGATGATTTAGTGCCTGTTCAAAAATTAATTCACATCTATTACATTTTATTTTCATTTTAGTAGAGTTATTAATATATGTTTCCCAATAATAAAAATATTCGTTGTTTTTATATATTTTACTTAATTGAATTTTTTGATGATATGCTGATAATGTTTGTTTTTCGCTTATTATATGTTTCCCGCATTCTGGACAACCTTGGCCTGATGCGTGATTGCTAGGAGCCTGCATAAATTCTTCATGAATTGGACATATTATTCTCATAGGAGTAGAATTATCAATATAAGTTGTCCAATCATATGTGTAAAAAATACCGTGCGTGTTGTAAAAGCTATTTTTTGTGTCGTCAATAGTTTTTTTATTTTTATTACCCGTTGAAATATTACCACAATCATTACATCCTGATACAAGATGAACTCTTGGTTTTTGTTCAAATTTACCGTGAATAGGGCAATATATGATCATAATAGTATCCATACCTATAAAAGTTGACCAATCATAAACATATTTAGTGTTGTGTTTTTTAAAAAATCTTCTTTTTATTTCATTCATTTCTTTTTTAGTGTATATTTTGACACAGCAACGCATTCTATACCCATTTGAATATGATTTAAATTTTATTTTATTTTTACATATAGGACATAAAAAGTTTTTATTTATATTGTTAAAATAACAATATATCTTTTCTTGAAATACAACATCACCTAAAAATAATGTAAATCGATCAATTATTTTCTGATGTGACATATATATTTGTTTTAATATATATGGATTTTTTTTATTTTCTGATATTTTGAAAAGATATTGATTTTTAATAAGAAGACGTAATTCATTGTTTGACATTTGATTTTCCTTTATGTTATAATGTAAATATTGTTGAAGATGTTGAAGCAACCTTTATGGCTTCTTTGAAGCTTAGGACTCCATATCCTAAATTTCCATCTTCTTTATTTTTATTTACAAAAGAGGAGAAATAAAATGAGTTTAGTAGTAGGAGATATTCATGGATCTTACAATCTGTTAATGAAAATATTAGATATATTGCCTCATGATGATTTAGTATTTACTGGCGATCTAATAGACAGAGGACTAGATTCATGTAAAGTAGTTGAATTTGTAAAATCCAATGATTATAAATGCGTTCTTGGCAACCATGAAGATTTAATGCTAACAACAATTGAATTATCTGGTGATACGTGGAAATATGAAAGAAAATTAGTGAAAGGTTATATAGCTGAAACATGGGATTATAACGGAGCAAAAGCAACATTTGATTCTTACAACAATGATTTTGAGTTAATGAACGAACATTATGAATGGATGAAAACGCTTCCTTTGCTTCATTGGGTTGATGATAAAACAGTTGTTTCTCATTCTTATTATCTCCCTTATATTGGAAAAGAAAATGATCCGATGTTTAAAGATTCAGTTACTTGGGATAGATATTCAAGACATGCATCAAACGGAATTTTAAACATTCACGGCCATAGTATCGTAGATGATGTTTTGATTAGTAATAATTATGTGAACGTAGATACGGGAGCATTTAGAAATAATACTTTAAGTGCCTTCGATACCGAGACAAAAAAAGTATATCAAGTAAAGGAATAACATATGGAAGAAGAAAAGTTATGCGATTATTGCATATATGAACCTGATTGGAAATTAAAAACAAAGACAAATGTATCTATTGTTGGAAATTGTAAAAAAATTGATAAAAAAATAAGTTGTTGGTTTATGTCAAATACTACTAAATCTTTTATTGTAGAATCATTAAACTATATTAAAATATGGAATTCATTTTCGGAATGCGATTACTTCAAAGAAAAGGAAAATATAAGAATATGAAAGAAAAGTTATGTGATTGTTGTATATTAATGGGAAGAAAATTCTATAAAAATGATAAAGTAGATAGAGTAAAATTATCAATTCATTTTGAAAAATGGTATCGCGAACAAATAGCATTTGATATTAAAGAACAATTCGCTTACAGTGTTATAGCAGCATATGCTAAAAATTTATGTGATTGTTTGTGCCATAAGGAGAATAAAAATGTGTAAAGATCATTTTGAAGCATTAGAGTTAGAATATAATAATAAATCTGATGACAAAAAAAGAATAAAAGAGCTTGTATATTCAATTGATGTATGCTACAATTCAATATTATGTGTAATATCTGAAGGTCGTGAATTTATGACTTCAGATGAGATTTATGATCATACAGTAAAAGAAATAAAAAAATTATATGAAATTTCAATAAAGGAATAAAAATGTTTAAACATTGTGAAATATGGCGAGTTAGATTTGGAGACAAAAATAAATCTCATTCGTCTGAATTATTTTGTGTTTTAAATGAGTTAGAATTATATGACGCTATTAATGAGTATGTGGATTTTAGAAAAAAAGAAGATAGTATAATTGATTATGGTATTGTTGAGATTCAAGGAAGAGGTGCTACACCAAAACTATACATTAAAGGAGAATAAATGTCTTTTTTACTTGTTGGCGATATTCATCTAGATAAATATGAAGAAACAATAGATGAAAAAATACTTTTAATTGGAGATATTCTAAAGAATGATGCTGATAGGTTTATTTTCTTAGGTGATATTTTCAACCATAGAAAACATGTTGATAAATATGCTGTTGAAAAATTACAAGATTTATTTTCATCATGCAAGAAAGAGATATATTTAATAGTAGGAAATCACGACACAAAATTTAATAATACTCTTTATCCTAATTCTTTACAAACGTCATTTAAGAATATTTCAAATGTTATAGTAGTTGATAAACCAATGAAGATAGATGATTTTTTATTAATTCCTTGGATCAATGAAGAGAACTACTTAGATTGTATTGACACAATTAAAAAATCAAAGAAAAAATATTGTGCAGGCCATTTTGAAATAAATTCTTTCTTGATGACTCGAGGAATTGAATGTAGAGCAGGTCTAAAAATATCTTTGTTCAGACATTTTGAAAAAGTATTTAGCGGACATTATCATCCAAGACAAGAAAAAAATAATATTCTTTATGTTGGTAATATTATTCAAGAGACTTGGACAGATTATTTAAATATAAAAGGCTATTATGTTGTAGATGATAGAATAACATTTATTAGACACGGTAAAGAATCGTATCATTATATTGTTTTAGAAAATAAAAAATCTGATTTTGATCTTGACAAGTATGATGGTTGTAATGTAAAATTGTTTTTTAAAGAGAAATTAAATAAAAAGCAGCATGATAAGATAGAGGAATTAAAATTAAAACTTAAATCTTATCAGGTGTTTGATGAGTCAATTGAACTGGTTGAAGTAAAAATTGATAAAGCAGAATTTAAGGATGTCTTAGATGAATTTTTGTTAGAACAAGAGATGGATGATGATTTAAAGATTTCAATTAATGAATATATGTTGAATAAATATAAAAAGGAGATTGAGTAGATGGAATATTATGAAGAGAGAAATAAATTGTGTTTTGTTTGTAAATATCAACCATTATGGAGTCATGAATATTTTAATGATGATATGAAGGAAGAATTTTGTATAGGACATTGTAGATTAGATTCTACAAATAATATAAAATTTTATGATAACAACTTTCATATGAACGAACATAATACATTTGAAGGTTGTTATAATTTTGAATTAAATAATTTAAATATCAGTAAATTAGAAGTGAAACAAATTGATATTGATTATTTCCAGATTAAAATGTATGATAGAAAAATAAAGATTTGTGGTGGCGATTTAGAAAGTCTTTTTTCATCTTTATTTGGTATAGAGGAGATTGAATGAAAATAATTAATATAGATGCTTATCTTGATGGAGGAACAATAATTATTCATACAGACGATGGTTGTTTTTGTTATGATAATAGAATAAATAGCGAAACAAAAGGATATATGTTTAGTGGTTATCCTAAAGATGATAAATCTAATATTATGTCAACGCAAATGTTCCGTAAATATAATTTTGAAATAATTCAATCGTTATTACATGAAAGAATTAAAAGTGAAAAGAAATGAAAAAAGACTTGAATGATGAAGAATTTCTTGATAAAATAGATGAATGGCACGATGGAGATTTTGAATGTGAATTATATGAACATTTAAGTATGACTCTTGAAGAATATTCTCAGATGGTTATGAATGGTAATACAGCAGATTTTGATTCTGTTAATTTAGGTTCGAATCCTTCCGGCTCTTCCAAACATGGAGAAATAAAAATGAAATTACAATATGAAGTAACTTACGGGAATACAGAAGAATATCATACTAAAGAATTTGATACATATGAAGAAGCCTTAGATCTTTTTAATCGTAATGTAACCAATATTAATTTTTTATATATGAAATGCAATCTTCCTGTTTCATATGTTAGAATGAGAAATAATATTAATAGAACTTTTACTAATTCATTTATAACAAAAGAAATGATGGAATATGAGGGAGTATTTTAAAATGACATTAACAGAGGGAAATGTTAAAAACAGAAAGAGAAAAGATACTAATTTGAGACCTACATCACCACCTCCTACACCAACAAAAACAATTTCATATAAAAAATATGAATTTTGTAAATCGGTTAATTGTTCTTGTTTAAAATCTGATGATATGAAAATTGAAAGTTGTATATGTTTTTTTGAAGAAGATTGTTTATACACAGCAAAAAAATTTCATAAATGGCTTAAGTTAAACAATTTTAAGATAGTTAAGGAGTATTTTAAATGAAAGTCGAGATAAATGATCTAATAGCAATAAACAAAACAAGAAAAGAAATAAATCGAGTAGCATTAGAAGACATAGAAATATATTTAGATAATAAATTAGTTAAGATTGATGATTATATAATTGAGGAACTTTCATTTACCGGATTAAATACTTGTGATCTTATAATGTATGCTATTGACATTCAATTAGGAAATGGTAAATTTTTATTATGAAAATATTCAGATTAAGAAATAAAAAGACAAAAGAGTTTATTAGATTAAATAATAATCGTAAAGATCACTGGTCTGTTATTGGGAGAGTTAAAGGAGCATTTTCTCTTCATAATTGCGGGTTATGGAAAGATAAATTAAAAGTTGAAGATTATGAAATTGTTGAATTTAATCTTGTTGAAACAGAAATACATGAGGTGATTTAAATGAGTATTATAATTAAATTAGAAAATGCTACATCTAAATTAGAAGAAGTAATTGAAGAACTTAATAACGCTCCTGAAAAATCTGATATTGTTGATTTAATGAAAGCAATACAGATTATAGATAATGATTATAAAAGTTTTTGTTCTGAAATGGATGATGAATCATTAGGTGATTATGCGGGAGATTGTTATGAAAATGGTGTTAATATTGAATATCAAATTGAAGCTTCTTGGTGGCATAAAGTATCAGTAGCTTTGAGGAATTTAAATCATGAATAATTTAATACTTATTTGCGAATATTGCGGTTCACAATTGACATATGGAACGATTGATGATAAAATAATTGTTCAAGAATGCGAATATTGTAAAGTTGATTGTGCTGGATGTGATTCTTCTTTTTATGACAATGAAGATGATCGTTATTATGAAATTGAAATGTTAGATGGAAAAATAGATGAATTAAAACAATCGATTATTGATAGTAAAGAAACTAATCTTGAAAAAATTCAAACCCGATATGATTTTATGTATAATATATGAAAATATCCTCAATATCTTTTAAAAATCTACTTTCTTTTGGAAATAAATTAACCGAATTAAATTACGATAATGTTGAATCAATCCTTGTAGTTGGCACAAATGGAAACGGGAAGAATAGCGCAATAATAGAACCTATATTTTTTAATCTCACAGGAAGACCTTACCGAGACATAAAAATTGCTCAACTAATCAACTCAAAAAATAAAAAACATCTTGAAACAACAGGAATATATTTTTCATCAACAGGAACTAAAGTAACAATAGTAAGAAATAGAAAACCTGATTTATTTGAATTATATATCAACGATGTTAAACAAGATCAAGAAGGATCAAAAGACTTTCAAAAAAGAATAGAAACAATCTTAGAGTTTAGCCCTAAGAATCTTGAGAAATTATTTTTAATCTCTTCAACATCTTATAAACCATTCCTTTCATCGACACCAGATGAGAAGAGAAAATTAATCGATCAGGTTATAGAAATTGAAAACTTCTCAAGAATGTCAGATTCAATCAAAAAAGATAGATCGATTGAAAAAGAAAGATTTAAAGAAATTGAATTTCAAATTGACAAGTTAAAATCCAACATTGATCTAATAGAAGATTTTAATAAAAAGATTGATGAACATTCAGATAATCAAGATGAAGAAGATTATGATATTAAATTAGAAGCAATAAAAATTGAAGCAATAAAATTAAAAAAACAGAAACAATCACAACAAGAAAAATTAGATGAGATAGTTCTTTCTACTAATGATTTGATTCAAAAAGATTTAAAACAATCTAAAGCAATAAATGCTCTATCTTTATCAATTGAAAAAAGACAATCTTCTGTTGATGAAAATAAAAAAAGATTGGATGATGAAAGATCAAAATTGTGTGAATCTAATGCTTGTTCAAAATGCGGATATGAAGTTTCAAAGGAAAAGTTAGAAGAATTGACTTGGAACAATGAAAAAGAAATCTTACAAAATGAAAGTGGTGATTTTGATCTACAAAATGAAAGATCAAAATTAGATATTTATGTCAAGAAAAATGAAAAAATAAAAGATTGCATTAATCTTAATCAAAAACAAATTCAAAACATGTCGGATCTCGTTCGAAAGCATACGGATAAACAACATGAAATGAAAATTGTATATGTAGGTATACAGAACAAAAAAGATGCGTCAGAAACGGCTCTTAGAACGTCAAATATTAAAAAAGATCCGAGTGATTTAATTAAAGAGTTAAATGATCAATATGAAGAAAAAATTAAATGTTCAAATCATATGATCGTAATTGAAACATCTTTAAAATTACTCGGAGAAAAATATCTGAGAGCTCATATGATTCAGAGATATCTGCCTGAGATTAATAAATCACTTCGTAAGTATCTTGAAGTTT